>WNGN01002529.1_pt1 | contig 12262 bp, 11 predicted proteins | sample 5400561 | NCBI WGS metagenome assembly WNGN01 (sample SAMN13153379, study PRJNA577476) | soil metagenome | isolation source: 115 cm soil or saprolite under Garry oak tree replicate 2 | place: USA:California | collected 2016-06-15
CTGCGCTCGATGCTGAAGTGGCCGGACGTGCCGGCGGTGTACGGCTGGCTCTCGCTCGACCGGCGCGGCAACTGGATGATCAAGTCCGTCGCGGGGCGCTTCGAGCGCATTGCCCATGCCGCGGTCAGGGAGTTCATCGGCAGGAATTATGCGTCGGATTCCGAAGGCCGCTGGTATTTCCAGAACGGCCCGCAACGGGTGTTCGTCGCGCTCGATTACACGCCGTGGGTATACAGACTGGACGACGCGGGGCAGGGGCTTCTCGCGCACACGGGGGCCGTGCCGCGCGCGCTCGAAGCGGCGTTTCTCGACGACGCGGGCGCGCTGCTTCTCAAGACGGAGATCGGCATCGGCGTTCTCCTCGACCGCGATCTTTCGGCTTTTCTCGAGCGCCTTGGCGACGTGCGCGGCCGGGCGGTCGAGCGGCTCCTGGAAGAGGTCGCGCAAGGCGCGGAAGCGCAAGCGATGCTGCAGGGCAGGAACGTGCCGATCGCTGCCATTCGCGCCGCGGATGTTCCCGGCCGGTTCGGGTATGTCGCGCGGCCCGCGCCTCGGGCGGGCGAGCCGGAGTGCTGAGCGACGCCGGATGTAACGAGGTGTAAAAGGTGTAAAAGGTCGACGCGGGTCGAGCGCCGGCGTTACACTTCTTCAGAGCCGGGTTCTCCCTGACAAGGAGGCTCACATGAAGCGACCGATTGCGATTCTGCTGGGAATGGCGCTGCTGATGAACGCAGACGCCGTCTTCGCGCGCGGCGGCAGGGGCGGAGCTCATGTGGGCGGCGGAGGGTTCCACGGCGGGGGAACGTCGATGAGCTTTCACGGCGGGCGCGGGGGAATAGCGACCGTCGGCGCTCATATCGGGCATCCCGTCGGACGGCCTTTCGTTGGCGTTCGCCCCGGGTTCATCGGGCGTCCCCCCTTCTTCCATCGCCACCGCGTATTCATCGGCGGCACGGTCATAGTCGGTGCGCCGTTCTTCTATCCCTACTATCCCTACTATCCTCCGGTGTACCCGGTCCCCTACTCGGAACCGCCGGCCTACATCGAGCAGGGCAGCGGCGTCTATTACTACTGCCCTGATTACAACGATTACTACCCCAACGTCCCCAGTTGCCCCTCGCATTGGGTGCCGGTCTCCGCGACCGCGAGCGAAGCCCCGTACTAAAGCCCCGTAGTCAGCACGATCTTTCCCTGAACCTTGCGGTTCATCATGTCGTTGAGCGCGTCGGCGGCGCGCGCTAGCGGATAGCTTGCGCTCACCAGCGGCTTGATCTTCTTGGCGCGCAGCCACGCGGTCAACTCCCGCAAGTTCGCCGCGTTGAGATCGCGCTCCCGCCTGGCGAACTCGCCCCAGAAAACGCCGACGATAGCGCAGCCCTTGAGCAGCGCGAGGTTGAGCGCGATCTTCGGGATCTCGCCCGCGGCGAAGCCGACCACGAGGTAGCGTCCCTTCCAGGCCATCGCGCGTAGTGCAGGCTCGGAATACCTTCCGCCGACCGGATCGAGGACCACGTCCACCGCGCCGCCAAGATTCTTGAGGGCTTCGCGCAGGTCCTCGCGCTCGTAGTTGATCGTGACTTCGGCGCCGAAACGCCTGCAGGTCTCGAGCTTTTCGTCGGAGGAGGCGCAGGCGATCACGCGCGCACCGAAGAGCTTGCCGAGTTCCACGGCGGCAAGGCCGACGCCGCCCGCCGCGCCGAGCACGAGCAGCGTCTCGCCCGCCTTGATCCCCGCGCGGTCCCTGAGCGCGTGGTAGGCCGTCGCGTAGACCAGGCCGAACGAGGCGGCGACCGCGAAATCGAGGCCGGCTGGAACCGGCGTGAGGAGCGCTTCGTCGACCACCACCTCCTCCGCATAGCCGCCCCAGCGGATGTGCGCCATCACCCGGTCCCCCGGCATGAAACCGTGCACGCCTTCGCTCACCTGCCTGACCACGCCGGCGATCTCGCTCCCCGGCGAGAAGGGCAGCTCGGGCTTGAACTGGTACTTGTTCTGGATCACGAGGACGTCGGGGAAATTCACCCCGCTCGCTTTCACGGAAACCAGGAGCTGTCCCTTGCCTGGCTTGGGCGAAGGAATGTCCTCGACCACGAGGGTCTCGGGCGGTCCCCAGTTCTTGCACAGCACGGCTTTCATGCGCGCCCTTTCCGGATTCCCGGGCCATCATAAAGCGCTGTTGCTTCGGCCACAAATGTCGGGCTACCATGCGCGCGAAGGGGGTGGCCATGGCCGACAACGTGACATCGCGCGAGCCGCAATACGTGGGCTTCTGGAAGCGGGTTTTCGCCTCGATCATCGATACCCTGATCCTCGTCGTCGCCATCGGACTGATTGCGGTTGCGGTCTACGGCATGCAATACGTGCGGCTCTCCTCCCAGGGGAAAACCATGATGTTCGATTTGCTCGTGCAGGGGCTGCTCCCTGCGCTGGCGGTGATCGTCTTCTGGCGCTACCGCGGCGCGACCCCCGGGAAGATGCTGATCTCGGCCAAGATAGTGGATGCGGAGACATTCGGGACGCCCTCCACGGGAAAGCTGATCGGCCGGTACTTTGCCTATATCGTTTCCTGCATCTTCATGCTCGGATTCATCTGGATCGCTTTCGACAAGCGCAAGCAGGGCTGGCACGACAAGCTCGCGGGAACCGTCGTGATCACGGTCGAGGACGACTGAAGCCTGAGGGGACGGAGGAAAAACATGGGCTGGGGATCCTGGGTATTCGTCGGCATCGTCGTCGCTGCCGTGGTGTGGCTGATCTCGATGTACAACGGGCTGGTTGCGCAGCGCAACCGCTTCAAGAACGCCTTTGCGCAGATCGACGTCCAGCTGAAGCGCCGCTACGACCTCATCCCGAATCTGGTGGAAACGGCGAAGGGCTACATCAAGCACGAGCGCGGGACGCTCGAAGCGGTGATCACGGCGAGGAACGGCGCGCAGAGCGCCAACCAGCGCGCCGCCGCCGATCCGGCCGACGCCGAAGCGATGAAGCAGATGGCGGCGGCGGAGGCCGGCCTGTCCGGCGCCCTGGGCCGGTTCTTCGCGCTTTTCGAGGCCTACCCCGACCTCAAGGCCAACCAGACGATGATGCAGCTCTCCGAGGAGCTCACCAGCACGGAGAACAAGATTTCGTTCGCCCGCCAGGCCTACAACGACGCGGTCATGAGCTACAACACCGCGATCGAGAGCTTCCCGGACAACTTCGTCGCCGGCTTCGGCGGCTTCAAGGAGGCGACCCTGCTCGAGTCCACCGAGTCCCCCGAGGAGCGCAAGCCCGTCAAGGTGTCGTTCAGCTAGCGCCGCGGCCGCGGCGGCGCAATGGATTTCTTCGAGCAACAGCACCGGGCCCGGCGCCGCACCTGGCTGATGCTCATTCTGTTCGTGCTTGCCGTCGCCGCCATCGTCGCCGCGTTCGACCTGGTGTGCGCCATCGTGTACATCTGGTTGGTCGACGTGCGAATCCTATATTCGAGCAGCCTATTGCAGCAGGTTCCCCGCTCCGTTTACCTGTGGTCCACTATCGTCACGCTGCTCGTCATCGGCTGGGGAACCGCGTCGCGGCTGTACCAGCTCTCCGGCGGCGGCGTCGCGGTTGCGGACCTGATCGGCGCGCGCCATGTGCAGCGCGACAGCGGCGAGCCGGCGGAGCGCCGCCTGCTCAACGTCGTCGAGGAGATGGCGCTCGCGTCGGGCATCAGCGTGCCGCTCGTGTTCGTGATGGACGACCAGCATACGATCAACGCCTTCGCCGCCGGCTACTCTCCCAACGAGGCGACGGTCATCGTGACGCGCGGGGCGCTGGAGCAGCTCAACCGGGACGAGCTGCAAGGGGTCGTGGCGCACGAGTTCAGCCACATCCTGAACGGTGACATGCGTCTCAATGTTCGCCTCGTCGGGGTGATCGCCGGCATCGTGATGATAGGGTCGATCGGAGCTTTCCTGATGACGGGGATCCGCGACGGCGACGACCTGCGCCGCGCGGGAACGGACATCCGCGTGTTCTTCCTCGGGCTCCTGCTGTGGCTGGTCGGCTCGATAGGCGTGCTGGCAGGCCGCCTGATCAAGGCGGTGATCTCCCGCGAGCGCGAGTTCCTCGCCGATGCGTCCGCGGTGCAGTTCACCCGCAACCCGGACGGCATCGGGGGAGCGCTGTTCAAGATCGCCCGGCGCGGCAGCACCATCGCGCAGCGCCACGCGGAGGAGCTTTCGCATATGTGCATCGGCGCCCCCGTGAACGACTATTTCGAGTTCGCTTTGTTTTACGATCATCCCCCGCTCGATGATCGCATCGAGCGGCTGCTCGGCCCCGGCGCGAAGCGGCTGCTGGGCGAGCGCATGGAGCGCGCCGAGGCCGCGGCCCTGGCGGCGCAGGGAAGCCCGGTAGCGAGCGAGTTCGTGAGTCCGCTCTATGCGCCGCGCAACGCGGTACCCGCCGCCTCCGGGTTCCGGAGCGCAGCGGGCATTGCGGGCTTTATGGTCGAAAGCATCGGCAATCCGTCCTCAGCCCACCTCGATCATGCGCGCGGGATGCTCGACTCCATTCCCGCGGAGATCCGCGCCGCCGTCGGGCGCGAAGGAGGCGCGCAAGGGGCGCTTTTCGCGCTCCTCTTGGGCGAGGGCGAGTTGCGCAAGGCGCAACTCGCCCTGATCGGGGAGAGGGCCGGCGCGGAGGTCCCCGCGCAAAGCGCGCGCTTTGCCGACGCGCTGAAACCGCTCGGCGCGCGCGCGCGGCTTCCCGTGCTCGGATTGGTGATTCCGACCCTGAAGCGGCTGCCCGGACCCGAGCGCGACGCTCTGCTCGAGAAGATCAAAGCGGTGATCGAGGCCGACCGCAAGGTCACGCTCGGCGAGTTCGTGCTGCTCACGCTGTGCAGGAGCCAGATCCAGAGGGAGCAAAAGCGCTCGCCGTCCGTGAAGTACCGGAGTGTCGACGCGGTGGCCTCCGAGGCAGCCGTCGTGCTTTCGCTCCTCGCTCACTCCGGCAAAGGCGGGATGGCCGCATTCGAAAAGGGGATGGCCGCCCTCGGCGTACCGGGCGGGGTGCTGCGCTCGCCTTCCGAGCTGAACATCGGGATGGTGGAGAGCGCCCTCAACGAACTGAATCTGCTCGCGCCGCTGAAGAAACCTCTGTTCATCAAGGCCTGCGTCGCGGCGGCGATGGCCGATGATAAACTCACGATTGCGGAAGGGGAGCTGCTGCGCGCGATCTGCGCGGCGCTCGATTCGCCTGTGCCGCCGATTCTGGAGACGACGGAGGCCGTCGCGTGATCGAACCACTCAACGGAAAAATCGCGTGGGTTACGGGCGGCGGCAGCGGCATCGGGCAGGCGTCCGCGGTCGAGCTCGCAAGGGGCGGCGCGACGGTGCTCGTGTCGGGGAGGCGCGCCGATGCGCTCTCCGAAACCGCGGCGCTGATCAAGCAAGCCGGTGGCAAGGGCGAAGCCGTGGCGGTCGATACCAGCGACAAGCACGCGGTCGAACGCTCCGCGGCGGCGATCCTCGATCGCCACGGTCGGATCGATGTCCTCGTCAATTGCGCCGGCACCAACGTCCCGAAGCGCTTCTTCAAGGACCTCGCGGCGGCCGATTGGGACAGGGTCGTCGCCGTCAACCTGAACGGCGCGCTCTATTGCACGCTCGCGGTGCTGCCTTCAATGCGCAAACGGCGCGACGGCCTCGTGATCCACGTCGCGTCCTATTTCGCCCGCTATCAGAGCTATATCGGCGGCGCGGCCTACAACGCGAGCAAGCAGGCCCTGTGCGCGCTGGTCCACCAGATCAACATCGAGGAAGGTATGCACGGGATCCGTGGCTGCGCGATCCATCCCGGCGAAACGGTGACTCCGCTGCAAAAAGCGCGGCCGAAGCCGCCATCGCCGGAAGACCAGGCGAGGATGCTCAAGATGGAGGATGTGGGGCGCGTCGTGCGTTTCGTCGCCGAATCACCCGCGCACGTGTGCGTGAACGAGATCGTCGTCACCCCGACCTGGAACCGGCTGATCCTCGGCGGCGGCGAGATGCTGCTCGCGCCGAAGATCGATTGAAGGCCGGCGCGCTACGCGCGGGGCTTACGGCATGACGCCTTGGTGGCGTGTGGAAGGTCCGTCCGAACGGAAGCTCAGGTCACTTCTCTTTCTTGAGGATCGTTCCGACCTCCAAGTTCTTTACGTAATACTTCCCTTGATAGTCTTCCACCTTGGAGATGCTGTTTCGGGCCATGATGAATCTCAGCGATGGCTCCTGCTGCAAAAAGATGATATCGCCCGCTTTGGCAGAAACAAGGGCTTCCGCCCAGTTCTCGGCCTTGGAGTAGATCTTGTGCTCTCCCGGAGAAACGGCGAAGTAGATGTACTGTTTGCCTCGCGTGTAGCCCATCTCAGACGAAGCTTCCTGGTCGTCGACGAAGACATTGAAGCGGATGAGGGTACCCGCGAACGAGGGGCGTACGACATAGACGAGTGCCCGGTCCGGTTCGGGCAACTTCGGAAGCTGGTACGTGGCAGTGTCCGCCTTCATCTCGTCGGGCGACGGCAAGCTCGCGCACCCACCAAGGACAGCCAACGCACACGCGATCAGAAATACGGCGATCGATTTTCTTCTCTGCATATCATCCTCCTTCACGGGTTGAAAAAATCGTGGCCTAACTTCTATTCAGCCCGGCATGCGATGCCGAAGGCCGGCGGGTGAGCGAGCGGAATGCTGCCGACGCAGACGAACGATCCCCAAGATCTGGTGAAAACTCCATGGAACCCCCCTTCGCCCGTGATGCCGTCTCGGCGCTGGCGCCGCGCTTGTTTTGAATTTGGTGCGAGAAGAAAATTTACTCGCGTGTTAGCTTTGGGTCAAATAAGCAAGCTCTAATGTCGAAATCACGGCAATCGGGCGCCCGTGGTCCGACTGGAGCACTGATTGCGCGGTAGTCGATATCGACGGGTTCCTGAGCGGCGTGCTTTAATAACCCGTTGGAGCTGCCCATGAAGCGGATATGGAGGGGCAGGATGGAAATCGAGACGGGCGGAAACGAGGCGGTTGATTCCATGCGGCGCGTGGGACGGCAGGCCGCGCGCGGGCTTGCGCTTGCTGCGCTCGGGCTTTTCACCCTGACGATGGTCGGTTGCGGAGGCGCGAGCGGCGGAGGCGAAAGCAGCGGAGGCGATGGCTGCGCCGGCGCAGTCGGGCCGGGTCTGTTCTTTGCAGCCAGCGACGGCGCCTCGGGCGTGGAACTCTGGAAGACCAACGGCACCGACGCCGGGACAGTGTGCGTGAAGAACATCAATCCTGGAGCAGGCTCCACCCCCCTCGGGTTGACCGTCTTCAACGGGGCGCTGTATTTCCTCGCCAACGACGGCAGCTCGGGCGCGGAACTCTGGAAGAGCGACGGCACCGTCGCCGGGACGGTGCGCGTGAAAGACATCAACCCTGGACCGATTGGCTCCTCCCCCTCCGGGTTCACCGTCTTCAACGGGGCGCTGTATTTCGCGGCCAACGACGGCACCTCGGGCGTGGAACTCTGGAAGACCAACGGCACCGAGGCCGGGACCGTGCGCGTGAAGGACATCAACACCGGAGCGGGCAGCTCCTCGCCCTTCGGCTTCACCGTCTTCAACGGGATCAACGACGGGGCCAGCGGGGCGCTGTATTTCCGGGCTGACGGTGGCGCCGCCACGGGCATCGAACTCTGGAAGACCAACGGCACCGACGCTGGAACGGTGCTCGTGAAGGACATCAACACCGGAGCGGGCAGCTCCGCCCCCGTTGGGTTCACCGTCTTCAACGGGACAAACGACGGAGCCAACGGGGCGCTGTATTTCTCGGCCAGCGACGGCGTCGAGCTCTGGAAGACCGACGGCACCAGCAACGGGACGCAGCTCGTGAAGAGCTGGGCGGTGCCCTCCTTCCCGAGTAGTGGGTTCACCGTCTTCCACGGGGCCAACGACGGGGCCAACGGGGCGCTGTATTTCCGGGCTGACGACGGCGTCTCGGGCCTGGAACTATGGAAGAGCGACGGTACCACCGCCGGGACGGTACTCGTGAAGGACATCAATCCCGGGCTCGCGACCTCCTTCCCGCTTGGTTTCACCGTGTTCAACGGCGCGCTGTATTTCGCGGCCAACGACGGCACCTCGGGCGTGGAGCTCTGGACGACCGACGGCACCGCCAACGGGACGATGCTCGTGAAAGACATCAGCCCAACCGACTCCAACCCCTCCGGGTTGACGGTCTTCAACGGCGCACTGTATTTCGCGGCTGACGACGGCACCTCGGGCGTGGAGCTCTGGAAGACCGACGGCACCGTCACCGGGCCGGTGCTCGTGAAAGACATCAGCCTGGGCGGGACCGACTCCAACCCCTCCGGGTTCACCGCTTTCAACGGCGCGCTGTATTTCCAGGCTGACGACGGCACTGCGGGCATCGAACTGTGGAAGACGGACGGCACCGAATTCGGAACGGTTCAGGTGAAGGACATCAATCCTGCGGGGAATTCCTCGCCCACCCAACTGACGCCCTTCTGAGCCGCAGTTCCTGCCTTCCTGTGGCTGGTCAGCTGCTTTTCTTGTCCTTATCGGTGAGCAGCTTGAATGTCCCAATCGCCTTCGCGAGCAGCGCTCCCTTGTCGTCGCGCGCCTCGGCCTCGCAGAAGGCGGTGGATTTTCCGCCGTGGAGAACCCTGCCTTCGGCCGTCACCTTGTCGCCGAAGCTCCCTTTCATGAAGCCGACGCTCAAGTCGACGGTCAGCACGCCGCCGACCACTCCGTAGTGCCCGCGCACCGCCCAGCTCATGACGAGGTCGAGCATGGTCATGATGACCCCGCCGTGAGTCGCGCCCCAGCTGTTCAGGAGCTCCGGGCGCTTCTTGAGCGAAACCACTGCGTGTTCCTTCGTCATCTCGACGAGCTGGATGCCGAGGTGCTCGGTAAACGGGATCTTGATGCCGGCGGCGCCCGGCGTCATCGGGGCTCCTTCAGGCGACACTCGTACCTCCGTCGACCGCGATGACCTGCCCGGTGATGTGGCGCGAGGCATCCGAGGCGAGCAGGACCGCGAGCCCCTTCAGGTCCTCTGCGTCGCCGAGCCGGCGCAGCGGCGTGCGCGCGACGATCTTCTCGCCGAGCCTCGCTAGCGACGCCTGGGTCATCTTCGAAGGAAAGAATCCCGGCGCGATGGCGTTCACCGTGATGCCGTGCTCGCCCCATTCGGCGGCCAGCGCGCGCGTGAAATTCACAAGCCCCCCCTTGGTCGTGTTGTAGCCGAGCGTCTCCAGCATGTCCACGGGATTGCCGCGCAGCCCCGCGATCGACGCGACGTTGATGATTCTGCCATAGCGGTTCGGGATCATCGAGCGTTTTCCCACCGCCTGGGTGACGAGGAACGTCCCGGTCAGGTTGAGGTTCACGAGCTTCTGCCAGGCTTCGAGCGGATGGTCCTCGGCGGGCGCGCCCCAGGTGGCGCCCGCGTTGTTGACGAGGATATCCACTTTCCCGTGGCGCTCGAGGAGCTTCGACACCATGGGTTCGATGGCTTCGGGCCGGGAAATGTCGCAGACGAGCGGCAGGGCCTCGATGCGCTGCCTTGCGAGAACTTCGCGCGCCTGCTCGAGCTCGTCCGATTTCCTCGCCGAGATCGCGAGCTTCGCGCCCATTTCACCCAGCGCCTCGGCGATCTGCAGCCCGAGGCCGCGCGATCCGCCGGTGACGAGAGCGGTCTTTCCGGTGAGATCGAGGAGTTTCCTTACGCTCATGGCCGGGTGTCGGGTTGCGCTTCTGCCCGATTGTAGATTGACACGGGTTTGCGCGCAGGGTAATTTTCCCCGGCCCCCCGGCTGCCCAGGAGACAAACGATGCGCGCCCAAATGATGGACATGCCGCTGCTCGTCTCGTCGCTGATCGCGCACGCCGACCGCAGCCACGGCGAGACGGAAGTCGTGTCCCGCACGGTCGAGGGTCCGATCCACCGATACACCTACACCGAGGCGCACCGGCGCTCAAAGCGGCTCGCCCAGGCGCTCGCGCGCCTGGGCGTAAAACAGGGCGAGCGCGTCGGCACGCTCGCCTGGAACGGCTTCCGCCACTTCGAGCTCTACTACGGCGTCGCCGGAATGGGCGCCGTGGTCCACACGGTCAATCCGCGGCTTTTTCAGGAGCAGCTGGTGTTCATCGTCAACGACGCGGAAGACCACTATGTCTTCTTCGACCTGACGTTCGCGCCGCTCGTCGAAAAGCTCGCCCCGGCGTGCAAAGGCGTCAAGGGCTGGGTGGCGATGACAGACCGCGCGCACATGCCGCACGCGAATCTGCCCAATCTGCTCTGCTACGAGGAGCTGATCGCGCGCGAGGACGGAGATTACGAGTGGCCGCAGTTCGACGAATGGACCGCCGCGGGCCTGTGCTACACCTCCGGCACGACCGGCAACCCCAAGGGCGTGCTCTTCGCCAACCGTTCCACCATCCTGCACGCCTATGCGGCGTCGCTCCCGGACGTGATGAATTGTTCGGCGCGCTCGGTGATCCTCCCGGTCGTGCCCATGTTCCACGTCAACGCCTGGGGAATTCCGTATCTCGCGCCGCTGAACGGCGCGAAGCTGGTTTTCCCCGGAGCGGGTCTGGACGGCAAGAGCCTGTACGAACTCTTCGAAGGAGAGAAAGTGACCGCGAGCGCCGGCGTGCCCACCGTGTGGCTCGCGCTGCTCGCCTACATGAAGCAGAACAATCTCAAATTCAGCACGCTCAAGAACGTCACCGTCGGCGGCTCGGCCTGCCCTCCGGCGATGATCGATGCTTTCCGTGACGAGCACGGCGTGCAATGCCAGCACGCCTGGGGAATGACCGAGATGAGCCCGCTCGGCAGCTTCTGCACGCTGAAAGCCAAGCACGAAGCGTTGCCGCGCGACAGGAAGCGCGAGGTGGAATGCAAGCAGGGGCGCACGATCTACGGGGTCGAGATGAAAATCGTCGACGGCGAGGGCAGAGAGCTGCCGCGCGACGGCAAGGCCTTCGGCGACCTCCTCGTGCGCGGGCCCTGGATACTCAAGGAATACTTCAAGCGCGCGGGCGGCGACCCGCTGCGCGACGGCTGGTTTCCCACGGGCGACGTCGCCACGATCGACCCGGACGGCTACATGCAGATTACCGACCGCTCGAAGGACGTGATCAAGTCGGGGGGCGAATGGATCAGCTCGATCGACCTGGAGAACATCGCCGTGGCGCATCCGGCGATCGCCGAAGCCGCTGTCATCGGCGTGCGCCACCCGAAATGGGACGAGCGGCCGCTCGTGATCGCGGTCAGGAAGCCGGGCGCGAGCGTCACGCGCGAGGACCTGCTCGGGTTCTACCAGGGCAAAGTGGCGAAGTGGTGGATGCCGGACGACGCCGTCTTCGTCGAGCAGCTGCCGCATACGGCGACCGGGAAACTCCTGAAGACCAAGCTGCGGCAGGACTTCAGGGACTACAAATTGCCCACTGCATAAGGCGTATTGCAGCAGAACAAGCTTGAGCGCAGAATCAATCGGTCCAATAATGTCGATCTCATTCCGCAAATCCCGCCGCGATTTTCTCAAGGTGTCCACCGCCGCCGGCGGCGGCCTCGCGCTGCAATTGATGATTCCCGCGCGTGCTGTCGCTGCGGAAAGCGCGAAAGGCCCCGAGCTCACCGCGTGGATCGTCGTCCATCCCGACAGCAGCGTCCTCATCCGCGTGGCGCGTTCGGAGATGGGGCAAGGCAGCTCCACCGGCCTTCCCATGCTGGTCGCCGAGGAGCTCGAGTGCGACTGGACGAAGGTCCGCACCGAATTCGTGTCGAGCGCGGAGAACCTCCGCCGCAACCGCGCATGGGGCTCGATGGCCACAGGCGGCAGCCGCTCGATCCGGGACTCGCAGGAATATCTTCGCCAGGCGGGCGCCGCCGCGCGCGAGATGCTGATCGCCGCCGCGGCGCAGAGGTGGAGGGTTCCCGCGTCCGAATGCGACGCGGAGAACGGCGTGATCACGCATACGCCGTCGCGGAGGAAGCTGCGCTTCGGCCAGGTGGCTCAAGGCGCCTCGAAACTCGAGCCGCCGAAGGACGTGAAGCTGAAAGATCCCAAGGAATGGAATCTCATCGGCAGGCCGGCGCGCCGTCTCGACATCCCCGACAAAGTCAGGGGCAAGCCCCTCTTCGGCATCGACGTGCAGCTGCCCGGCATGGCGTACGCCGCGATCGCGCAGTGCCCGGTGTTTCGCGGCAAGCTCGTGACCGTCGCGGACGAAAGAATCAAGGGCCTGCGGGGCCTC
>WNGN01008429.1_pt1 | contig 12259 bp, 7 predicted proteins | sample 5400561 | NCBI WGS metagenome assembly WNGN01 (sample SAMN13153379, study PRJNA577476) | soil metagenome | isolation source: 115 cm soil or saprolite under Garry oak tree replicate 2 | place: USA:California | collected 2016-06-15
TTATCGATGCGCACCTGCTGGTCTTGCAGGATCGCCTGTTTGTGGATCGGATCATCGAGAAAATCGAGACCGACCACATCAATCCCGAATGGGCCATTCAGCAGGTCAGTGACGATCTGTTCCAGGCATACGATCGCCTCAATGACGACTATTTGCGTGAACGCCGTGGTGATCTCGAGGATATTGTCCGCCGGCTCCTGCACAATCTTCAGTCAAAGCCGCTGCCATCTTTCAGGAAGCTGCCGTACGATGCGATCTTGATCGGCAAGGCAGTGCCGCCTTCGACCTTGTTTGAGCTACGGTCCCAACGTATCGTCGGCCTGGCGACCGAGACGGGAAGCCCTCTATCACATACGGCCATTATGGCGAGATCGTTGGGAATACCGGCCGTAATGGGTGCGCCGGAATTGGCGGATGTGTCTTCAGGCGTGTTGCTCATCGTCGATGGCGATCGTGGCGTGGTCATCAGCCTGCCATCCGACGAAACACTCCAGGAGTACAGAAGCCGCGCGCGGGAAGACAAGAAGCTCAGGAGAAAATCCAGCGTCTCGACGGCCGCTCCAGTGACAGAGGACGGCGTGCGAATCTCGCTCGGCGCCAATATCAACTTCAGCGAAGAAGTAACGGCGGCGATCGCGAGCGGATGCGAGTCGATCGGGCTGTATCGCACCGAATTCGATTTCTTCCGCGAAGGTAAGCAGCCGGACGAAGAATCACTGGTGGGCGACTACTCGCTGGTATTGAAGTCCGCAAAGGGCGCTCCAGTCACATTCCGCACTATTGATGTGGGCATCGATCAAAAGAGCTGGGATGGCGTGAACATGAATCTCGGGGTCCGCGGCCTGCGCTTCTGTCTGGAAAATACGGATTTGTTTAAGAAGCAGTTGCGGGGTCTCTACCGCGCTTCCGTTAACGGCCCCACGCGCATTCTCTTGCCGTTCGTTTCCACCATCGATGATCTGGATGCGGCGCATGAGATTATCGCCGAAGTGCGGAGTGACCTCGATTTTCGCTGCCAGCCTTACGATCCGAAGGTCCCAGTCGGCGTTATGATCGAGACCCCAGCCGCGGCGCAAACCTGCGACTTGATGGCTTCGCGCGTGGACTTTTTTTGTCTTGGGACAAATGACCTTATCCAGTATTACCTCGTGATTGACCGGTCCGATCAATCGGTTGCCCATCTTTACAGTCCCTTTCATCCCGCCATCCTCCGCTGCCTGCATCAGGTGTACAGTTTGCTCCAACCGACCGGCAAACCTGTCACGGTATGTGGCGAGATGGCGGCGGATCCGCCATCGGCGGCAATCCTGCTGGGATTGGGTTTCACGTCCCTTTCGGTAAGCCTTGTGGCATATCCCAGAATCAAAAGAATGATTCGTTCGGTTTCATTTGGACAATTGCGAGAGCTGGCCGGCCAGATACTCAAGATGCAAAAGCCTAAAGACGCCGAGGAAATCGTCCGCCGAACGGTTTATCGCTCATGAAACCGCTTCCCTCGCGCCTTTGGGCCTACGTCCAACCTCACGTCTGGATGCTTGTGGTCTCATTGTGTCTGGTCGCGGTTGTGGGACTGCTCGAGGCAGCCACGCCCTTCCTCATCGGGCTCATTTTCGACACGCTCCTCAGAGCTTCCGCTACGCCAACCATCGCGATTCCTTTCGTCAATCTTCAGTTCAACGTGTCCGCGTCAGATGGAAGGATCTTCCTGGTGCTTTTGATTATCGTGACGGCAGTCAAAGCTGTTGCGGAATTCGGATCTATTAATGTCACAGCCTATCTTGGGCAAGCCGTCGTCCGTGATCTCAGGAACGATCTGTTCGAGAGAATCCTCCTCCAGCCACTCCATTTCTTCCACTTCAACCCAACGGGCGAGCTGATTTCTCGTGTTACCGCGGACGTCGAGCGAATCCAGACGGCGGCATCCGAGACGCTGGCTGAATTTCTCAAGCAAGCAGCAATTCTCGTTTTTCTGGTGATAACCATTTTTGCGATCGATTGGAAGTTGGCTGCAGGATCATTGGTATTAGCGCCCCTCGTATTTTATCCAGCAGTGTGGTTCGGAAAGACGCTTCGCCTGCTAAGCAGATCCAATCAGCAGGAAATGGCCGAGATGGCCAACATTCTTTATGAAACCCTGGCGGGAAATCGAATTGTAAAAGCCTTCTCGATGGAGAAAGCCGAGGCGGGGCGATTCCGCAAGGTGACGGAACGCATCTTCAAGTTGAATCTCCGCCAGAGGATGACACATTCGCTATCGTCGCCTCTCATGGAGGTTCTGGGAGTCCTCGTCGTCGCATCCTTTCTGTTGTATGCTCGCTCGCAAATCATCAATCAGCGAATGACCGTCGGTTTGTTCGTCGCTTTCATCATCGCCCTCATCAAGCTATATGATCCGGTCCGCCGGATGAGCGGCATCACCAACACTTTCCAGCAGGCGTTTGGCGCCTCCGGACGCATTTTCGAGATTCTGGCGCTCGAGACCGAGAAGGACTCAGGCCAAGCAACATTGGCTCGATTCAGCGACTGCATAGAGTTTGATGACGTCCACTTTGCGTACGAGCCTGGAGTTTCGGTTCTCGATGGAATTTCATTCAGGGTAGGGCTCGGCGAAGTGCTGGCGATCGTGGGTCCGAGCGGAGCGGGTAAAACGACGCTCGTGAACCTCCTGCCGCGTTTCTATGATGTCACGCAGGGACGCATTTTGATCGACGGCAGGAATGTCCGGGACTTCAAGTTGCAGTCGTTGCGGAAACAAATCGCGATCGTGACCCAGGACGTCATCCTTTTCAATGACGCGATACGGGCCAACATCGCCTACGGTGAACCGGCGGCCGGTGAGGACGCAATCCTTCGCGCCGCCAAGGCGGCTCTGGTCGACGAGTTCGTGACCAGCTTTGACACTCGAGTTGGGGAGCGCGGTTTGCGGCTTTCGGGTGGCGAGCGGCAACGGCTCTCGATCGCAAGAGCGCTTTTGAAAGATGCCCCGATACTGATACTCGATGAGGCGACTTCGTCGCTGGATACCGAGTCGGAAGCGCTCGTTCAGCAGGCTCTGCAAAACTTGATGGAAGGCCGGACGACGATCGTCATTGCCCATCGGCTCTCTACCGTTCGTCGTGCGGACCGTATTATCGTGCTCGCCGATGGCCGCATCAAGGAGTCCGGTACCCACGAAGAACTCGTCGTCCGCCATGGTCTCTATTGGAAGCTCTATAATCTGCAATTCCAGACATGGGGGGACCGGCCAATGCCAATCCAGGAGGCCGCCGAAGGCGGTGTACCGACAGGGCTGGCCGGTGGGCCCGATGTTTAAGAAGACATGGGGGGACCGGCCAATGCCAATCCAGGAGGCGTGATTCCATGATCTACAGCATGACGGGTTTTGGATCTGCACGAACTGAAGCCCCGAATTTGACCGCGCTGGTCGAAATCAAAAGTGTAAATCATCGGTACCTGGATGTTCACGTGAAGATTTCCGGCGAGTTTCAGAATTTTGAGAACATCATCCGTCAAAGAATCTCTGCTGCTTTCAAACGAGGACGGTTGGACGCATTTGTCCGGATCGATTACCAGCGGGAGAACATCAAGCTCGACGTGAATCACAACCTGATCCGCGCCTACGTGGATATGATGTCGGGCCTTAAGGATGCATATCCGGTTCAAGGTGAGCTCACGTTGGAGATGATCACCAGGTTGCCCGGGCTTGTGACGGTCTCAAGCAGCGATCTCAATTCTGAGGAAATGGAGCTAATCGGCCAAAAGCTTGGCGAGGCGACGGACGCGGCTGTGACGCAAGTCAAACAGATGCGGCTTACCGAAGGGCAGTCGCTGATGGACGATATTGATCGGCGGATTGCCAATATTGGACGGCACCTGGAAACCATCCTCGCGGGTGCCAGAGACTTTGTGGAACATTATAGACAGCAACTGATGGCCCGTGTCACGGAACTCGCGCCTCAGCTTGCCGCCGACAGTGGCCACCGCCTGGAAACTGAAGCACTGCTTTATGCTGAACGCAGTGACATTGCCGAAGAAACCACCCGGCTCCGCAGTCATCTCGACCAGTTTGCCGGCCTGAAAACCCTTCAGGACGAAGCGGGCAAGCGAATGGACTTCATCCTCCAGGAAATGAACCGCGAGGTCACCACCATCCTCTCCAAAACTTCCGGTCTCAATGAACTCGGCGTTGGCATCGGCCAAGCCGCCATCGAAACTAAAGTCGAGATCGAAAAACTCCGCGAACAGGTCCAAAATATTGAATAGGGGGGCGAGGGGGCACTCCCGCTCTAAAAATGGGGACGTAGCCACTGTCCCGATTTTTCTCCGCTTCCCATGAGTCTGATGAGTTTATCCGCGAACTGGAACAGAAGCTGGGCCAAACTATCCTGCGCCGACGGCCCGGCCGACCAAAGACATCTGCTGAAGCGTGCCCGCTGCCGGTTTAGAAACTGGGGACAGAGGGCAACGTCCCCATTTTCGCCCCTGTGGTAAACTGAGGTGCTTTTTTAGAAGCGACCCGGAATGCGCGGAAATCTGTACATTGTCTCGGCCCCGTCGGGATCCGGGAAGACCACGTTACTCCAGCACTTACTTCGAAGTTTCAAGGACCTGAAATTTTCGGTTTCGTTTACGACCCGGAAGGCCCGAGCCGGAGAGCAAAGCGGCGCTGATTATTTCTTTACGGATCGGCCGACGTTTTTGAGCATGGTCGACCGGGGCGATTTCCTTGAGTGGGCCGAGTTCAACGGCCATCTCTATGGCACGGCGCGCTCCTTTGTCGAGACGCACCTCGACAGTGGGAGAGACGTGATCCTGGACATCGATGTGCAGGGCGCCCGGCAAGTGAAGTCCAAAATCAAAGAGGCCGTTGCCATTTTCGTATTACCGCCGTCGTTTGCTGAGTTGGAACGACGCCTGAAGGCGCGCATGCTGGAGTCTGATGACGTCATCCGCCGCCGGCTTGAAATCGCAAAAAGTGAAATTCTTTTCTATCGGGATTACGACTACATCATCATTAACGATGTCCTCGAAAATTCCATACTTCTTCTTGAGTCCATCGTGCGCAGTGGCAGAGCTGCTCCGTGGCGCCAGCAAAGCCGCATCGAGGAGATTATCGCTTCCTTCGGAGGTATAGCTTGATCACCATTCCTGACAATATCGACAGCAAGTATCGCTTTGTGATCCTTTCCGCGTTGCGAGCGCGGCAGATCCAGGCCGGCAGCATGCCTATGCTGAAGGAGTCCCGCCACAAAGCGACACAAGTCGCACAAAAAGAGATTTTGCAGGGGCTCGTCAAGTTCCGAATTCCCGATCAGGACAGCGATCAGCAGGAAGAAGAGCACCGGGAAGAGAAGGAAGAATGAAAATAGCTCTCGGCGTCAGCGGCGGAATTGCATGTTATAAGTCGGCGGAGATTGTTCGCCGGCTGCAGGATCGCGGGGTGGATGTTGTCGTTCTTATGACGAAAGGCGCCACGCAATTTGTAACCCCCCTGACGTTTCGAGCGCTCTCCGGAAATAAAGTTTACCTCGATCTTTTCGAAGGTCCCAGCTCCGGCAGCGATTTCGAGGGCGCTTTCGACCATATTCTCCTCGCGCAGTCCATCCATCTTTTTCTGATCGCGCCTGCGACGGCCGACTGTATTGCGCGGCTTGCGGCGGGTCTGGCCGACGATTTCCTCACCACATTTCATTTAGCCGTCACCGCTCCGATCGTTGTCGCTCCGGCAATGAACACTCGGATGTGGGAGCATGCGTCGGTACAGGAAAATCTCAAGACACTTGTTGGCCGCGGTGTTCGCATCATCGACCCGGAAGTCGGGCAGATGGCCTGCCGAACCTATGGCCCGGGCCGGCTGGCGCCGGTCGCGGAAATCGTGGACTACGTGATGGCGCTCCTCGAACGGCCGCGGGACCTTGAAGGCCGAAAAGTGCTCGTTACTGCCGGACCTACGATTGAAGATATCGATCCCGTTCGATATATCAGCAACCGTTCTTCAGGCAAGATGGGTTTCGCGATTGCCCATGCAGCACGAAACCGCGGGGCTCAAGTCGTGTTGGTTTCCGGTCCGACCGAACTCGATTTTCCGAATACGATTCGTGTTCGAACCACCGAAGAAATGCGGCGTGCCGTCTTGGAGAACGTAGCGGACGCGGACGCGGTGATCAAGGCCGCCGCTCCCCTGGACTTCCGTCCAAAATCTGTCGCCGCGCAGAAAATCAAAAAGAAGACCGCGAACCTCGTACTGGATCTCGAACCCACGGCCGATATTCTCAAAGAGCTGGGCAGCCACAAGAATGGTAAAGTGCTTGTCGGTTTTGCCGCCGAGACTGAAAATCACCTGAAGCATGGTCTGGAAAAATTAAAGGCGAAAAATCTGGATTTGATCGTTATTAATCCTGCAAGTGGTCCTGATTCGGCCTTCGATAGCGATATGAATCACGCGACAATCATAGACAAGTCCGGCAAGACCGAAGAGATTCCATCTGTGAGCAAGGAAATTATGGCGGACAAAATCCTCGATCGCTTGGTGCAATTGCTGAAATGAATTCCGACGAAATCGCCGCCCAGCTCGAATTCTTCAGAGATATAGGTGTGGACTCTTTGGCTGTAGGGGCGGTCTGTGACCGCCCGGGCGCTCATAGAGCGCCCCTGCAGGACCTCGACGGCATCCGTGCCGATATCGGTGACTGCCAGCGCTGTAAGCTCGCGCCGGCGCGCACGCACATCGTCTTCGGCTCCGGCAACCCTAACGCCGAGCTCGTCTTTGTTGGCGAAGCTCCAGGCTATGACGAGGACCAGCAGGGACTGCCATTCGTCGGGCGGGCCGGACAGCTTCTAACCAAGATCATCGAATCGATTAATCTCAAGCGCGAAGACGTCTACATTTGTAACGTCCTCAAATGCAGGCCTCCGGAAAATCGGAACCCGGAGCCCGATGAAGTCGCTGCCTGTAACCCGTTTCTAAGGAGACAGCTCGCCTCCATCCGTCCGAAGATTGTCTGCTGCCTCGGCACATTTGCCGCCCAAACTGTTCTTCAGACAGCCTCGTCCATTTCCAAGCTGCGCGGCAAGTTTTTCGACTTGCACCGAGCTGTTCCGCCTCCGTTCCTAGCACATGTATGCCGATGTCGCCGTTTGCCTGCCCCTGACACGGACCTTCGTCTACGAACTCACAGAACTTGTCGAGGCTGGAAGCCGGGTAATGGTGCCGTTCCGGAAGCGCGAAGTGGAGGGGTTCATCGTTGGGGTTCGAACGGAAGCGCCCAAAGATGTTGAAGTCCTGCCGGTCGCCACAATTATCGATCGCTCGCCTCTGATCCGTCCCGATATCTTCGAACTGTGCCGTTGGATTTCGCGGTATTACATTGCACCACTCGGCGAGGTATTAAAGTCTTCGCTTCCGCCCGGCATCTCCGCAAAGCATGTGGAAAGCGGGTTAGGGACCGGGGATTTCGGATTTCGGATTTCGGATTTCGGATTGAGGGAACCCGCGCCTCCTACGCCTGGCTCCCCAAATCCGAAATCCGAAATCCGAAATCAGAAATCCCCGGCCTTTGTCCCAGGCCTCACGTTAACTGAACATCAACTTGGGGCCTTCGATGCCATCCGATCATGCAACGGTTTCCATACCCTTCTCCTCCACGGTGTCACCGGTAGCGGCAAGTCGGAAATCTATATGCGTGCTGCGGAGCACTCCCTTGCGGCCGGCAAAACGTCACTTATCCTTGTTCCTGAAATCGGCCTCACACCGCAGCTTACCGATCGCTTCACCCAACGATTCCCGGGTCTAACGGCGGTCCTCCACAGTTCCCTCTCCAAACGGCAGCGCATCGACGAGTGGCTGCGCATTTACTGCGGCAAGGCTCCCATCGTCATCGGGACGCGATCTGCTGTCTTCGCCCCACTACAGAACCTTGGCCTCATTGTTGTCGATGAAGAACATGAATCCAGCTACAAGCAGGAGGAAGTTCCTCGCTACCACGCTCGCGACACAGCCATCATGCGCGCAAAGCTGTCGTGTGCGGTCGTGGTACTCGGTTCGGCGACTCCCTCCATGGAGTCCTTCCGCAACGCAGAATCCAAAAAGTACGAATACGTTGGCCTCACGAGCCGGGTGGAAGATCGTCCGCTGCCTGAGGTCGAAATCGTGAACATGCGTGAGGAGTATACGGCGCAAAGCAAGCAGGTCGTCTTCTCGCGACGGCTCCTCCAGGCCGTCGCTGGCCGTCTCGAGCGCCGCGAGCAGACGATGATCCTCCTCAACCGGCGCGGTTATGCGGCGTTCCTTCTATGCCGCCATTGTGGCTTTACGTTTCAATGCACCTCCTGCAGCGTTGCGATGACGTATCATCGCAGCATCGACAAGCTGCTCTGCCATTACTGCGGCCTTGCCCGACGGCCGCCGGCGCGATGTCCTGAATGTGACAGCGAATACATCTACTATGTCGGTGAAGGCACCGAACGGCTGGAGTCGGAGCTGAAGAGCCTCTTCCCGGACGCGCGCATGGGACGCATCGATCGCGACACGATGCGCCACATGCGTGATTATGAGCGCGTGCTCGGTGGGTTTGCGTCAGGTAAGATCGACATTCTCGTGGGCACGCAGATGATCGCCAAGGGCCACGACTTCCCCCGCGTCACGCTCGTTGGCGTTGTCGGCGCCGATGCCGCGCTCTCTTTACCCGACTTTCGGGCCGCGGAGCGGACTTTTCAGCTACTCACCCAGGTTGCAGGCCGGTCGGGGCGTGGCGACCAGCCGGGGGAGGTTGTGATTCAGAGTTACTTTCCGGACCATTACACGTTTCAACTGGCCTGCACCCAGCGATTCGAAGACTTTTATGCCCGCGAGTCCCGGTACCGCAAGGCGATGTTCTATCCTCCTTTCACAGCGTTGGCGGGAATTATGGTGATGGATCGCGATGCCGGACGCGCAGCGAAGTTGGCGCGCGAAATCGGAGAATTCCTCGATTCGCTCCGGTCAACCGCGGTAAGAATCCTCGGTCCGGCGCCGGCGCCACTGGAGCGGATCAAACAGGTTCACCGCCACCAGCTCCTGATTAAGTCGTCATCGCGAGGCGTGCTCCATCGCATGCTCGAGCAGCTTCGGGCGCATCTGGAGGAAAGGAAGATCGGGGCCACTCGAGTCATTGTCGATGTGGACCCGATGTCGCTGCTGTAATCGTGACCGCTGTTGAGTTCTTGGCTGATCAACAACTAGTAGATCAGCTTCAGTCCGAATTGAATCTGCCTGGATGTCGTCGTCGTGGTGGTGATCAACCCCGCCGACGGACTGAACCCGGTACCAGAGAAAACGATTGGGTTCGGTGCTGCCAGGTTCGTATGGTTAAGCGCGTTGAAGAATTCGGCTCTGAATTGCAAGCCGAACCGCTCGGATATAGCGGTGTTCTTCAGCAAGGACAGATCCACGTTTGCCAAGCCTGGGCCGCGCAGAGTGCCTCGGCCTAAATTCCCATAGGTGCCGGCGATCGGCAGAATGAAAGCATTTGGATCAAACCATTGCGTCTGCCGCTTGAGCACGACAGGCCCACTGAAGGTGGGATTCACAGACGGGCGATCCGGATTTCGAGTATCTCCGTCCCCGGATCTGTTCGACCCGGCTTGCGGAGTGAATGGGAAACCGCTCAGCAGGGTCGTGATTCCGTTCAACTGCCACCCCGTTATGATTTTTCCGAACCCGCTGGCATTGGCCAACCAACGCTTGCCATCACCGAACGGCAATTCATAGTGAGCCGAGATGCTGGACTGACCGGTAGGGGTCAATGCAGATGGTCCCCAGTCTCGTCGCAGATCATTCCGATCCAGTACCATTTGTGCCTGATTGTTGGCCTGAGCGCCCGTTAATCCCGAGTTCATGTCGAGGTTTTTCGACCACGTGTAGTTGCCCCGGAATTGCAAGCCCTGGCTCAGGCGGCGATTCACTTCGACCTGCAGCGCGTTGTAACTGCTGTTGCCTTCCGTAAACCAGAAGAACCCGCCCGACAGATTCGGATTCGGGCGCATTCCGACCGGAATATACTGCGCGTTTTGAGGCACGGCGCCCCTCGCGGCGCCGGCGCCACCCGTTGTGCAGCCGCTCGCATTCGAGCAAATCTGTGCTGAGATGCTGTTAGGGTCGACGCTGAGCAGGCCATGGTATCCAAACGATCCGACATAGGCGACGCGAACAGCCAGGTTGGAGCTGAGTTGTTGCTCGATCGCGAAATTCCACTCCTGAACCGCCGGAGTTTTCGCCGCGGCCTCCACCCCTTGAGGTGCGAAGATACTGCCAGGTGGCGGCTGCACGCCTTTCGCAATCGGCACAAACGAAGACAAAGGGCCCGAAAATGAGACGGAGCCATTGTAGGGAGGAAGCGCGTTGAGCAGAAACGCGAGATTGTCTATCAGCGTATAGTACGTTCCGAATCCTGCACGGACCGCTGTCTTTCCTTTTCCGAATGGATCCCATGCCAGCGCGACTCTCGGACCAAAAAGCCGCTTCGCGTTATTCTTCGTGAACGCCGACGTCGCCACGCGCGGATCGGTCAAAAGCACACCCTGCGCATCGGTGATGTAGTTGGAAGCTCTTCCTGCCACCTCATTCCAGCCGGTCGAGAATTCATGCCGAACACCGGCTCGAAGCGTGAGGTTGCGTCGAAGCTTCATCGAGTCCTCGAAGTACCAGGCTCCGAACAAACTTCTCCATCCCAACTCCGTTGCGTTTGGCACCGCCTGGAAGTTGCTGACGGTTCCTTGCAGGAAGGAGGTCAAACTTGTAAAAGTCGCAAGCCCCAGCCTGCGCGACGCGGTGTTTTCATTATCCAGCAGCCGCTGAAACCAGACCCCCAGATTGATTTGGTGAATTCCCTTGCTAATCTGCAACCCGTCAGTGTAGGTGAAGAGATTTCTGCGATTCCGGACGCCGGCGGCATTGTTCGGGCCCGCCGACGTTATGGCAGCGGCGCCGGTGCTCGTATTGCCGCCTCCGATGACGATTCCTCCGGGCCCCGCCCCAGTTACAAAGAAAAGGCTTGGTGAAAATGTCGCGAATGGAAATGAATCAAAACCAAATGCCGAGCGGGAGAATCCGGTGCTGAATGTATTGAGGACGCGGGGCGAGAAGACATGCGTTTCCCGCACACTGGCCACCTGGGCGCGGAGCGTTGTATACGACCCGAATAAGGGGTCTGCCAGCGGCGTCAGGTTATTGCCATCGTCGATCGTGTATGCCACCGATAGTGAATCTCGCTCTCGCATGTTGTAGTCGCCCCGCACGGTGCCGAAGTCTTCGTTGATCGACTGCTTCGGAGAGTTGTACGACAGGGCAGTTCCGGTCGGCAGTCCATTCACCAGCAGTTCCGAACCGTTGGGTTGAGGCCAGAAGGGCATATAGGCCAACATCGCCGGGTTCAAACCCGCAACGGGTGTATACACGCCTGCACCATTCGGCAAGAGCCCCTGGCGCGCCTGTTGATTGGGCACAACGCTCACGTTGCTGACTCCTAATCGGTGCCGAAAGCCTTCGTAGTTGCCGAAGAAGAACAGCCGATCCTTTTTGCTGGGTCCGCCCACGGCCCCCCCAAATTGGTTCCGCCTGAACGGCGCAACAGACACCGGATCAAAAAAATTCCGCGCGTCCAGCGCGCTGTTACGGAGAAACTCGAAAAACGACCCGTGAAATTGATTCGTTCCGGATTGCGTCACGATTGTGACCTGCGCTCCGGCTCGCTTGCCATATTCAGCGGAATAAGTTCCGGTCAGCACATTGAATTCTCGGACTGCATCGATCCCCAATAAATCTCCGCTGACGCCACCGGGCGTTACGGAAAGCTGGCTCGAACCGGTGTATTCAATTCCGTTCAGCAGGAACATATTTTCCAGCGGGCGCCGTCCCGCAACAGAGAACGTGTTCCCATTGCTCGTGCTCGTTTGCGGACTCTTCAGCGTGTAGTTGATCGCTCCGGGATTTAGCGCAATGAGGTAGTCGAAGCTGCGGCCGTTGAGCGGTAACTCTTTGACCTGACGCTCACCGACGAGCCCCGAAACGGAGGCCGTCGTCGTGTCAATCAAGGGAACATCTGCGGAAACGCTCACTTCCTGGGTGAGTTCGCCTACATCGAGCCGCACGTTCACCACCGCTTCCTGCCCTACCGCCAGATTGATCCCCGTCCGAACTGTTGACTTAAAACCCGCCTTTTCCGCCCGCACCTCCTGCAACCCCACCGGCAGAGAAAGGACCCTGAAGTCACCCGTTTCGTCC
>WNGN01011706.1_pt1 | contig 12256 bp, 12 predicted proteins | sample 5400561 | NCBI WGS metagenome assembly WNGN01 (sample SAMN13153379, study PRJNA577476) | soil metagenome | isolation source: 115 cm soil or saprolite under Garry oak tree replicate 2 | place: USA:California | collected 2016-06-15
GAAGCTTGAGTGCCGTTTTAGGCCCGATCCCTTTGAATCCATCTGGGTTGAAGTCGGTGCCGATCAATATCCCCAGGTCTATCAGTTGCTCTCGGTTGAGCTCGAGTGCTTCCAGTGTCTTTTCTAGCTCAACCATCTCCGGGTCCACTTGGACATAGGCTTCTTTCATGGGCAGCTTTCTCTTTCCAGTAATTGCCAGGTTTCTAACTAGTCTGGTGGCCCCGAACAATAGTGAATCATAATCTTGGCTTACTGCTGCCCACACGTCTCTCCGGCTTGTCATGTAGGCTGCCTGAGCCTCCCCTTCCGAAGGGGCTTGTACGTATGGTACGCCGAGATAGTCGAGGAGCTTGTGAGCATCGTCGATCAGGATGTCTTTGAGACTGGCTGTTGCCTGTGCGAATCGCTTGGCCTCGGCAACTTCGCCTCGTGTGACTGCCGCTTCATACTTGATGATGGCCTCTTCTTTGACAGCTCGCCGTCGTTTAATCTCGGTCTCCTTGAGGGTTGGTGGTATACCGTCGAAGACGTATACCAGACGGATTCCACGCTCAGCAAGATTGGTGGTTCTGTAGAGAAGGCCGCTTAGATGGCTCGTAACTCTGCCCTCCCTGTCCATCAAGGGAGCCCCGGTCGGCCCTCGGATTATGGCGAGGAACTGGTAGAGAGCGTTGTAGGCGTCTACTGCGAACGTCCTGCCTGAGAGTGCATCCAGACCTGTCTTTTGTCTCGGAATCAAATCTCCGAGGTCGACACCCAAACGCTCTAGCCTCCTTTCTTTCCCCGTCGCCCTTTTGCCGCCCTGTTTGCGATTAGGGCGCCGATTGAGCCGGCTCCTACTCCGCCGTCAATATTGACTACCGCGAGCCCTAGGGAACATGATTGCAGCATTGCCGCAAGGGCAGCGATTCCCCGGTCGCCGAATCCGTAGCTGCGGGATGTCGGTACTGCAATTACCGGCACGTCAACCAGGCCTGCAACGACTGTTGGCAAGGCTCCCTCCCTTCCGGCAATGACGAGAATTACATCCGCACCCCACCTGAGCAGTTTTGTTAGCGGGTTGAATAGTCTGTGAAGCCCTGCAACGCCTACATCATAGAATTCTCGGGTTTCACAACCCATTTCGTCCGCTATGATTTTAGCCTCTTCGGCTATCGGAATGTCCGAGGTGCCTGCGGTCAAGAGACCAACTCTCCCCCCTGTTCTTCTGATCTCGTAAGACCTACGTTTTATGACGATCATTCCGGACTTTGGAAGAAACTGGACTCGAACATTTGATATTCGACGGGCACGAATCTTCCGGAGATAGTTCGTGTCGGCTCTGCTCACTATCGCTCGCCCAGTTCGTTTGACCATCGCCTCGACGATCTCCGCGACCTCTTGAGGGTCCTTTCCCTCTGCCAGAATTACCTCCGGGAGTCCCTTCCGTACTTCCCGGCCAACATCTAGCCTTGCGAGATCTCGCAATTTCTCTATGGCGAGCGGGCTGCTTGGTCTCTTCGATAGCCGAGTCTCCGCAAACCTGACCAAGTCTCGCCTTGCAACCATGGAACCATCTGTTTCTACACAGTTTAAATTACAATGCTCAGTCATTCTCTACGAAAATGATCGAACCAGTTGCACCAAGCATTGAGGAGAAGATTGAGGAGGCCACCGGGCTAATTCGGCGGCTTGGCGGTGCGGTGGTCGCCCTCTCAGCCGGAGTTGATAGCTCCCTAGTAGCGCTCTTGGCCCACAACGCGCTGGGCAAGTCTGCAGTCGCTGTTACTGGAGTGTCTGAATCGCTTCCGCCTGAGGAGCTTGAAATTGCGAAGGAGACCGCGAAGCTGATAGGCATTCGTCATGTGACAATTCGAACTGACGAGTTGGAGAATCCCGACTACTTCTCAAATCCTAACAATCGTTGCTACTATTGCAAGGAGACGTTGTATGCTGAACTGCGAACTCTCGCCGACAATTTCGGCTTCGAATCGATTCTCGATGGGACACACGTTGACGACCTGGGAGACGATCGCCCCGGGCTGAAGGCAGCTCAGGAAGCCGGGGTGATCAGCCCGCTGCTTTTGGCTTCGTTTTCCAAACCCGAAGTCCGAGAGTCTGCTCGAAAACTAGGATTGCCGGTCTGGGACAAGCCAGCAATGCCTTGTCTATCGTCACGAATCCCGCACGGGGAGGAGATTACTTCCGACAAGCTCAGAATGATTGGGCAAGCCGAATTGTACATCAAACGGTTGACCGGGGTCAAGAATCTGAGGGTCAGATACAGTGATGGGCAGGCAAGGATTGAGATTTCGCCCGAGGAGAGGAAGCTTTTCTTTGACGGAAGTATTATGGATAATGTCGATGGGGAGCTGAGGAGGTTGGGATTCGCTCGAGTCACGCTCGATTTACGAGGCTATTCCAGAAGGGAGCCAGCGGTGGCAGCGGATCCAATGACTCTTCCAATGGCGCATGTCACCTAGTAATCAGTTTTCGCGCTGAAGAGACAGAAGCTCCTCTAACACCCGGTGGGTGAAGCCCCACACCACTCGCCCATCGACTAGAAAGGCCTCTACCCTTCGACAGGTGCCTCTGGTCTCGATTTCCGTTGTCGTTCTGAGTGAAGGGAGTCTGGAGAGCGAGACCCAGAAGGCCTCTTGAACCTCGGGTCCAGTTCTGATCTCAGGCCGGAGGTGGAGTCCATACACCCAGGGCTGGACCTTCATGTCGAGGCGTCTCATTGGCGAGCCGAGGCTTAGGGTCCCGAGTTCCTCGCCTTCTTTCTCCAATTCTAGGCCAACTTCCTCGCTGACCTCTCGCTTCAAAGCGGCCCGTGGCGAAGAGTCTGATCGTGCGACCCTTCCGCCGGGAAGCCCGATTTGACCGGACCACGGGTCATCAATTCTCTCTGCCCGATGAATCAGGAGAAGGTTCAGGTCAGAAGACGACTCTTCTTGAAGGAGAACGGCTACGACAGCGTCTACGTTCTCGTTGGTTCCTGAGAGATGTTTTGTCGAGAGTGTCTCTTTCAGCCTTGATAGTCTTCGGCTGAAATGAGAGTCTTGAGCCAAAGAATGGTCTCAGGCGAGCAGTGGCTTGGATTGATAAAAACGCGACTAGATGATATGGTCCAATGCTGGCTGTTTGGTTTGGCTCTTCCGGGGGTTCAGAATGCTATCGGTCGTAGTTCCGGTTGCTTGCCGGTTGATTCTTGGTTGATGTGTTCGTATTTGGCCTTGACTAGATCCATGAATGGTGCGAGGTCTTTCAGGTTTCGAAGGGTGAACGCGGCCCAGGTGCGCTTGTTCACTTGGTCCCTCAGCCTCCGGTCTAGGGATTGGTCCTCAACTATTCTGTTTCTAGCGTGCTGATCTGCGTGAAATGTCGCATTGATCTCCTCGCCTCTTGCGTGAACGTGGAAGAGTAATCTGTTCTCATAGAAGAAGGCGGGGATGGGTTCTCGACTCTGCTTCTCGTACTGCACCTTCATCGTCACGCCTTTCAACTGCCTCATGCGAGTTCTGAGGGACTGGAAGAGTGTCCAGGTCTGGGGTTGCACTCGATCCGCTACGAACGACAGGTCTGTCGTTTCCAAAAAAGGTAAACGGTTTGCCCAAAAGCATGCCAGACGATGTATCACTAACCATCATCCGACCTTCCGCTGTGCAATGAATGAAAGCATGCAAACGTTCGTGTCAATGCCGGAAGGGGGTAAGTCTTGAGCAATAGCCGGGGGGCTAATCCATGCTGCAGCTGGATGAATAGCCACAGCCTCTACAAGTGCCTCGGGGGTCAAGCTCTCGGTTGCATACTGGGCAATACGTCTCTAATCGAGTCATCGAGCCCCGATCGTGTTTTCCTGGGAGAATAATTCCCTTATGGTCGTATGATTAGACGTTCAGACCTCTCTTCAGGTCCTCTCTTGGCTTGTATTCTAGCATCATCCGTGACCCTTGTTCTGGGGCCTGCTCGCTACTCCTCCTTGCGGTTATGGTGACTGGGGTAAACCCACTTGAGATGGCATAGCTGATAGAGTCGTCTCCCTTCTGGGTGCAATGCACCAGGAGCTTGTAGAGCGGTTCTCTGTGCGTGAAAACCATCTTGGTCGATTCCACGCCAACTACTATCGCGGGAGAGCTGCACTTTGGACAGTTCAGACCCTCATGTCGAGCTATCTTTAGCCCGCAGTCGGGACACCAGATGTCCTCGTCTCTCCGGGCTATGAAGATTGATTGCCAAACGCCCAAATGTTTCTTCGGGCTGCACTGTTGCCAGTCAGGGATTGTTAGTCTGATCGACTTGAAAGCCCATGGGGCCTCTTCTTTCCATCGAGAAATGTAGTCAGCCTTCTGCTCACAGTCCTGGTGAAAATATGTCCTCTTACCCTCTTGACTGAAAGCTGCGAGAACGAGTTCGTCTCTGTGAATGATTCTTCCACACGCAGCACAGTCGACCATGTCGATTCGATATGAAACCGTCTCCGGGCAATATCAGGCGAGTGTTACTTTGAGGCTATTCTAAAAGTCGACCAGTTCGAGAAACTTCATCGCGTCCAATAGTCCCTCTGCGTACGCGATGCAGACAAGTGATGTCACTGGTTTCCGTTTCTCGGCATAATGCCGAGCGTCCTTCGTGTATCCCCGGACAAGCTCTAGCACGTACTGAACTTGTGATCCCACAATGGTTTCTGGTGTTTTCTTGACCTTCAACCGTCTCAGTGCGGCTGAGGTTGACTCTAGATATTTCGCGGTTCTATCTGACGCGCTCTCTTTCAACTGTTCTCACGCAAGTCCGAATCTTGTGCGCCGCAGATGATCCTCAGCGCATCGGCTTCCATGAAGTGGAGCTTCCCGACAACCACAATCGACTGGGGAGGGCCGCCGAAGTCCTCGTTGATGAGGAGCCCTATTCTGGACGCTTTGACCCTCTCGTCGCGAGCGCCTATTCTAGCAACTCCAACAGCAAGGCGGCTTTCGAGGCTGGGGTTCGCAGATGTGATCTTGGTGAGCGCTTCAGCTATGGTCAATTGTTTGTTCTGATCTGCTTTGACGTCGAGGAGGAGCAGAGTGTGCAAGCCTCGACCGTGGTTGTCGGAGATTGTCTCGAGAACCGAGGCGGGAAGAGGCGGGTCGTAGGGGATGGTGACTGTCTTGCTGAACTTGTAGCTTTGGAGTCCCGTAGCGCCACAGACTGACGACATTATCGAGGGAGCGTGGATTATTCGGGATCTGATTCCTGTCTTGGACAATGAGAGTCTCAATGAGATGTGCGTGGTAGCGATCATGGGGTCGCCGGGTACGAGGAGGGCCGCGTTGTCTTCTTTGGCTGATCTTATCAGCTCTCGGCCTCCTTCTTCCTCCATCTGTGTTCTATTGAGAACCCGGATCTTCTTGCCGATGAGCTTCTCCAAGCGCTTCACATCGAGGGCCGGCATTAAGTTGGTGTAGAATTCTGCAAATACCTTGTCTGCGCGGCGAGCTTCCTCTAGGCCCTCCAGGGTGAGGCCTTTCTCATCGTTCAGCCCGAGCCCTATGAAAGCGAACGAGTGCATAGTGCGCTTGGAAACAGTTCTGGGCTAAATCTGCTTCTCACGGGTTCGGAATCAACGTTGAGTGGTAGGCGATCCTCTGCCGGCCTGGGCTTCAGGTCTTCTAAGGGTCGATTTGGCATGCGCCAAACCCTCGCGCATTCTTAGAAAGCTGACGAGCTGTTTTTTCAATAGTCCGAATCGAGAGACGCGGAAGACGAGACCTCTGGTGCGGTCGATTTCGAACGAGACTGAACTTGAAGATATTGTCCTCCTCTCCATTTTGACCACTGATAGAAACCTGTGAGCCCTCCCCCGCCCTCTGACGACGCTGAGTTCTATTACGCCGTCCACCATCGTCTTCAGCTTCGCAGCCGACTCGTCGGGGATAGCCCCTTTGGATGCTGTCAGTATGAACAAGCCTCCTGTTTTCTTCACCTTGGCCCCGAGGGTTTGGATGAAGTTGATGGCCTGTTTCTCCTCGACTCCGTTGAATATGGGTGTTAGCGAATCGAGGACGACAGTGACGGGTCCGCCTTTCGCTCTCCCGATAAACGCGGTAACCTGAATATTCAGCTCAGTAAGGTCGGAGGGGTCCTTTATCGCACCTTCTCCTTGTCCCGCTAGACTAGAGTAGCAGTCGATGATTTTCAGGCGGCCCTTGCGCAGATGGGAGACAATGTCCCATCCGAATTCGTTCATTCGGGCTTGAACGTCTTCGGGGAAGGCGTCGTAGGATAGTAGGGCGCAGAGCTTGCCGGAGTCTAACTCCTCGTGAAGTAGCTGGTAGGAGAGTATTGTCTTCCCGCTTCCGGCGTCTCCCAGCAACAATATGCTAGATCCTCTCGGGAGGGGTCCTCCCATTAGCTGGTCGAGGTGTTGGAATCCTTCCACGAAGGGCCAGTAGCTCAGCGGCGAAGTAGCAACCTCTAATGGGACGGATGTGTTGAGGCCGGGACCAGTGTTTCCGAATCCATCATTGATACTGTTCGCAGACAGTCCTACAGTCCAGGTGCCACCCGGGTCGAAGGCAGAGACCGGATAGCCCGTGGCTGTGTAGAAACCACGTCGGAAGGGGTCATAGGCGGCGGTAAGATTCGCGACGAGTGTTCCCGAGGGGTTTCTCACTTGGACTGCGTATTGGCCAGAGCTGAGGTAGTTGTTGGTGCCATAGGAGTACCTGATCACGAAGGAGGCGTAGATAGTGTCGCCTGTCGAGAAGCTGGTCGAAGGATGTCCCTGCGAGTTGTAGGTTATGAGGGAGTCGATAATCAGGTCGTTCTTCGTAACAGTGACATTGACTGGTGGGCTCTTTCCAGAGTTTCCTATGCTATCGCTCGCCTGGACGATTAGGATCCATGTTCCAGTCGGATCTGCGCTGGAGACTTGATAGTTGTAAGAGTAGACGCCTGGGCTTGTCTGCAGGAGGAGAATCTGTCCATTTCCAGGTGTGTTCGCCTGGACGATAGCTCCGTTATCGGGACCACTCAGAGCTGAAACAGTAGTGCTGATCGTGATGGTTTGCAATCTCTGTACGATCGTTCCACCTACTGGTTGGGAGACGACCACGGTCAGCCTCGAGCTAACAGTAAACTGACCGCTCTGAACCTGGCCGATGTTCGTTGGAGAGGTCTGGTTGACGTAGACATCGTAGACGCCTCCCACATCAGTAGTCGCGGACCCGTTCAAGGGCGTAAAGGACGGGTCCGGGTAGTTGAGGGACAGGCTTCCCGCCCCCGAATTGTTGGTCGTGATGACCTTGGTGGCTAGAGCGGATCCCGTTCCATTTGGCTTTACGACATCAAAGAGGACAGTGTAGGCTGAACTCCGGGCCCCCCCCGACAAAGTCAGTGTAAACGTCATGCTGGTGCCGAGGCTGACTGGAACGTTTGGACTGATCGATAGAGAGTACGAGGCTGCGCCAGAGACTAGGGGTGCCTGCGCGAGGATTAGAGCCAGTGCTAGGGCAACTAGGGGGGTGACTGTGCGTAGCCTCATCATCTAGTGTCGACGGCCGATACTATTCTCGAGGGTTGGGTGCGAACGGTACCGCGGAAGGCTTGTGTTACCATGAGAGAATTGGGAAAGGAACACTAGATGAGCGTCAATCTCACAAACCCCGTAGCCGTTGATTATCAGAGCATCAGGAGGACCGGCAATCTTTATTAGAAATCCGGGGCTCGCGGGCTCTCGGCGGGTCCCTTGGGCCCGTAAACCGGATCATTCCGGGTCCGGTCGGGCGGCTCAGCCAGGTAGAGCAGCAGGCTCCAGTAGGCTGAAGCTCTTAACCTGAAGAGCGAGTCTGATGAGGGCTCGTTCGGGGAGTGGTCGAGGGTTCAAATCCCTCCGGGCCCGCCACAACAATAATTGTCGAATGACCAGACGCAACCATGCAAGACAAGGTCTTTCTGACAGATGGCGAACGTTTGGAGTGGTCAACGCTTATGCTGAGAAGCGCGAAACGAAAGGCCAAACGTGGTACAGCGAGGCCTGCATGTACCAAGCACGGGCCCTACTCGGGACCCTATTGTCCGCAGTGCTATGAAAAGGCGATGGAAGGCACTGGCGGCGACCGACAAAACGATTCCAAGATGGAATGAGACGAAGGAGGCAGTCGATTCGGTCGAGATATAGAAATGAGCCCGCGCCCTGAGAACGAGATTACAGGATTTCGCAAGGAGAAAGACATCTACTTCCGAGATGATCCTGATTCTCCTATTCCGAAGGATAAGCGCGCCAATTTCAAAGGTCTGAACTATTATTCGCCGGACCCAGCCTACAGAGTCAAGGCTAGACTCAGCAGGTATGACCGGCCGGAGCCCACAACGGTGGCAACAAGCAGGGGAGCCATGCAAGCCTACTTGAAGCATGGAATCTTCGGATTCCAGCTTGTAGGCGTCAAATTGAGGTTGTTTGTTTACAAGTCAGCTGAGGACCCTTTCGCCAGATCCTTGTTCATACCATTTTCCGACGAGACATCAGGCTCCGAGACGTACAAGTCTGGCAGGTATCTCGATCTGGAAGAGCAGGGCGGAGACGAGTACGAGCTGGACTTTAACTTGGCCTACACTCCATACTGCGCATACAACGATCAGTACACTTGTCCCATTCCGCCAAGAGAAAATAAGCTACCCATCAAGATTCTTGCAGGAGAGAAGAGCTACAAGTAGGAGAATTCTAGGACATGAAGTCGACAGCAACGATGGTCAAGATTCCCGACCACTCGGGTGACTTTGAGACTCTGGAGAGAATGGAGTGGGCATTCTCCAAAAGCGAGGTGGCTTACTTCAAGAAAGTTCTCGATGATAGGCCCAGCATTGTTCTGCGAATCCACGCAGTCTGTATGTTAGCCGATTTGAAGAGTGAAGCGGCCGTTCCTTTGCTAGCAGGCGCTCTTCAAGAAGATCCTAGCCCCCTGGTGCGTCACGAGGCCGCGTTCGCCTTGGGCCAATTGGAGTTCAAGTCAGCGGTACCTGCATTGATACGAGCGATGGCCAACGACGTTAGTGTGCTCGTTAGACATGAGTCCGCCGTCGCGCTCGGGTCGATCGGTGATGAGAGGGCCCGGGACGGGTTGATCGCGAGGCTTGCCGATACCGATGAGGATGTGAGGCTGTCAGCCGAGGTTGCGCTTGCCGATCTGGACTTTCTGAAAAAACTAAAGTCTAGGACCGAGCCGATCCCGGTTTCTGAGTCTCGATAATTGATTCAAGAAAACGATACACTCCCGAAAAATCGATCCATAAGACCGAGCGTCCGAGTGCAACGAACATCTGCTCACCGGACAATACAACTCTTGTCAAAGATGGGGCTAGTCGACGGAGACTTCAAACTCAAGAATGAAGACAAAACACTAGCAGTTCCCCTGATTCGCAGCCTCCAGACCATGGAGTCCGAGTTGTTGGAACGAGAGATTGACGGCGCGACACTCGGAGAAGATGAATTCGAGCCGCGCAATAAATCGCCACGGACCTTGGAAGATGCACTTTCCGGTAAGATTTCCCTAGAAGCGCTCAAAGAGCTGCCGAGATCATTCGACATAGTCGGGGACATCTCCATTCTCGAACTCGCCCCTGAACTTGGCTCGTACGAGAAGACAGTGGCTCAAGCAATTCTAGAAGTCCACCCGAACGTAAGAGCAGTTTTCGCCAAGGCCGGGCCTGTCTCGGGTCCTGAACGAGTAAGACCCCTACGCCACGTGGCTGGCGAAGAGAGAACTGAAACGGTGCACCGGGAATTCGGCTGCGCCTTTAGAGTCGACCTTTCCAAGGTCTTCTTCTCTCCACGACTATCCACAGAACACCAGCGAGTCGCTCGACAGGTCGCAGAGGGAGAAAGAGTAGTCGACATGTTTGCTGGGGCGGGCCCCTTCTCGATTCTGATCGCGAAAACGGTGAAGAATGTTACTGTTGACGCGATTGACTCTAACCCAGAAGCGGCGAGGTTGATTCAAGAGAACGCTCGAATAAACAAAGTCGACTCCAAGGTTCATGTTCATGTCGGAGACGCTGGAACGGTTGCTCGACAGCTGGATGGCAGAGCTACGAGGGCAATCATGAACCACCCTTCTGCTGCTAAAGAGTTCGTGGATGCTGCCTGCGCCGCATTACAGCCCTCAGGCGGGGTTGTCCACTACTACACGTTTGGTGAGGGGGAGGATTCAGATGCGGAGGCCAGAAGCGAGCTTGAAAGGGCATTGAAATCATCTGGCTATTCTATCGGTCGATTGCTGGGGATTCGCAAGGTCCGGGAAGTGGCGCCGATGAGATGGCAGATCGGGATTGATGCTCAGGTTATCCGGACGGCTTAGTGGAGATTTCGATGCTGACCCTATTTCTAGGGTCTCTTAGCATACGTACCATTTCGCGGGGAAGATCACTCGCGGCCTTGTCCGCGTGGATCATAAGCGTCCTGTCTGAGATGAAGCCACTTCTCCTAACCACCAGATCAGTCGGGTGATTCAGGGTTAGTCGCGGGTCTCCTTCTCCCTCTACGATGAACTGGAATCGACCCAGTCCTAGAACGAGTCGAGCCCTTGCTCCAGGCGTTGAGAGAATCGTCCGGAGCGCATCCGGTAGATCCGTGGGTCCCACCGACGAGTTGACGGCAACGATACAATCTCCTCTCGACGAGAGGCGTGCCTCTTTCGTTATTTCTATGGTCGATGGGTGGGTTGAAAGAACTGAGGGATGGCCGTATGCGTGGAAAGTGAGCCTCAAGGGGTCGACCGGTCGATTAGAGGTTCATCCTAATATCCTTCTTCGTTTGAGTCGATGTTTGGAGGGGAAGGTCAAGTACGGCGGATTTTCTGAGAGATCGAGAGAGGATGGTCCAGGGTCTTGTCCGGGAAGGGTTGCTACGATCCCCTGGGGTCATAGAGGCAATGAGGAGGGTTCCGAGGGAAATGTTCGTTCCGGAGCATCTTCGTCCATATGCCTACAGCGATACACCTCTGCCGACAGAGCATGGTCAGACGATTAGCGCGCCACACGGCATCAAATGCCGGGCGTCACATGGTCGCCATAATGAATGAAGCTCTCGAACTTGAGCCCGGCTTAGTAGTCCTAGAAGTGGGAGCCGGAAGCGGCTACCATGCAGCAACCATCGCGGAGCAGATCGGACCCCAAGGTCACGTCTACACAATAGAACAGGTAACTGATCTTGTAGATTTCGCTAGGAAGAACCTGGAGCGCGCGGGCTACAGCGACCGAGTAACGCTAGTCCATGGCGACGGCTCGCTGGGATACCATGACAGGGCACCTTACGATAGGATCCTGGTGACCGCGGCCGCGCCTAGAATTCCCGAGCCTCTCCTGGAACAACTCCGGCCCAATGGAATACTACTCGTCCCCGTTGGAGGAAGGCTCTTCCCCCAAGAACTTGTCAAGGTGGAAAATGATCCCGATGGGCACGTCAAGAAGACCTCGCTGGGAGGAGTCGCGTTCGTCCCCCTCATAGGAAAACAGGGATTCGAAGCCTGAAACCAATAGAGGTACGAATGCCAGCTATGCTGGAACACCCATCTTGTCCAATGTAACTCCGACCATTCTACACGCCTCACACAGCTCTAGGGTGGTGGGCTCGCCGCAGGAGCGGCACGCGTGGAGATCAGAAGGAGCAACATTCGGCTCGGCCAGTCCTCGAAGGCGAGTCATGGCCCGGTAGGCGCTGAAGACGACCCCGGGATGGGCGAGCTCAAGCCTGTTAAGGACGGTTCTGAGCTCGTTCCGCAAAGCCTCCATCATATACGGACAGGACGCAGACTGGAACGTCAACCCCTCCACGTAGCCGTACAGCGCAACCTCCTTCTCCGGAACCTCGCAGAGAGGCTTTACGCGGGGGAGAAAACCGCCCCTCGGATCACGCAAGACAGGACTGAACCTTGCAAACCTGTCCACATCCCCTTGAAACAGGTTCAACAGGTAAGTCTGGACAACATCGTCGAGGTTGTGAGCAGTCGCGATCTTTGTCGCCCCGACTCTTCTAGCTCCAACATTGATCGCTTTCCGCCTGAAAACGCCGCAGTATGAGCAGGCGGTCAACCGATCCTTTCGCCCTCGAAGAAAATCGTCAAGACCAGTACCGTACAGCTCCGCGAAAGACACAATCTCATGGTCGACGCTGAGCTTCTTGCAGTACTCTGAGGCCAGATCTACCGCTTCTTCCCGATAACCAGCAATCCCCTCGTCCACAGTGACTGCGGTAATCTTTGTCTGGGCGAATCTGGAAGACAGTTTCTTGAGAATCATC
>WNGN01005536.1_pt1 | contig 12253 bp, 13 predicted proteins | sample 5400561 | NCBI WGS metagenome assembly WNGN01 (sample SAMN13153379, study PRJNA577476) | soil metagenome | isolation source: 115 cm soil or saprolite under Garry oak tree replicate 2 | place: USA:California | collected 2016-06-15
TAAACGTGGTCGTGCCCGGTGAGGACCAAATCCACATGGCGGTTCGTGAGGATGTCCTCGATCTGGTCGTTCGGCGTGTCGATCGGACAGAGGAGCGAGAAGCCCTCCGCGGTCGGATCGTAGCACATGAAATGGAAGTAGACGACAATCCAGCGGATCGACGGATCGGCATCCGCCGCCGCCAGTTTCGCGTCGACCCAGGCGCGAATCGCCGGTGTGCCGGCGACGCCGTCGCATCCTTGCAGCGACCCGTCGACGCCGTCGGCCTGACCGAACCCATCGGCTCCGAAATCCAGCGTCACGAAGTACGTATTGCCCCAGGTGAACGCGTACGTCCGCTCGTTGCCCGGCAGGTTCGAGTACGCACAGTGGACGCCGAGGGGCGTGACGTCGGGTGCGGGCGCGCCCTCCTCATGGTTGCCCATGCCGGACTGGACGAAGGACCCGGCCCCGAACGCCTGCCACATGTTGTACACGCGCGTGACGTTCGACTCGCTCACGTTGTAGTACAGATCGCCCACGGGCAGGACGAGGTTCGGGTTCCGCTTCGCGATCCCGCTCGAGGTGACCGCGGTCTGGACCGTGTCGCCCCAGTCGCCCGCCGCCGCGAACGTGAACGTGTCGGAGGCGCCCTTCGGCGGCGCGGCGCGGAACGTCGCCTGGCCGAACGTGGAAGTCATGCTCGCGTCGCCGATGCGATAGAAGTAGGTCGCCCCCGGAGTGAGGCCGGTGAGGTTGACTACGTGCAGACGGATGCCGCCGGGTGAGGCGTAATCGTCGCCCGCCTTGTGGAACGGGTACGGTGGCCCGACGGAACGTCCCCACTCCGCTCGCGAGGTCGTCGCGGTGGCCGTGTACCAAGTGATCGTGGCCGCCGTCGGATCGTCGAGGTAGCTCAGGTGCACCCCGAGCGGAGGATTGGCCCCCGACGGCGCGGCGCTCCCCCCGAACGAAGGCAGGACCGCGAGAGCGGTGAGCACGAAAAGTACTGCAATGGACGACGCCCAGAAACCTCTCCAGAGTAAGGCTCGCAAGCCCTCCAACCTCCGCCGCGAGGGAGTGTCCCTCTACATTCCCTCGTTGCTGTGAGAAGATATGACCGCAAATGACTTAGTCTTTTCACCGCAAGTCCGGGGGAGAGCCGGTCCGTATCAGAATCCCGACCGTTGCGGTCCAAGCCTTCCCAGGCGAACGGCGCCCGCGTATCGTTTCTGATATTGTCGCCGTCGTCTTTATTGATGCCCATCCAAGTGCTCCGTAGTCCTTATGGCCAGCTCTCGGAAGCGGCCCCTACCCGCCTGGAAGCTACCCAAGGGTCCGAAGCGCAAGTTGCCCCGAAGGGCCCGCGCCCTTCGAACGGCTTGGATCTTGTTCTTCGTCTTCGGGGTGCCGCTCGCCTTCATGGCGGCCCTCGGGCCCCTCGCCTACTCTGGAATCTACATCGAACCGCTCCGCCAGTTCTGGCAACCCTGGCCTCCCGACGTCCTGAAAGGGATCGGCAGTGCCGCGGGATTCGCGGCGACCCTCGCCTACCTCCTGTATCGGAAGGGACGGTACACGGGCTACCGATCGGGGGCGATCGCGGAGAGGGCCACGACCCGCAATCGATCCGAGGGTCGGGTCACCGTAGCGACCCCGGGAGTGTATGCGGAAACTCCGAGCCGGATGTCGAACCCGCCGCCGCCTCCCGAGATGCCGCAGATTCCTTTCCAGTGACGGACATCGCACCTTTCGAAGGTCTGTGATCGTAGGCACCGACAAATACCCCCCAGGTCCATGCATCCTGTCCGGGGGGAGAGACTTGCGTGGGGCGTGTGCCATTCTTCTAGGGGTTACCCTCGTTGCGTTCCTGTTGATCCCGAGCGCGAGGGCGGAGTTCGTGAACTACGGCCACACGTTGGGTGGTCCTGGGTCGGAAGCGGGCGTCATCATGGGCGTCGATGGATCCGGGAACGTCTACCAGTTCGGAACGACCAGTGCATTCACCGCGGGCGCCTTCCTGGCGAAACGGGATTCTCGAGGGAACGTGTTGTGGCAGCGACTGCTCGATTTCGGTGGAACGCTGGCCCCCGCCGGAATCGCCGTGGCCCCCGACGGGACCGTGTATTTCACGGGCCAGTACGGAGGCAACTTCACCGGCGCCACGGTGTTCGGAAAGGTCCTTTCCGACGGCACTCTCGGTTTCGCGAAGGTCACGACCGCCTTCGTCTCTGCCAACGCGATCGCCTTGAACCCCGTCTCGGGCGACGTGCTCATCACGGGAGCCACGAGTTGGTCACCTCCGTCCGGCGGGCTCTTCGCAATCGATCCGAACGGAACGGTCCGTTGGGCCGCGTTCTCGAATGGGACGGTGGTCCCGTACACCGCGACGTTTGATGACAACGGCACCGCATTTGTCGCCACCACCCAACGTTTCAACGGTCGAGTGGACGCCGGGATCATCGCATTCAGCGCATCCGGTGCGGTCGTAGGGTCGAAGCGCCTGGACCTCCCGGACGACGAGTATGGATGGTCCATCACCCGCGGGCCGGACGGGGACCTCTACTATCTCGGCTTCTCGTATCCGAGATACGACCCGATCTTCGCCCGCTTCACCACGAACCTGACTCCCCAGTGGACGGAGTACGGGGGGAGCCCGTCCCTCTACGAGTACTCCTGGCGGATCGTCTCACGCGGTGACGGGACGTTCTACGCCTCTGGGTACTATTACAACTCCTCGGTCGGACAGGATGGAGGCGTCATCTATCGCATCAACTCGACCGGGGCGATCGTCGGTAGCAGTACCTTCCCCACCATGGGGTCCGGCGGCTCCTATCTCCACATTCAGGATATCGCGGTTGCCCCCGATGGCAGCGTGCTCCTCTCGGGGTCCAGTTACCGATCTCCGCCCAGAGCCGGAACGCCGGTGGGCGATGTGCGTGTCCAGGCCATCACCGCCTCTTGGGCTTCCGACTCGACCAATTGGCATGCGAGCTCCATTTCGATCTCGGAGCTCCCGGGCACCCTCACCGACCCGAATTTTCCCGCCGATGACTTCCGGGCGGAGGTGAAGGACCAGGCCTGGTACGGCGCGATCGCCCTGCCGGCCTCCCCTGTCACAGCCGTCGCCACCGCGAACATCACGGATCGGGACAACCGGATTGTGGCGTTCTCCGCGAACGTGAGCGGCGGGACGTCGCCGTACACCTATCGCTGGTCTTTCGGAGACGCCAACAGTTCAACGGACGCCAACCCGATCCACACCTATTCGCAAGGGGGCCGATTCCCGGTCCAACTGATGGTCGAGGACAGCGCCGGGAATCGCGCGTACTCGATCGTCGACGTGCTCCTCGGCGGACCGCCCGTGATCACGTCGATGAGCATCAGCCCGAATCCGACCTACGTGGGTCAGTACACGTACTTTTACGCCACCGGCGACGACCCCGATGGATCGATCGTGAACTGGCACTGGGACTTCGGCGACGGGTACACGTGGGATTCGTCCTACCCCGACGCGTACCATTACTACTACACCCTTGGAACGTACAATGTGACGGTCACCGCCCGAGACAATGACGGACTCGAAACGAGCGCCTCGATGCTCCTGCAGGTGATCGACCAGCCGCCGTACGCCTGCTTCTACGTGTATCCGAATCCGACGGTCGTCGGATATCCGACGAACTTCCAGAGTTGCTCCTGGGACCGTGACGGCTACATCGTATCGTCCGAATGGGACTTCGGAGACGGGGGCCGTGACCGTGAATGTGAATCAGCTTCCGGTCGCGCAATTCACGTACTCTCCATCGGATCCTATCGCTGGACAATACGTCTACTTCAACGGCGGAGGCTCCTACGATCCCGACGGATACATCACCCTGTGGTACTGGGACTGGGGGGACGGGACGAACCAGACGAACTACTACGGCGGCTACGGCGACCTGTACCACATCTACGCGCGCGGCGGCCGATACACCGTGACCTTGACCGTGACGGACAACTTCAACGGCAAGAACGATTCGTCCGCTTCCCTGTATGTGGACATTCCGCCGAGTGCGACGTTCACCACCGCGCGGTCTTTTGGCAAAGTCGGCACGCCCCTCGTCTTCGATGCGTCCGCCTCGAACGATCCGGACGGACGGATCGTCCGGTACGAGTGGAATTTCGGTGATGGAGGGAACTCGACCGAAGGGAGCTCGGTCATGAGCCATGTCTTCGGCGCGACCGGGACGTACTCGGTGACGTTGGTGGTCTGGGACGACCACAACGCGACCGCGTACTTCCAGAGGACGATCTCGGTCGTCCTGCCGAAGTCGCCGTTCGCCGTCCTCGCCTTCACGCCTTCGCGGCCGTTCGTCGGAGACGCGGTGTTGTTCAACGCGAGCCTCAGCTCGGACCCCGACGGGACGATCGTGCGCGATGTCTGGCAACTCGGGGATGGCGCCGTCGGAGAGGGTTCGACGTTGACCCATCGGTACGCGTATCCGGGGACGTACACGGTCCACCTCACGGTCGTCGACGAAGACGGCATCGCCGTGACGACCTCGTCGGAAATCACGGTCGTCTCTCGACCGGTCGCGGCCTTCAGCGTAGCTCCGGGGCCGATTCGCGCATCGGAGGATATCACGTTCACCGCGAACGGAAGTTGGGACCTGACAGGCTCCCTCGTGTACCATTGGGACTTCGGCGATGGCACGTACGGCGAGGGCTGGCAGACGACCAAGCAATACACCGCCGCGGGGACGTATCACGTCACGCTGAACGTCACGAATCCGTTCGGAGTGTCCGCGACGGTGGAGAAGGACATCACGGTTGAGGCTGCCGGTCCCGTCACCGCATCGGGCTTCCCGAGCGTGGCAATCATGGCCTCGCTCGTCCTGGTCGCCGCGGTTGCCCTGGCAGGCGGCATCTACGCCTTCCAACGGCCGCGCGGTCAGAAACCACCGCCCGGCTCACCGTGATCGGCCGACCCGTCGGCGTGGCGCAGCCCGCTCCGCCCATGGGGACGATCTCGAGCGCTCATCCGGGAAGGTCCCGCCGCACGCCTCAATCTTGATGAGGCGGGCTTGTCGTCCGGACCACATGGTCGACATCGGGTTCCCCGAGCTCCTCGCCCTCGTCCAGACCATCGCGATCATCGTGGCCATCGTCATCGCCGTGTACTTCTCGCGCAAACAAATCGAGGCGCTCGCGACCGATACCGAGGCGCGCGTCGTGAACGATCTCGATGAGAAGCTCCATCGAATGGGCGAAATCTTCATGGAAAAGCCCGAGTTCGTACGGGTCCTCAATGACGATGCCGCGGTCTCCAACTTCGGCGCCGAGGTTGCCTTCGCATTCTATGTGATGTTCTTCTGTTCCCACGCCTACCACATGCGACAGCGCGGCATCTTGAGCGACAACGATTGGGCCGGCTGGCTCCAATGGACGAAGAACGCCTTCCAGCAGGGAAGGCTCGGGAAGTACTGGAAGGAAGCCGAGATGCAAGCGTGGGTCGACCCGGCATTCCGGGAGTTCGTCAACCGGGAAATCCTGGGAAGCACCTAGCCCTCCTCTGACGGAATCCGTGAGGCCGGATGCATGCGCGTCGTCTCCGTGAACATCTCCCTGCCGAAGACGGTCGAATGGCGAGGCCGCAAAGTCACGACGGCGATCTTCAAAGAGCCCGTGGAGGGCCGTGTCCGAATCCGCCGAACCGGCCTCGACGGCGACCGCCAGGCGGACCCGTCCGTCCACGGAGGCCCCACGAAAGCCGTCTATGCCTATCCGAGCGAACACTATCCCTTCTGGCGGCGCGAGCTCGGGCGGGCGGACCTTCCCTGGGGATCGTTCGGCGAGAATCTCACGACGGAAGGTCTCGACGAGCGGACCGTCCGCGTCGGAGACCGGCTGCGCATCGGATCGGCCGTGTTGAAGGTGACACAACCTCGGATGCCCTGTTACAAGCTCGGGATCCGGTTCGGGCGGTTGGACATGGTGCGGCGGTTCCTCGCGAGCGGCCGTTCGGGCTTTTACCTCGCGGTCAACGAAGAGGGCCATGTGGCGGCGGGAGACCGGATCGAACTTCTCGAGACGGACCCCGGTCTTCCCACGGTGTCGCAAGTGGTCGACGAGGTCCGCCAGGAGGAACCCGGCGGATAGTCTCCGCGATTGCCACTCGTTCACTCTCCCTGGAATCACGACGCTAGCCCGGTCGGGAGGCGTGAAAGCAATTCATAACCGTTTTAATGCCAGAGCGCCAGTCCCAGTCGAGCGGCGAGGGAGGGCCCGCGGTGGGCAATGAGACGGCCAATCTAGACGTCAGCCGTGTCGTGACACTCGTCGGAACGAGTATCGCGATCTTCACGTTCCTGCTGTTCTTCCTCTACCCTCGCTTTGCCTCCGATGAGATTGACCCGGTGCTTTTCCAGCTCACGCTCATCGTGATCGGAGTGGCGATCTTCTCGCTGGTCTATGCGGGACTCTACTTCTACACGCTCACTCTTCCTTATTCCTTAGACCCTGCCGAGAGCGGGGCGATCCAGCGAAGAGGAGACCTGTTTTGGCTCATCGGATATTCGGTGCTCTTGTTGGAACCGAGTCTCATCTTGCTCACCGTCCGATTGCTGGTTGTGGCCCTGGTCTGGCTGGCCCTCTGGGTCTCGTACATCTACTTGACCCTTCATGAGTACAGAAAGGCCCTGAGACAGAGGGTCCGCTGAACGGCTCGGATCATGCCGGATTCGTGGCGTCCTACGCGAAAAAGTCCAAGGGACGTGTGCCGATCCGGAGGACTGAGGGCTTTAATGAGTGAATCGCCATGGCCGGGAGGTCATGGTCAGGAGTCGTAGGAACGGCCCTCGGCAACATGGAGGGCGAAGGCGGCGCGCCGCCGCGAAGGCCGATGCCAAGTGGAACCGGATCCTGAAGGAGGAGCGGTTCTCTCCACTGGGTGACTCGTGAGCCTTCCAATGCGCGCCTGCGAGGACTCTCATCGCCGGTACACGGTACTCCGGTGGCCGAGGGTGAGCACGATTAGCACCTCGCGCTTCCAATCGACATCGAGGATAATCCGGTACTCACCGACCCGGAGTTTGTACGCCTCGACGGAACGAAGCCGAGAGAGGAACCGCTTTGGATTTTTCGAAACCGCATCGAGCTTCCGGGCGATTCTGTCCTTTGCGCTCCCCTCAAGCTTGCGGTACTTTTCTGCCGCAAGGGAGGAGAATTCGATTCGGTAGCCCGTAGCTTCATCCCTCTGCCTTCAGACGCTCCCACGCAACCGTCTTGCCCGCCCGGACCTGGCGACGCGCTTCGAAGATCTCTTCGATTGTCTCGACACTGAGTCGATCCTCGAGTGCCCGCGCGAGGGCATACCGCACGAACTCGGATTTCGAAGGGAATCCCTCATCTCTCGCCGCCTTTTCCAGAAGGCGGGCCTGCTCCTTCGTAAGTTTGAGGCTAACGGTTTCCATGCAAAGTGGTAATACCACAGTATTACTTAGACCTTATGTCGAGAATAAGCGTTCGCGTAGCCACCCGAGTCACGTTGCTCGTTAAACCGGTGGCATCATGTATCGAACGCGACAGGCGTACCCCGGGCGAAACGATCCAGGGATCCTCGAATCCCTGTCGGTCCAACCGAATCAAGCTCAGTCGGAGACCGCGTCCTCGGTCTCGTTCTCGTTGTCATTGTCTTCGCCGGTGTGGCCGGATCGCTCCTCGGCCCACGGAGGCATCTCGCCCGTCCGGAGTACGATCGCGCTCCCGCCGTTGACCCACACCGTGAACGCCGCGATCTCATGATCGTCATCGAGCGCCCCTTGGACCTTGAGCGTGTCGTTCACGTGGATCGTCGGGAAGTGCTGCTCGGCCCACCACCACGGCGGCGCGAGCTCGACGCTGTAGTTCGTGCCGTTCGTCGCGGTCAGCGTGAGCTCGACGGTCTCGTTGAAGTGCGGATTCCAGTCCACCGCGGTCACGGTGCCTTCGACGGTGACCAGATTCTCCGGTGACTCCGTGTCCATCACATGCAGGGCGACGCCGGTCCCGACAGACGTCACAAGCGCCAATGCGAGGATCGCATACAAAGCGTTCGACATTCGACTCCTCGGGTTCGGTCCAGGTTCGGCGCCGGGTTAAGGCTTCTTGAACGCTCCTCGAAATGAGAACATAGGACTACCGTGCGACCCGCCTTCAGACAACGCGCCGGCACGCACCACCATTTCGAAGGACTGGCGATTTTCGCCTCTTGGACCGCGGCATTCGGCCTGGCGGGTGCCGATGTCGGCCTCGTCGCCGGAGTCCGGGCTCCGTCGCTCTGGCCCTTTGGGAAACCCCGGATCGGACGATGTTCTCAGGCTGACGTCTTGGGCCTGCGCCCTCGCGGTAGCGGGGCGACCTTGAGCGCTGTCACGCGACCCAGGGTCTCAGCGGAGATGCGGCCCACCAGCGTATGGACGAGGGCGCGATGGATCGTGAAGAGTTTCAGAGGACGAATCTCGCTTTGCTCCGGCAACCGGCCCTCGGCCATCTCATGATCGTCGAACGGAATCGCATCGCGACGCCGGGAAATCTTCGAGGTCACCCCGCAGACGATGAGATCCTCGCCGTGGACGATGAGCACGAGGGCCGGGCGGCGTTTGACGGCGGAGAGGTCTGTGAAAGGGAACGAGACCGTTACGAGCGAGCCCGGGCGGAGAGCCACTCGAATCTCGCCTCACACGCGGTCCCAGACATCGTCCTCTGCATTCTCCCAGAGGTCCCTCAGAGCGTCTTCCGAGGCCCGGAGCAACGGGGCGAACTCGCCGTCCAGGATCCCCTCGACATCGGCCTTCTTGCGAAGGACGAGGGCGTCTCCGGATTCGAGCAGCACAAGGTCCGTGTCCCGACCGAGATGGTGCCTCGTGCGGACTTCCTTCGGGATCACGATCTGGCCCTTACTCGACACCTTGACGACGTGCACGAATTGGTAAGACGAGGCTTACTTCTTAACCTTGCCCTGGGCGTCGTGAATGCGGACACAAACGGCCACACGGCACCACGCCGAGGTTTAATATCGAAGCCAGTTCATCCCTCGAGAAATACGCGGAGGAGTGCGCAATCCAGCGTTCGAAACGGACGATGTTCAGCATGCGAGCGCTGGTGTTTGTTCTTGCCGGCGCCCTCGTGGCACTGGTCCTCGGGCTCTCCGCGCCGGGGGTCCAGGCCGCCGCCCCGACGCTGCGAATCCTATCCCCCGCGAACAACGCGGTCATCGGCAACGGGACCCCAGTCGCGGTCATCTTCGTGGTGACGGACTTCAACCTCACGGCCCCGGGAACCGGCGGAACACCGAGTCCGAACGAGGGCCACGTGGACGTCTATCTGGATGGAGTGCTCACGATGGCGGTGAGCCAAGAGACGATCGTGCTCCCGGTCGCCTCGGGCACGCACACGATCCTGTTGCGCCTCGTCTCCGACAACGGGACGGCCTTGAGTCCGGACGTGACGGCCTCGATCTCCGTCACGGTGACGCAAGGGCCCGCGATCGGAACGCCGCAGATCCAGATCAGCTACGTCGAGATCATGTACCCGACTCCGGGGCTCGTGCTGGGTCGCGACGTCACGATCACCTTCAGCGTCACGGATTTCGCGCTCGTGCCTCCGGGCCGCGGCGAGCCCGTCCCGAACGAGGGCCACGTCGCCGTCTTCTTGGACGGCGCCTACTACATGGCCGTGACCGCCTTCCGACCGATCCCCTTCTCCGACCTCGTCGACGGGGACCACACGGTCATGGTCCGGCTGGTCGACGACGCCGGCCGGCCGTTGACCCCGGACGCGTCCGACTCGGTCACGTTCCGAATCCAGTTTGCCGCGATCATCGACATCAACCCCTATCTCTCCATCACACAGATCGTCCTGGCGGGCGCGATCTTCGTCGTGTTGCTCTACCGAGGCCCGGGTCGCAATCTCCTCGCGACGCTCTCCGCACGGATCCGGGGGAAGAACGCGTGAGGCCGCCGGAGCACGCCGGGACGTCCGCTGCAGGGGGTCGTCACCGTTCGATCCCAGTGGCCCTCCTCGCCTTCGCCGTCCTCCTGGTCGCTTCACTTTCGAGTTCGCCAGCGGCCGCGGTGGCGCCAACCCTGACGATCGTCTCTCCGACCGACGGGAGCGTGATTGCGAACGGCACGCCGGCCCTCGTCCGCTTTCTCGTGACGAACTTCGCATTCGTTCAGCCGGGACGGGTGGGACAGATCGGGGCACCGAACGAAGGCCACGCGAACGTCTTCCTGGACACGCAGTACGTCCGGCTCCTGACGGACGTCGAGCCGTTCTCGCTCTCCCTGACCTCCGGAGCCCACACGATTCGGATCCAACTGGTCGCGGACAATGGCACGGCGTTGAACCCGGACGTGAGCGCGTCCGTCCGCGTCGTGGCGACTCGGGGGCCGGGAGCGGGAGTCCCCCGCGTTACGATCCTTTCCCCGACGCCGTTCGAATCGACGGGCCACGGGATCTACGTGTCGTATCGGATCGAGAATTTCACGTTGGTGGAACCGCGGGGCCAATTGAACGCCCCGAACGAAGGGCATGTGCAACTTCTCGTCGAGGGCAACGTGGTGATGCAGGTCGCCCAGTACGATCCGGTCCTCCTCGTTTCCCTGCCGGAGGGAGACATCACGATCACCGTGCGACTCGTGAACAACGACGACACCGCCTTGACGAATCCCGATGCGTCCTCGAGCGTGCCGATTCACGTGGTCGCGTCCTCCGCCGTCAGCCTGCCTCTGGTCTCCAATGGCGGAGTCGCACTCCTGTTGGCCTTCATCTTGGTCGTCCTGATCCTTCGGCGCCGAAAGGTCGCGGCCCGGCACCCGAACGGCCGCGAGGAGAATCCTTGAGATGGCCTCGGGGGAGAGATCATGAGCGCGCGGATCGTCGCGTTTATCCTCGCGAGCCTCGGAATGCTCATCGTCTCAGGAATCGCCGCCTCGAACAGCCGCGCTGCCCCGCCTCCCACCCTGTCGATCGTTTCGCCGAGTTCGAACGCGGTGATCGGGAACGGCACGCCGGTCGTCGTCGTCTTCGCGGTGACGAACTTCAACCTCACCGATCCGGGCAATGGAACGTCCTCGCCCGACTCCGGCCACGTCGACGTCTTCGTGGATGGTGGGCTGACCTCGAGGGCCAGCGTCAACACCATCGTCCTCGCCCTTCCCTCCGGGCCGCACGCAATCCGATTGCAGCTCGTGACGGACAATGGGTCCGCCCTGAATCCTGACGTCACGGCATCCGTCGTGGTGATGGTGACCCAGGGACCCGCCGGCGGCACGCCGGGCCTGTCGATCTTCTTTCCACGCGATGGCGCCCTCGTCGGGACCGATTCGACGATTTCCTTCCGCGTCACGAACTTCGTCCTCGTCGCGCCCGGTGGGCCCGCGGGCGTTCCGAATGAGGGGCATATCCGTGTGCTCCTCGACGGCGGTTACTACGCGGACCTGACGGATGACGCGCCTCTGCATCTGAACCTGAAAGACGGCCCTCACACCGTCACGCTCCGGCTCGTCGACGACACGGGCCAGCCCCTGATTTCCGACGTCGTCGTGAACCTTCATCTCACGGTGCAGGCGCTCGCGGGCCGCGTTACTCCTTTCGACGCAACGCCGTACCTCGCTCTCGCGAACATCCTTCTCGGTCTCGGAATCCTCGCGGCCCTCTATCGCAAGCTGGAGGCCCGCTGACGGCGCGCGTCTCGCTTCGAACGGCCAGGAGGCGCTCTTCCCCCAAGGGGGCGGCCACCTTCGGTCTATCGGTGGTCCTCGGGATATTCCTCTTCGCGCTCACGAGTCCCTCGGTCGCGGCGGCGGGTCCGTCGCTGTCCATCCTCGCGCCCGTGAACGACCAGGTCGTGGGCAACGGCACGCCCGTGATCGTGAGCTTCGCGGTGGCCAACTTCGTGCTCGTGCAGCCCGGCCGCGTCGGCCAGGTGGGCGGCCCCACGGAGGGCCACGTCGACGTGTACGTCGACGGCGTGTACTCGCGGCTCCTCACGCGAGTCGAGCCCTTCTCGCTCCCGCTCGGATCCGGTCCGCACACGATTCTCCTTCAGCTCGTCCAGGACAATGGGACGCGCCTCACTCCCGACGTCTTCGCATCCGTCCGGGTCATCGCGACTCATGGCCCTGCGGTCGGGACGCCGACGATCACAATCGTGTCACCGAAACCGGGCCCGACGATCTCCCACGACCTCTACGTGGCCGTGGCGGTCACGAACTTCACCCTCGTGGATCCAGACGGCCAAGCGAACGCGCCG
>WNGN01002537.1_pt1 | contig 12247 bp, 6 predicted proteins | sample 5400561 | NCBI WGS metagenome assembly WNGN01 (sample SAMN13153379, study PRJNA577476) | soil metagenome | isolation source: 115 cm soil or saprolite under Garry oak tree replicate 2 | place: USA:California | collected 2016-06-15
TTTCACACGATTGCGATCACCGACCTGCACGTCGCCAGGTATCCCGACAAGGGTTACGCGCCCTATGATTCGGGCGTGAAGAACGACGTTTTCGTCAAAAATCCGGATGGCTCGGTCTACGTCGGCGAGGTCTGGCCCGGCCCGAGTGTTTTCCCGGATTTCACGCTCACCCGCGCTCGCGGCTGGTGGGGCAGTCTCTACGAGGATTTCGTCGGCATGGGCATTGCCGGTTTCTGGAACGACATGAATGAGCCTGCCGTATTCCTGCGCGCGGACAAGACCGTGCCGCTCGACACGGTTCATCGCCTCGACGACGGCTCAACACTCGACCACCGCGCTATCCATAACGTCTTCGGCATGGAGAACGTCCGCGCGACTTACGACGGCCTGCGCAAGCTGCAACCCAACGAGCGACCCTTCGTGCTCACGCGCGCCGCCTACGCCGGCGCTCAGCGATATGCCGCCACCTGGACCGGCGACAACTCGAGCACCTGGAATCATCTCGCGATGAGCGTGGCGCAGCTTCTGAGCCTGGGCATGTCGGGGTACGCGCTTGTTGGCGATGACATCGGCGGCTTTGCCGGCTCGCCGCCCGCCGATCTGCTCACCCGTTGGTTCGAGGTCGGCGCCCTCAATCCCATCTATCGTGATCACACCGCGAAAGGCACCGCCGATCAGGAGCCCTGGGTCCACGGCCCCGAGCACGAGGCCATCCGCCGCCGTTACATCGAGCTTCGCTACTGTTTGCTCCCCTACATTTACACCGGTGTCGAAGAATCCTCGCGTACCGGCATTCCGCTCATGCGCCCACTTTTTCTCGAATATCCCGACGCGCCAAGCCTATACCGCGAAGACCACGAATATCTCTTGGGACGCGATCTGCTGGCCGCGCCGGTCTTGACGGAGATGCTCGATCCGCGGGATGTCAACCTGCCGCCCGGCGAATGGTATGACTACTGGACTTCGGAGAAGCACACGAGCGGCGAGCGAATTGTTCTTCACCCTGCGCTCGATGAGATGCCGCTTTACGTCCGCGCCGGCGCCATCGTTCCCGAGCAGCCGGTGGTCCAGTCCACCGATGAAAAACCGCGCGGCGCTCTCGAACTTCGCGTCTATCCTTCGGGCACTGGGCCCGGTGAAGATTGCCGCGGCTCGCTCTATCTCGATGATGGGCACACCTTCGCCTATCAGAGTGGCGAATTCCTTCGCGTCAATTACACGTGTCAGGTCAAATCGGGGAATATCACCGTCACCGGCAAAGTTGAACGGGCTCGCTTTCAGCCCTGGTGGTCCACGGTTGCGGTGTCAGTATTTGGGGCAGGCAGTTCGCCGAAGGAAGTCCGCCTCGGCGGAAATGTGCTCCGCGAATGGCGTTACGACTCGCAATCACACGCTGTCACTGCCAACGTGCCTGACTCTCCCAGCGGCTGGACGCTTCAATTCTTCTTCTAGTGCCGTTCCAACTTTTTGAAGCTAACTTTTTTCTCCGCAGAGGAGAAGCGGCAGGGAGGTTTGGGCAGGCGGTATCTGCCTGAATAAGTTGGAACGGCACTAGCCACTTGCCCAAAAACTGGCGATCATCTAAGCATGAGAGAAACCATCTGGACCCTCAACCCTTCCGACTTCGCCTTCCTCTGGGAAGAGTGCAAGCGGTGTTTCTGGCTCAAGGTCACCCGGGACTTTCGCCGGCCGCAGATACCCATGGCCAAGATCTTCACCGTCATCGACGAGGAGATGCGCAAGCACTTCGCGGGCCGCCGCACCGGAGATGTTCTGCCCGCACTGCCTTCCGGCGTACTTGACACTCAGGAACACTGGGTCGAATCGGTCCCCCTTCCTATTCCCGGCTACCCCGCGCGTTGCATCATCCGAGGCAAGCTCGACTGCCTGGTTCGCTTCGACGATGGCAGCGCCGCGGTCATCGATTTCAAAACTTCGGAGCGCAAGGCCGCCCACATCCCCCTCTATGGACGCCAGCTCCATTCCTACGCCGTCGCTCTTGAAAACGCATCGCCAAACAAGCTTAGCCTCCGGCCCGTTACGCGCCTTGGCCTTGTCGTCTTTGACCCGGATCGCTTTGAAAAAGATGCCGCCGGCCGCGCGCAGCTCTTCGGTGGCCTCACCTGGATTGAGATCCAAAAGAACGACGCCTCTTTTCTCGCGTTTCTGAAAGACGTCCTCAACGTCCTGCAGCAATCTTCCCCGCCCGCTCCCGGCCCGAACTGCTCTTTCTGCCAATACCGCCAAGCGAGCCGTGCAAGAGGCTTCTGAACGAGACTGACCAAGCCGTAAGCGCGTGTCGTTGCCTACGCGTATCGATTCCACAGCGCGTTGCTGCACTCAAGTTGACGAAAACCCTGGCCCGGCGTAGGGTGAACTTATCGAGCGCATGGGTAAACGCGGCATGAAGCAAACTATCCGCCGGCGCGACGCCGGCCTCGCTTTCGTGGCTCTTTTGTCCCTCCTTTCCACGCCGCTATGTTCACCCGCCTGTGCGAATGCGCGGTGCGGTGCCGGGCGGCCAAACACGTCACAAGGTGACGCTTGTCACGCCGCGAGGTCCGAAACCGCCGTGCAAATCGTCACCATGACCGTTCCGTGCTGCGCGCATTTACCTGCCTTGACTGCGCTGGCCGCGGTCGATAGCACACCCAAACTTGCGCCCTCGAAGAGCTTTCCGTCCCGCGCAAGCGTCAATTCCGCCGAACAATTGCATGATCCAACAGAAAGCCCCCGCGTCCGATTGTGCCCCCAAAATGTCGCTTCCCCTTCTTTGGCGCTTGCCGCCGCTTCCATTCTTCGTATCTAAGTTACCTCTCTGCCTGGCCCTCTCCGTCCTGCGGCACGTATCAGTCCGGGCGCGCCGAGCGGAGCCAGGGAATCTCTCTTTCGTCCCAAAAGTTTGCTGAGCTGAATCTTTCATCTGCCGCGGTCATCTGGCCGTTGCACGCTTAGGAGGTTTCCATGAGCGGAACGAGAAGGCGATTCTTTCAAGACATGGCTGTTTTCAGCGCCGGGGTCTTTGGCTTGCGCAAATCTTTGCGCGCACAGACGAAGAGCGCTGATCCACAAACCAGTCATGCCGCGCCAGGGGGCGCGTCGCGCGCGTCTCACGCGAAAGCTATCGCTCTTTCGCCGGGCCCTTTCGTTCCCATACTGACGCCCGATGTTCCCGATCTGCCGCACGAAATGGATGCCGGCGTGAAAGTCTTCCGCCTCACCGCCGAACCCCTCAAGCGCCGTATCCTTCCTTTCAAAACGCTGGACGTTTGGGGCTACAGCAGTTCGTGCCCCGGCCCAACCATCCAGGTTCGGCAGGGCGACCGCGTCCGCGTCATCTTCGTAAACAGCCTGCCCGAATCCACCACGCTCCACTGGCACGGCCTCGAAGTCCCCATCGAGCAGGACGGCGTGCCGTTCGTCAGCCAGAAGCCCGTGCCTCCTGGCGGAAAATATTTGTACGAGTTCACCGTCCATCAGGAAGGCACGTTCTTCTATCACGCGCACAGCGCCATGCAGGAGATGATGGGGCTCATCGGCCTTTTCATCGCGCACCCTGCAACGCCCTACCATCCGCGCGTCGATCATGACTTCGGCATCATCCTCCAAGAGTGGGCCGTTCTTCCAAACAGCACGGTACCCAACTCCGCTGCGATGGAGTTTAACTGGCTCACCTTCAACGGCGTCTCCGCTCCCGCCATCACGCCGATGGTCGTGCGCCTCGGCAGCCGCGTCCGTTTGCGCCTGGTCAACCTCGGCATGGACCATCACCCCATTCACCTTCACTGACACCAGTTCGTTATCACCGGCACGGAAGGCGGACGCGCGCCCGAATCCACCTGGTATCCGACCAATACGGTGCTTGTGGGTGTCGCGCAGGCAAAGGCCGTCGAGTTCGAAGCGAAGTATCCCGGCGCCTGGATGGTCCACTGCCATCTGCCACACCACATGATGAACAGCATGTCCGATCTGCTCCGCGACCGCATGATACCCACCGCCGACACGACCGACGCGAAAGCCCTCAGCCAGATGGAAACGCTCTCGAAGAGCATCGGCGTCGAACACGTCCATCACTCGCCCATTGCAGACAATGCAGCCACTGTGCCCGGCTTTCCCCAGGATGCCTTTATGGAAATGCCCATCGATGCCGCCGTCGCCAAACCGGAGACCTATGGCCTGCCACCAAACTGGAGCGCCGGAATGATGGGCATGATGACCATGGTACGAATCCTCCCGGACAAGGATTACGAAGACATCGTGGCGCGGATCAAGGCCGGAACGCCCAACCCACCGATGAAGATGGAGCACGATCCGTCGCACGGAACGTGACCAAGGCACCAAAGAAGGCCCGTCAGCGGAACACAGATGCAGAAAGGAACGACAGTCATGAAGAGCTTGCGCTTGGCTTCGGCAATGTTGTTTACAGGAATGACGCTGGGTGGCTATGGGATGGCGCAGCAGCCGCCACAGCAACAACAAGAAAACCAACCCCAGAAGCCGGCACAGAAACCAGCACAGAAAGACGAGATGCAGGGCATGCCCGGAATGCAGGAGCACATCAGCCACCCGATGAACGTGCAAACCGTGAAACCCGAATTTCCGCGCATGGGGAAAGCGCAGGAGCAAGCCAAGGGTCCGCTGATGAGTCTCGCCTCGCTGCAGCAAGCGGCGGCAGAGGGCAATCCCACTCTGCGGCAAGCGGAAGCGGAACTTCGCGCCGCGAAGGCTCGGCAGCAGCAGTCCGGCCTCTACCCGAATCCCACCCTAAGCTACACGGGAGACGAAATCCGCGGCGGATCGATCGGCGGCGGAAAACAGGGATTCTTCATCTCCCAGCCCGTTGTCACCGCGGGAAAGCTCGCCAAGAATCGGAAGATTTTCGGCGAGGAGGTCCGGCTTTCGGAGATCGAAGCGGAAGAGCAGAAGATCCGCGTTGAAAGCGCTGTTCGCATCGCGTTTTACCGCGTGCTCGCGGCGCAGGAGATGTTGGAGGCCAAACGCGATCTGGCCCGCATCGCCGAGGACAACACGGAAACCGAACGGCGCCTGATGAATACCGGGCAAGCTGACGAATCGGAAGTCTTGCAGGCCGAGGTTGAAGCGCGACGCATGCAGGTCAGCACCCGAATGCAGGAAAGCACTCTCCGCCAGGAATGGCGCGCCCTCGCGGCCATTGTCGGAAAACCGGAAATGCCCCTCCAAACCGTCGAAGGAAACCTTGAAACCGAGCTTCCGCAATTTAATGAAGAGCAGGTTATTGGAACGATCGCCAAAGAGAGAGTCCGGCTGTCCGTATCGCCTCGGTTACCACTTCCCGTGCGCAAGCCGTCCTCGACCGCGCCAAGGCCGAGCCTGTTCCCGACCTTCAACTGCGGGCGGGCGCTGTGTACAGCGGTGAGCAGGTCGCGGGAATCAACAGACCGACCGGCTGGGAAGAACTCGCCGAAGTCGGTGTGACACTCCCCATTTGGAACCGCAACCAGGGAAATATCGCCGCCGCGCGTCAAGACATCGATCGCGCCCAGAAAGAGGAGAAGCGCGTGGAACTCATGCTCCGCAATCGCGCCGCCTTCATGCTCGACCAATATGCGAGCGCGCGCATCATGGCCGACGAATACCGCGATGGGATCCTGCCCCGCGCCGGCAAAGCGTACGCGTTGCTTGTCGACAAGTACGGCAAGATGCTCGCCTCCTATCCACTCGTCCTCAATTCACAGAAGACTCTCTACGAGCTTCAAATCGAATACATCGCAACACTCCAGAACGTGTGGACCACGGGAATCGCGCTTCAGGGCTACTTGCTCACGGATGGTCTCGAGGCGCCTGCGAGGCCCGGCGATGTGGATCGGCCGCTGCGTGAAACCAATGTGCCCATGCCCGAGCGCATGATGTCGCCCGGAGTCGGGTCCATGCGTCGGCCATGAGCTCTCGCCAGGAATCGGAAGTTCGCGCTTGTCCCCGCGCAACCATCGGATCGACGCGCATCGTTCGCCGCCCCTTAAGTTGCGTCGTGAGAAATGATTCCGAGCGTGTATCGCTCGCCGCTCAGCACGGGGCTCACGCCATGCCGGAAATTCGCCCGGTAGAAGCCGCGTGAGCCTTTCACCGGCCGGTAGCGCGTCGTGATCACCACTCCCTCCCCTTGCTCCAGATGAATCGCGTGCCCGATCGATTGCGCCCGGGGCCTCTGCTCCACGAGCAACAACTCGCCGCCCGTGAACTCCACATCCCGCCGGCTGAGGCAGAAAATCACCTGAAACGGAAACACAATTTCGCCGTACACGTCCTGGTGCAGGCAATTGAAATCGCCGGCTCTGTAGCGCAGAAGAAGCGGCGTTGGACGCACCTGCTCCTGCGCTTTGCATTTCTTCAGGAACCCATCCAAGTCGCGTGGGAAATCGCCCCGGAGGGATAACGCTTCCATCCATTCCTTCGCTGTGTCGGCAAGAAAACCGTAGAGGGATTCGCGGAGAGTCGCAACCTCCCTCGGAAGCGGATAGCGGAAATATTGATATTCCCCCCGCCCGAACCGGTAACGCTCCATATTCACCCGGCTCCGGAACATTTCCGGCTTGTCGTACAGGCCACGAATCTCCTCGCACTCCTTTCCCGTAAGCACACTCCCCATTCGCCCGTAGCCAACCGACCACAGATTGGCGCAGACATCGCCCCAGGGTAGTCTGGCGATCCGTTCGCGCAGATTGCCTACTGGTTCCATCCCTTCTTCTCCACCGCCTTCGCCTATCCTCGGGCGTGACACCGGCTTCCGGATAGCGGCACCAAGTGTCTCCTGCGAGAGTCCAATAAGTCCTTCCATACTATCAATCTACAAGTAAGGCTCCTTCTCTATCTATCCGATACGCACCGTCAAATTCTTGCCACTTGTTTCCGCTTTGGTCCCGGTCGTGTCATGCCGCTCAGCCGATATCAGACCCTCTCGCTGCCAGCCGGACGTGGCGACTCCGAAACACTAGTACCCCCGTAGCGTTGACCATTCAGAAGTTTAGCGGGTAAGGTGCCAACGAGGGGTGGAAGTGTGCTCGACCGGTGTTCAGACGGTCGGGCCATCCGTATGTCTGTTCAGGTATCTAGTAGAAGCTCAGCCGGAATCCCCTCCTCCGCCTGATCCGCTGATGCCCACTCTGACCAAAGCCGGGCGGTATGAAATCGTCGGCGAACTCGGCCGCGGCGCCATGGGCGTGGTGTACAAAGCGGAAGACCCGGTGATTGGCCGCACCGTCGCCGTCAAAACCATCCACCTCAGTGAAGAAGGCACCGGTCTTTCTCGCCCCGAGCTTTTGCAGCGCTTCCAGACCGAAGCCCGCGCTGCCGGCCTTCTGACCCACCCCAACATCGTCGTGGTTTACGACGCCGGCGAAGAAGACGGCCTCTACTACATCACCATGGAACTCGTCGAGGGCAAGAGCCTCCAGGCGCATCTCGACGATCATCAATCTTTTCCGCTTTCCCGCGTTCTCCGCATCATGGAGCAGACTTGCAGCGCGCTCCAGTTCGCCCACGAGCGCAACGTCGTTCATCGGGACATCAAGCCAGCCAACCTCATGCTCGCCGCGGACGATACCGTCAAGGTCACCGACTTCGGCACCGCCAAAATTCTCCAATTCGGCACCATCCAACAGACTGCGCATGTTATGGGCACGCCCAGCTACATGTCGCCGGAGCAAGTCAAAGGAAAACCCGTTGACGGCCGCTCCGATATTTTCTCGCTCGGCGTCATGCTCTATGAAATGGTCGCCGGTGAAAAACCCTTCCCGGGGCAAAACATCACCACGGTCATCTACAAAATCGTCAACGAAGAGCCCGTTCCGCCTCGTCAGATAGACCCTTCCATACATCCGGGACTCAACTCCATCATCCTTAAAGCCCTCGCGAAGAACCCCGAGGTGCGCTATCAGTCCTGCCGTGAAATGCTGGAGGACCTGCGAAACTACCGTTCGGTCGGCGGCAACGCGCACTCCACGGTCATACTCGGCGCGTCAGCTCCGGTCGGCATGGGCGGTCCGGCACAGCCGGAGTCCACGGTGGCGCTGGGCCAAATGCTTCGCACGGGTGCTGGAAGTCCCAGCCAGACGCCCGGCATTCGCCGCACTGGCTCTATCTCTCCTGTACCTGAGCCAAAGAAGAGCACCTTCGCCACAGTCTTTCTTTCTCTCTTTCTTCTTGGCATCATCGGTTACGGCGGATATAGGTTGCGGCCCTTCCTGCAGGACTTGCTGCAGAGGAGGCAAGCCCTGAGGACCGGCGCGACGCGAAATCCGGCTGCCACGCCGACGGCAGCAGCCGATGCCACATCGAATTCATCGAACACGAATGCGACTTCCCCCGATCCGACTGCAGGTCTTGCGGATGCCGGCGAAGGTTTCTCCTCCCCTACTCCCTCGCCTGTTGATTCTATTGAAAAGCCCGCCGGCAAAAAGCCTGCATCCGGTTTCAGCCCCTCCGCCGCTGAGTTCAAGGGCCGCATCGAAGAAGCGGCGCGTGAAAAAGGAATTGGCAACCGGCTCAAGATTCAAGGAACCGGCAACACGCTCACTCTGGCAGGCAAGCTTCGTGCGCGCGAACACCGCGAATTACTGGCCTTCCTCCGTCAGGCACCCGCCGACGTTCGCGTCGTGGACGACATCGAGTACGACGACGCGCCCCAGAATCCCTCCAACCCTTCCGACGCGGGCGATCATCCCGTGCCCCCGGCTGGCCGTGGCGCCATCCACATCGTCACCGACGTGCTCGGCGCCACTGCGACGCTCCGCGCACCGGGCCGGGAGGCTGGCCAGCAGTGCGTCACTCCGTGCAGCATCAACGGCCTCCTTCCCGATCGCTACAACTTGGAGGTTCGCAAAGACGGCTTTCAGCCCGTGACCACTGCACTGCAAGTGCGCGCAGGCGACTCCCTCGACCAAAAGATCAACCTCGATTCGCTCGCCAAGGGTTTGCTGGTCACCTCCCAGCCGCCCGGCGCCGATGTCTTTATCGACGGCGCAAAGCAATCCGGCCAGACACCCGTAACCTTGCCCCTAGCCGCTGGCCAGTACAACCTCGTTCTGCGCCTCGAGGGCTACGAACCCTACGCCGAGCAGGTTCAGGTCAGGAACAACAGCCTGACTCCATTGACCATCGAACTAACAGCCCGTGCAAACCGCGTTTCCTGGGTCGACGTGCGCACTCATCCCGATGGCGCCGAGATTTCCGTAGATGGCAATCCCACGGGCAAGTCTTCACCCGCTCGTGTGCAGATTACTCCGGGGCTGCACGACATCCGAATCAATCTGAAGGGTTTTCTGCCGATCGTTCGGAAGATCGCCGTGGACGAGGGCCAAACGACGTTCCTCAACGAAAATCTCAAAATGAAGTAACTTTCCGCCACCTTTGGCAGGGCAAATATGGTACGAATGCCCCTACCGGACACGTCACAATTTGTAACGTCTCGCGAATGTTGGTTCCAGGACCATAGCCATTACCCACTGAAAACAAATAGCTTACGGTGAACTTGATAAGGATGGGCGCGTGCTCTAATCCTCTTCTGGGTGTTCCCTGCTCGGCCGGTAGCAAGCATCGCGTTGTTCTCCCTGTCCTGCACCGGTCTCGATCGCAGGGCCCTGGGTCCGTATAAGTGGGGGACTAGTCTTGGTCCGTGGGGCGCACAAACTTAAGAAGCCCGGCGCGTCAGCCGAAGAGCGTCTTCGGGAGCGCAACGCGGCCGTTTCAATCCGCCGCGACGTGTCTTCGGCGGTTCCCCTGGTCACGCCCGTTCCGCCGCGGCTAGTCGGCCAGCGCGGCGCGGAGATTCCCAACGCAGACCTCCTCCGCTCCCTGCGCGCATTACAAGTTCTCCTGCGTTCCGCCCGTCTCTATCATAAAAACCATCCACGCCTCACGGAAAGCCTCGACGTCGCTTACGAAGCTTTGCGTGAGGTGGCTGCCAACCTGAGCGGCTTGGAGCTCTGTCTAGACCCTCGCGGCGTTGTCGTGCCCAAGTTCGGGCCGGCCGTTTTGTCTGATCCTCGAGGAGAACTGACGGCGCTGGCTGCCGATCTCCGCCGTGCCGGAATTCATTCCTTGTTGTTCGCCAGGAAGTTCCATGTAGGCGAACTGGACACGTTCGCCCAACTTGTCCACACGACATTGCTAAAATCCGAGGAGCCGGACGCAGCCGGGGCTTTGTGGGCCATTCGGTTGGCGGAGCAACACGTGGAAGGGATCGAAGTCAACACTCAGACGGAACGCAACGTGGACACCGTTCTGACGAGCCTCATCGGGGCACTGGTGGCTTACGGAGGAAGCTCGCAGCGCGACGCCTCCGATGTAACTCCAATCCGTCCGCCGGAGATCGAGGAAATGGCAGCGTCGCTCCGTTTGCTCGGGCGCCTCACGCCTCCGCTGGAAGTAGCCCGCGGGTTGAGCCCGGAAGAGGCCGCGCGCGGCATCCACGGCGTGCTTGAGGGAGCCAGCCGCGAATGCGTCGCCCTGCTCCTTAGCGCCGTTTCCCAGCATGGTCCGCGCGACGCCGAGCGCCCCCAATCCTATCTGCTTCGCCTCTCGGAATGTTTGATCTTTGAATTCCTGACCGCCGAATTTGGCTCCGGCGCGGTCGCGCCCACCGGTGTTCGCCCCCTCTTCCAGCGCTTGAGCGAGGACATCGTTACCGCGGGCGGCTATTCCGGTCCCCACTCCTCTCAGCATCTTTCTGCTCTGGCCGTCGAATGGGCCAACGAAACTCATCGCGAGCAGCTCATCGAACGCTTCTGGACCGACTTGCCTCCGCGGGAAAGATCGGCCACTCTTCGCGGCCCGGATGTCTGGTGCATACCCGTGAGCGTGATGCGACAGACGCTCCGCCAGCTTGTGGAGGCCGGCGCCGATGCGCCGCGCCGCGAAGCCCGCAATATCCTTCTGAACTATTCGCGCTGCCTCCCTGCGGCCAAACCTTCGGCGCGCCGCGTTGTCGCCGCCGGATTCGGCGAGTTGACCCCCCTCATCGAATCGCTGTGGCCCAATCAATTGCCCGAGGAACTAAGCCGCGGCGCCTTGAAAGCCATCTCAGGCGAATCGGTCCCGGAAACTGCCGCGCTTCTGGGCGCGTTTCTTGAGACTCTGGCGCGGATTTGCATGCTCCGCTCCGATTACGCCGGCTTCGAAATCATCCTCCTGGGCCTCGAATCCGCCCCACACGACCCTCAGCACGAGCACATGGCCACGCTGGCTCAACGCTTGATCGCGCAGGACCGCTGGCTTCTCCTTGTGGACGGCGCGCTGGCGAATCGCCCGCTCGATCCGGTCCTGCCCCGGCTTTTGCAACGCGACCCGGAGCGGCTGCTTGATCGGTTGACTCTGATTCTGACCGAGCAGCGCGGCAATGAACTCCTCTCCCCGATGGCCCGCCTGCTGCGCACCATTGGCCCGCCCGCGCTGGGTCTCCTTGAAACTCGCTTATACGAAGCGCGTCGCCAGCGCGTCCTTGCGGCGATCAAGCTCCTGGCAGCCGCGGATAACGACCGGCTCCTGCGTGCATTGCCTCACGCCCTGGCAAGCTGGGAATGGAATCTGCAAGACCTTGCTGTTTCGGAAGTGGCGCGCGCCGCGAACGCCGCTTCCGCCGCAAGTGTGGCCTTTGTCTTTTCTGCGATCCTGGCGGACGCGCACCCGTTGGTCGTCCCCATGATGATTGACCAGATTGGCGTGGCGAATGAGGTCAGCGCCGTACCGCTTCTGATCGAGATCGCCGCCGGCGAACACGAAAGTCTCCGCGATCAATATGTTCGCATTAAAGCGATCGAGGCCCTCGGTCGCATGCGGGCCGCCGATGCCGCAGGGCTGCTCCACGAGCTGACCGAACGCCGCGATGGTCTCTCCTATTCCGAGCCCGCCGGTCTCCGCGCCGCCGCGGAGGAAGCGCTCGCCCTGATTGAGAACCGTCCGTCTTCCGCCCGCGTTCGCGCCGCCTATGAAACCCTCGAGCAAATAACCAAGCCGTTCGCCGTGCACCGGCGCTACACGCGCATCCCGCTCGAATCGCCCCTGAACGCGCAGATTGAGGGCACACATGCGCCTGTCATGCGCGTTCGCACCATCAGTCTCGGCGGCGCCTATTTGGAATCCAAGCGCAAGTTGTCCGTCGGCGACTCCATCAAGCTCGAAATCCGTTCTGGCCTGCGTAGAATCCACTCGACCGCCGTTGTCCGCAACCTCGGCCCGGACGGTAACGGCATCGAATTCGTGCATATGCTGG
>WNGN01002538.1_pt1 | contig 12246 bp, 9 predicted proteins | sample 5400561 | NCBI WGS metagenome assembly WNGN01 (sample SAMN13153379, study PRJNA577476) | soil metagenome | isolation source: 115 cm soil or saprolite under Garry oak tree replicate 2 | place: USA:California | collected 2016-06-15
GTACGCGTGAAGATCAGTTTGTTAGCGAAACACGACCGGCACGATTGATTGCGGTCGGTAATCTGATTAGCCTGCAAGCAGCAGCCACAGAGCAAAGTTTTGCAACAGAGTTAGAGCGTATTGTTGGTATGGCTGTACCACATCTAGCCCGGGATCGACCCAATCTCGTCGTGTTGGGAGAGATTTTAGGTCTACCGCTTGCCTTGTCCGGAAAGCGTGGTTACCTGTCGCGGCTTATGCATACCTCGAATGTGGCGATAAGCATGCTGGCCTTAGGCTATGGCCGGCGCATGATCCATTATCGCCGCCTCTATGCCGGTATTTCTCTGGTGCGCTCGCTCCTGTTGTCCATGTCCGACGTCATGTATCGTCCCTTTGCGTCTACTCTGAGCCGGCTTGCTGCCAGGCACTCTGTGTATCTTTCAGCGAGTACGATCACTCCTCATGTTCAATGTTCTACGTCGACAGTAGATATTAGCCACTTCGGACGACGGCATTCAGGCAAAGTCTTTCTCCCGGATGGTCCTGGTGTCTACAATACGGGTTTTTTATGGGGACCTGATGGCAGTCTTGTAGGTACAACGGATAAAGTATTTTTGACCGACAATGAAAAAGCAACCCTTGATCTTACAGCAGGGAATTTGGATAGCGTACAGGTATTTGAGACTGAGATCGGTAAAATTGGTATAGCCATCAGCCTGGATGCGTTCGCCCCTGAGTATCTACAGAGATTAGATAGCCTGAGTGCCTGCATCGTTATCCAGAATGATGCCAATGACCAACCCTGGGCCGGTCCCTCGAAAACCTTTGACTGGCAGCCGCAGGAATGGCTCAATTCAGTCCTTGGTTCTGTGCAAGATGATTATCCTCACCTGCACTATAATATTTGTCCCATGCAGGTAGGAAATTTTTTTGATGTCACCTTTGATGGGCAGTCCACTATCACGAAGAAAAGTGATCGTGACCCCGATCCCTACTGCAATTTTGTAGGCAATGAAGGCTTTGTGCATACCGTGACGGGCAAAACCATGAAGGGAGATATACTGGCAGTTTCGCCATGGGTGGTAGAAGATCCTATCAGAGCGACACCACGGATGTCGTTGACTGAACGTCGTAAGGCTCTGGGGCAGGTTGCCCACCAACTCTTGCCAGGTGGCTCCCGCGCTAACCAATACTCTGAGTCCGTGATATGGGCTGACGTCGATGTTCCTGTTGCATAAAACCCTTGCGTTTTCTTCCACGAAGGGGTAGAATCAAATTGGTTCCACCATGTTTATGGTACAGCGGGGATTATGCAGAACAGGATTGGTTAATTCTCCCCTATCCCAGGTGTGCATTCCACGATGCCAGCTCCCAAGAAAGGTAACACAAAACCGAATGACCATCACTACTCAACCACGCACAATTGGTGAGTTGCGTGAAAGTGGATATAGGTTGCTTTCCATCAAAGAAGAGTTAAGGAAAAATCTCATCCAGAAGATTCGTAGAGGGGAAGAGTTGTTCCCGGGAATTATCGGCTATGACGATACCGTTATTCCCCAGGTCGAAAATGCTATTCTTTCTGGCCAGGACATCATCTTTCTAGGCGAGCGCGGTCAGGCCAAGACTCGCATGGCCCGTAGCCTGGTTAACCTGCTAGATGATTTCGTGCCTGTCATTGCTGGATGTGAGATAAATGACAGCCCATATGAGCCTATCTGTAAGGCCTGCCGCGATAAAGTGGATGAACTGGGTGATAATGTAGAAGTTGCCTGGTTACCACGCGATAAGCGCTATGGTGAGAAACTGGCGACGCCTGATATCACCATCTCGGACCTGGTCGGTGAGGTAGACCCTGTGCGTGTGGCTGAGGGTCGCTATCTCTCAGATGAACTCACTATTCACTATGGAATGATCCCGCGTACCAACCGTGGTATATTCTGTATCAACGAACTGCCAGACCTGGCTGAGCGCATTCAGGTGGGTTTGTTGAACATCATGGAAGAGCGTGACGTGCAGATTCGCGGCTACAAGATTCGCCTGCCGCTGGATGTATACGTCGTCGCCAGCGCTAACCCCGAGGACTACACCAACCGTGGGCGTATCATTACTCCGCTCAAGGACCGCGTTGGTTCCGAAATTCGCACCCATTATCCGCGCACTATAGAGCATGAGATACAAATCATGGAATCTGAAAGCAATCACTTTATCACTGAGGGGTTAGATATCATTTTCCCGCAGTTTATGAAAGAAGTGATCGCCGAGATTACCCAGTTAGCGCGGCGTAGTAACGACATCAGCCAGCGTTCCGGTGTGAGTGTCCGTGTCTCTGTGTCTAACTTTGAGAATGTTCTCAGCAGCGCCAGTCGGCGCGCTCTACGACTCAAAGAGCGCTATGTAGCGCCTCGTATGAGCGACTTACCGTCTATCATGGCCTCGACATGCGGCAAGATTGAGCTTGATACTGTAGGCGAGATCAAAGAAGATCGCGTGGTCCAGAAACTTATCAATGGGGCTATCGTGAGTGTCTTTGGCGAATACTTTGAAACACGCGACTTTGAGCAGCTTGTCTCAGGCTTTGAGCGCGGCCTGAGCGTGCACGTGGGCGACGATATGCCATCCATGGAGTATGTCAACCAGCTCTCGAAAGTTGGTGGTTTGAGCAAAGCCATCGATAAATTGAATGGACGTGGTAATCCGGCCAGTATTGCGTCGAGTATCGAATTTATTCTCGAAGGTCTACACCTGAACCGGCGTCTTAATAAGGATGAAGTTCGCGGTAAGATACGCTACCGGCGTTAAAGGGACAATGCCATGTTCGAACGCTTTTTTAAAAATCGCTACGGCTATTCACGCTGGGATGGTACGCAGCGCATTGATGGCCTTGATGCTGATGACATTCTGAAGGCTCTTTCGGATGATTACCTGGAGAATGGCAATCTGCAGCAGGCGCTCAAACGCTTGATGCAAGATGGCATTCGTAACGATGATGGTCGGCAGACGATGGGGCTGCGCGAGTTGATGGAGCGCATGCGCAATCAGCGCAATCAGCAACTCAACCGCTATAATATGGCCTCGGGCGTGATGGATGATCTGCGTGAGAAGCTTGAAGAGATCAAGCGCATGGAGCGCGAAGGCATTCAGCGCCGCCTGGATGAAAAATCAACTGATCAGCAGCAACAGCAGCCTGGCGGACAGCAATCCCAGGCAGGTCAGCAAGATCAACAAGGGCAACAGCAGCCGTCCGCAAGTCAGAGCGGACAGCAAGGTCAGAGAGGTCAGGAGGGGCAATCCGGTGGAGGCGATGACGATCTCACTCCCGAGCAGAAGCGCAAGATGCTGGAGATGATCGCCAGGCGCAAGCAGGAGTATCTTGAGAAGCTGCCACAAGATGTTCCTGGCCAGATCAAGGGGCTCTCTGAATACGACTTCATGGATGACGAGGCGCGTGAGAAGTTCCAGGAGTTGCTACAGAGTTTGCAACAGCAGATGATGCAGCAGTTCTTCCAGGGCATGCAGCAATCGTTGCAGAACATGACCCCCGAGGACATCGCCAAAATGCGCGAGATGATCCGTGATCTCAATAAAATGCTGCGCGAGCGCCAGGAAGGCAAGGAGCCTGATTTTGACTCCTTTATGCAAAAGCACGGTGAGTATTTCCCCGGCGTAAATTCGCTGGATGATCTGATCGAGCAGATGCAGATGCAGATGGCGGCCATGCAGGGCATTATGGATAACCTTTCACCTGAACAGCGCCAGGAGCTGCAAGATCTCATGGAGCAGCTCATGGGTGATGATCGTATCCGCGTGGATATGATGGAACTGGCGCAGAATCTTGAAGCCCTGGCGCCAATGGAACAGGCCCGCACGCGCTTCCCCTTCCGCGGTGATGAGTCTCTGCCTTTCAATGAAGCAATGCGCATGATGAGTCGCTTGCAGCAAATGGAGGGGCTGGAAGATCAGTTGAATGAAGCCCGTCGCATGGATGATCTCGAGGCCATCGATAGCGAGAAGGTCAAGCAACTGCTTGGTGACGAGGAATACCAGTCGATTGAGCAGTTGAAAGAGTTGATGAAGATGCTGGAGGAGGCGGGATACATCCAGAAAAAGGGGAACCGCTGGGAATTGACCGCCCGTGGCATTCGTAAGATCGGCCAGAAGGCGCTCCAGGATATCTTCAACAAGCTCAAGCGCGATGGTTTTGGCCGCCATGTCAGCCCGTTCCGGGGTATAGGTGGTGAGCGTACCGATGAGAGCAAGGCCTATCAATTCGGTGATCCCTTCCTGCTTGACCTGGAAAAGACGCTAATGAACGCCATCCACCGGCGTGGGACCGGTACGCCTGTGGGGCTGGAAAAAGAAGATTTTGAGGTCTACCGCACGGAATTTACCACGCAGTCATCGACCGTACTCATGATCGACATGAGCCTGAGTATGATCTACAATGGCTGTCAACCGGCAGCAAAAAAGGTAGCGGTGGCTTTAGAGAGCCTCATCCGCTCGCAGTTCCCGCGTGACAACCTCTATATCGTTGGTTTTTCACGTATCGCTCGTGAGTACAAGCCAGGCGACCTCATAGAGATGAGTCGCTACGATAATGAGCAGGGCACAAACATGGCCCATGGCATGATGCTCTCACGCCAACTCTTAGCCAAGCACCACGGGGTAAACAAGCAGATCATCATGATTACCGACGGTGGTCCAACCGTCTGGTATGAAAATGGCGAATGGCTTTTCAACTGGCCATACAACCACCTGGCTGAACAGCAAACCCTGCTGGAGGTCCAGCGTTGTACCCGCGAAGGCATCACCATCAACACCTTCATGCTCGAAGATGATAGTTGGATGATTGCTTTCGTCAATCAGTTGGCTCAAATCAACCATGGCCGCACCTTCTACGCTGATAAGAACAACCTGGGTGAATACCTCCTGGTTGATTATCTCAACAGCAAACGGAAAATCATCGCTTAAATGGTTGATGATGCTTTAGGGATGTTCACGGAAGGCCTGCGTCAGCTCGGCCTCGATGTGAACGATCCAGTAGGGCGAGAAAGGCCATTCCTGCAGCAGTTTTTACGTTACCGGCAAGAACTGCTCGATTGGAACACTCGCATGAATCTCACGGCAATTACCGATCCCGGGGAAGTGCTAATCAAGCACTTCCTCGATTCGTTATCGCTGTTGATAGTCTACGATAGACCAGGGACACGTTTACTCGATATCGGGGCTGGCGCAGGATTTCCTGGTCTTCCTCTCAAAATAGTGCGTCCAGCCTGGCAGGTCGTACTATTAGAGGCGACCGCTAAAAAAGTAACCTTTTTGCAGCACGTAATCGAAACTCTCCAACTACAAGATGTCATAGCTGTGCATGGACGAGCCGAGGAACTAGCCCATAAACAAGAATATCGCGCCGCATTTGATCTTGTCACTGCGCGGGCAGTTGCCCCGCTTCCCACCCTCTTAGAATACGCCGCCCCGTTTTGTCGCATAGGTGGACAGGTTATTCTACCCAAAAAAGGGGAACTGGCAGAAGAACTAGCGCAGGGAGAACGGGCAGCCAGGCAGCTTGGAGCAGTGCTGAAGGCCGATGTTGCTGTCACACTTCCAGGTTTGACAGATGGTCGCCGCCTCCTTGTATGGGAGCAACAAAAGCCCTGTCCAGCCCAATTTCCGCGTAGTGGAGCAGTGATAGCGAAGAAGCCGCTAGGAGAAGCCAGTCATGTTCATTCGCACCGTGACCGTCACCATTCCCACTGACCGGGAAGCTGAAATGTTTGCATTCTGGGAGTGGGCATCGGCAATTGTACGCCGTCAACCTGGATACATTCAAGGACACTTGTGGCGTGATGTATCCAACCTACAATGCTTAACTGAAGTTCATGAGTGGGAACGTGAAGAGGATAGCAATGCTTATCGCGCTACAGAGCAGTTTCGTGAAGTTATAGAGCGGTTAGTTGCTCTATCGGTCACGCAACTGCAAGTGATGGGATATGCCATTGTCCGGGAAGAGAATCATTGACTATCTCATCGCGTTCCTGGGATAGCGTGCATCGTATTCTTCCGTCGCCAGTAGGTCTTTTACCTGGATAGTCTTGCCTCGCTGCGGACCCACAGAAATCATAGCAATAGGCGTCTCTAACAACTCCTCAAGCCGCTGCAGGTATTTTTTGGCCGCCGATGGGAGACCTGCATATGTACAGATGCCCGTTGTATTGCATTGCCAACCCTCAACCTCTTCGTAGACGGGTTCACAGGCCGCAAGGTCACCCAGATTAGCTGGCAAACTGTGTATTATTTTACCGTGGAGCTGGTAGGCGATGCAGATTTTTATGGTAGGGAAGGTATCTAGTACATCGAGTTTTGTAATGACGGCCGCGTCTAGCCCGTTCAGTTGTGCTACAAAACGCCCTGCTACGCCATCAAACCACCCGTAGCGACGTTCTCTAGCGTCGCCTGTACCATATTCGTGACCGCGATCCTGTAGTTGGAGTCCACTGGCATCAAAGAGTTCGGTGGGCATTGGTCCGCTGCCCACGCGACTAATATAGGCCTTGTAGATGCCGATAACGCGGTCGATGGAGCGTGGTGGTAGTCCGGCGCCGCCCGCGGCAATGGTTGAAGATGAAGTGACATAGGGGTAGGTGTCAAAATCAATATCGAGGAGGGCCCCCTGCGCTCCTTCTAAGAGGATCATTTTGCGCTCAAATAACGCTTCATGAAGCATGGCTTGCGTATTGATAATATGCCGCTGTAGTTGCTGGCCGAAGCCAAAATATTCTCCATGGATTTCTTCAAGTGAAAATGGTCGCTGACCATAGATCTGCGTAATCATGCGGTTCTTTTGTTGCAGGATGGTGGAGAGCTTACTTCGTAAGGTATCTACATCGAGCAGGTCACACATGCGTATACCGGTACGTGCATGTTTGTCTACATAAGCCGGACCGATACCCCTCGGCGTACTATTGCTCTTATCTGCTCCTCGCGCCTCTTCCTCCAACCGGTCGAGCAAGAAGTGGTAGGGCATGACGACATTCGCCCGCTCGCTGATGTAGAGATGAGAGGTGTCTATTCCCTGGCGTTGTAGTTCTTCCATTTCTATGATCAGGCTTTTGGGATCAACTACAACACCATTGCCGATGATACATATGGTGTTTGGGTAGAGAATGCCTGATGGCACAAGTCTGAATACAAACTCATTCTTCCCATGCACGACTCGATGCCCTGCATTGTTGCCTACCTGGTAGCGTACAACATAGTCTGCACTCATTGACAGCTCGTCTACGATCTTCCCCTTGCCCTCGTGTCCCCACTGTGCTCCAATAACTGCAACCACTGTCATCGTACTTTTCCTCTCCTAATTTCAGCAGGGGGTGCAGGGGGACGCAGTCCCCCTGCCGGGGTCTGGGGGACCCTGTCCGGGGGACGGGTAATCCCCAGCTCACTTCTCCCTTTCTCCCTGGCCGCCGCAGGCGGCATGAGTTGGATATTGAATAGTTACTCTCACAATTAATAATATCACATAAAGCGCTGCTATGGAGGAGCTAAAATCATCCAACTTTCCGATCAATCAGGCACTCGCGCCTCGCACCAACCGAAATATAACGAATAGGACAAGAAATCAGTCCTTCAATCTCAAGGACATACTCCCTTGCCGCCTTTGGAAGCTCCTCAAAACTGCGAACCCCGGAAATGTCTTCCCGCCACCCATCCATCTCTTTGTAGATAGGACGGCATTGCTCCAGCACCGCATTGATGGGAAATTTATCGAGTTGCTTCCCTTTGAATTCGTAGTGAGTGCAAATCAACAGCGTGCTGCGACCACTCAGACTGTCCAGCTTGGTCAGCGCGATCTCTGTGGCTCCCTGGACATAGGTTCCGTAGCGCGATGCCAATGCGTCAAAGTGTCCAATGCGCCGTGGACGTCCCGTAGCCGCTCCATACTCGTGGGCGGTCTCACGCAGTTCGTTTGCTACCTCGGCCTGGACTATCTCCGTGACGAACGGTCCCTCGCCTACACAGGTCGAGAAGGCTTTCATAACCCCGATGATACGATCTGGTGTCCTCCCAAACAGTCCTCCTCCGAGGGGTGCAAAAGCAGCTAAGGAAGATGAGGATGAGGTGTAGGGGTAAACCCCGAAGTAGATATCCCTGAGGCTCCCCAGTTGGGCTTCAAAAAGCATTTTCTTGTTCTCAAGAGCGGCCTTTTCTAGCAATTCTGTTGTATCACAAACCAGGTCTTTAATGCGAGCGCCGAAAGTGCTCACCCAATCCCATGTTTCTTCAAAGGAGACGCCATGCTCTTTTCCATATACGCCTCTTGCAATAAGATTTTTCCATTCAACGAGCTGGTACAATTTATCCTTCAACTGCTCGGGATAAAGAAGCTCCCCGACCTGGATTGCTTTCTTCAAGGAACGATCTCCATAGGCTGGTGCGATCCCTCTTTTGGTCGAACCGAACGGGCTTTGGCCGCTGCTCTCTAAGCGCTCTTCCTCCCAGGCATCCTCCTTCCAGTTGAAAGGAAAGCAGATGGTAGCACGATCTGAAACTTTGATGTTGATGGGATGGTTCACTCTCGTTTGCAGGTCGCTTATTTCTTTGTCGAGTGCCTCTAAATCGATCACCATGCCTGGTCCTAGAATGCTCACGGCGGCAGGATTGAAAACTCCCGACGGAATGAGGTGCAGCTTGAAGGTTCCCATCTCATTCACTACCGTGTGACCGGCATTGTTTCCTCCCTGGTACCTTACCACTACATCCGCGTCCTGGGCTAAATAGTCTACCATTCTGCCTTTGCCCTCATCACCCCAGTTAGTACCAACGACAATTTCGATGCTCATGACTACTCCCTCCAAAGTTAATACGCCCTGACTTGCCTTAAAAGAAACTTACTGCTGTTGAATATAACTCAAGAGTAATTGATCGGTAATTTGTTCGATGGGAGCCCTATCATCGGTAAAAACAATCCCCCCATCTGCATGCCCCTCTCTTACTACCGGACTCACCTCACTGGCAACCTGGCCCATAACGCTTGTGGGCGCAAATTGTGCCAGGTTAGCGCGAAAGGTGCTGATGGAGGTAGGCTGCACCGTGGCCATCACTTCTGTATTGAACGTTCCAGGGACATTCAATGTATAGACGCTTGGAAAAACCTGGCTCATGGTATTGATGAATGCCTGGACTAATCTGTAATCATGCGTGGTATGCGCCGTATTAAGTACTACCACGCCCGTTGAAGACAGGTGCGAACGGATAGTTGTGAAAAATTCACGCGTCGTAAGTTGAAATGGAATGTACGGCTGTTGAAACGCATCGATGGCAACCAGGTCGTAACGTGCCGCTGTCGTGTCTAAAAACGTGCGCCCATCCTGGACGTACACATGAAGATTGGCTTCATTCATATCAAAGTATTTGCGACCCACGTTGACAATGGCCGGGTCAATCTCTACCCCATCAATAGGGACCGGACCATAGACCTTGGTAAATTGGTGGGCAATAGTGCCGGCGGCAAGACCAATTATACCGACGCGGTGCAATTTTTGTGGCTTGAAGCCAGCGTTAAAATAGGGTGCGGCAAGAAAATAATCCCAGTACCAGCCTGTTAAGACGGTGTCAGGATTGGGATAGTAGATCGAGTGGACGGCCTGCCCTTCGTTGAGAATGAGCTGTCGTGTTCCGTCAGGCTGTTGGGTTACTTGAATATAGTTGTAAAGCGATTCTTGTTCATAGATCAGATAGGGAATGTCTTTGAGTGGCCCCAGCGGCAACACCAGCGCAAGTAGTACCAGCGCGAATGCAGGTCGCCAGCGGAGACGTAGTCCCCACAGTGAAGCTGCGAAGAGCAATGCCCCGAAGATGAGCAGGGTGCGCCGCACACCGAAAGTCGGGATGAGCCAGAGTACTGGTAGGAATGCGCCCAGGATACTGCCACAGGTTGAAATGGCATACAGAGAACCGCTTACTCTCCCACTTTGAACAATATCTTTGGTCGTGAGACGAATCGCGAATGGCGAGACCAGGCCAAGCAGGGTGACCGGGACGGCAAAGAGGAGGATGGTTCCCAGGAGCGAACTGAGAAAGATGCTGACCGAGACCTGTGCGAGTCCTGTAATCGACCAGGTGAGTATGCTCTGGCTGACAAAAGGCAGGATGGAGGTAGACAGGGCCGCCATCGCCGTAATAGTGCAGAGCGCCTCTTCAGATGGATAGCGATCAGCAAGACGGCCGCCGATAAAGTAGCCAACGGTAAGGTAGACTAAGATGAGCCCGATGAGACTGGCCCAGATATAAAGCGACGTTCCGAAGTATGCTCCCAGGAGACGGGACGCGCACATTTCGAGGGCGAGACTGGTCATGCCACTGACAAAAACCAGCACGATCAGAAAGTATTTCACCAGACCGCTACTGTGCATCAGGAGGTACTCTGCAAGAACTGAAATCTACCGATCATGGTTGAGAAATATTGTGTATTCACAGCGTCGAACTGGCTATCGGCTGCCTGTAATTCGATGACATAGCCTTTGCCAGCGTGTACAGTCGCAAAAACCTCGACCCGTTCTTTTTGATTGTTCAACTGGTAGTAGGCTACGGCATAAGTCCAGGTCTCGCCGCCAATGGTCGTGACCGACTTTGAGGTAGGCGCAATATAGCCGGGCTGCGAGGAAAAACCGCTTTGTAAATCGTTATCGACAAGAGTACTGGCGTTGCTGTTGGCCTGTGCCACAGGAACTTTAAAGGCCGCATACTCGTCTTGCTGGGCAGGGTTCAGAAACTCTATGCCTGTGTTGTCACTTGTTTGACCTTGATTCCAGCCATTGGGATATTCAACGATGAAGCCCTTGGCGCTACATGCTGTAGTACACCAGCTAAAATTAGGGTCAGGTGCCGGTGTGGCTGTTGGCGCCGGTGTGGGTGTAGCCGTAGCCGTTGGACTTGGACTGGGAGTGGGACTCGGTGTGGCTGTCGGTGAGGGGACTGTTGTTGCTACAGGAGTTGGTGTTACTGATGCTTGCGGCGAAGGATGCCCCCGTGTGAGATAGATAGCGCCAAAAACTACGGCCGCAAGAAGCGCCACCACCAGGCAAACACTGGCAATGACGATTCCAGAATGGGCCTGCTTTCTTTTAGGTGGTGGCGTCAGAGCCGGCTGAACTCCGTAGCCGTAACCCTGACCACTCTGGCCACCAGGAAACTGTGGAGTCTGTGGGAAACCGTGCTGGGTATAATTTCCTGCCTGGAATGGCTGCACTGGGGGAGCAAATTGACCCGTTCCAGGATAACCACCCCGCATAGGCGCTCCTGGAAGGCCCTGCTGTGGATAGCCGGTTTGAAGGTCCTGGCCATCGACTCCTGGCATTACTGACATTGCCTCGGTGGCATCCTGGTAGAAACCTGTCTGCTGTTGCTGGTTAAAAGGTCTTGCTGCTTGATTAGGAGTTATTGCCCCGCCAGGATTGGAATTGTACGTCTGTGGTGGAGGAAGCATGCCAGAATTGTATGCATTGGGAGGGGATACCGGTATGGAGGGCATATTGTTATTAATGGTATTGTTCGGGTTATTAGGATTATACGAATTAAGTAGCCCACTGCGCTGTGGTGGTGTATATACCATTTCTGTCGGGTGTGCCTGCGGCAAAGTAGGGGTACCACATTGCCCACAGAACGCCTCGTCCTGGCTTACCTCATTCCCACACTTCGGGCATCTCATTACTCTCATCCTTTTTCTGGTTGCCTGTCTTGTTGCTACTACTCTAGCAGCATCCATTATAGCGCATCTGCTTTCGAATGACTACCCTCTTACCCCAATTATCTCATGTCTATCCAAATTCGATGCCAATCTCCTGTAGTTCTAATTCCTCGTAGTAATGATACGCAATCATTGACGATTTTTGACCTGGCTCAAACGTTTCATCAAATGGTCCGCTGATGATCAGCCACACCCACGGAATTTGCTGCTCTACATTCACACGCCTCATATTTTCATGGTCGGTACTGCTTGCCACGGCGAAACCCGTTGGGTGGCTATGATATACTCCTACAATCTTCCCCGGGTGATCGAGTTCAACCGCCAGCAGGTCTTCCGGCGCAAATTCAAAGTACACCGCTGAGTTAAATATATTACGCAGTGGGTAAGCCTGCTCAATATTCCAGTTCCCGCAGCTATCGATGTGTCCTAGAAGAATTCCGCACGCCTCGATGTGCGGGCGCTGGCAAACGTCATTGAACATCGTGTTCCGCGCGTCAAGGCTAAACGTAACTTGTGCGTTT
>WNGN01002539.1_pt1 | contig 12245 bp, 9 predicted proteins | sample 5400561 | NCBI WGS metagenome assembly WNGN01 (sample SAMN13153379, study PRJNA577476) | soil metagenome | isolation source: 115 cm soil or saprolite under Garry oak tree replicate 2 | place: USA:California | collected 2016-06-15
GTCGGTGGTAGATCAGAGACAAACGATATCGTGGATGCAATCTCCGAGACAATGAACATCGTGGCAGATCTACATGAAGTCGAGAGATATACAGTCCAACAAGTTGAGAGTTGCGAACGGGCGGCAGAGAGCGCCCTCAACGCGATAAGACCAGGAATCAAAGTGGAACAGAGAAGAATCTCCGGCAAGGTGATGGTAACGTCTCTGCACGGAGACCCTCACAGATTCGACAAGACCCTTCTCCTGACCATGCTGGAGATGGGAGGATTCTCCGCGCTCGACGGGGGCGAAGAGCTCTCTCCAGAAGAGGTTGTACGAAACGTCAAGAGCCTCAAACCAGACGTGCTCGCGATCCCACTAGTCACCACATCGGCCGTGAACGACCTGTTGCGCACTAGATCCCTTCTGGCGAATTCCGGCGTCAAGACCAAGCTCGTCACGTATGGGAGGGGAGTGGCCAAGCTGCCGAGCGATTCCCAGCTCAGCGCTATGGAAGAGGACTCGCTCAGCATCCTGAGCAGAATAGCCGAGATTCTGATATCTCGCTAGTCTACTTCTTCCTTCTGAGAGCCAACATCAGATTCCTTGTCCCTTTTACTCTCCAGAGAAGCAGCCCTGAGACCACGGCTGAAGAAAAGGCAGCTGAAAGCTGGGACACGACGAACTTGACTGAGTAATCCATTCTGGCTACTCCGAATGACCATGTGTAGAAGTTGACCGCCGTCTGCCTCAACGAGGGAACTGAGTTTGATGCTGAAGCTACCGCGCTGATGAACCAGCTCGACTCAACGATGTACGGCGTGAAGAGGACAATGGTGAACGGCGTAAGGACAATGGCTGCCGCTTTTACCATTCTTAGAGGGTAGAGTATTCGGCGCACTCGTCGATCAGGACCCGCCATTACGAATGCAGTGTTCTCGAAGACGGTCATCCAGAGCGTGAGGAGGACAATAGCGTTCGCCAAGGAGAAGAACAGCGCGATGGAGAGGGGGATCTTTACCGCTCCGATTGGGATGCTGAATGCTTCATCCAACATGCCGCGTCCCACCATGTAGTCGAAGTAGAGCAGCTCGATAGCGACGGAAATCGATGCGAAGACGATCGCAGGCATCCAGCCTCGCAGAATCTCCCAGCGGAGAAACATGCGTTTGTAGGTGGTAGTGCCTGAGGCCATGGCCAACACGTGACCGCAGGATGAATGTTGACTGGTTAAAAACTCGCTGGCCCGCGTAACCGTATCATTTCCGCTAGAGTTACGGGACCTTAGTCTATACCTGAACCGCAATCCGTGAACAGCGTGCGTTGAGTGCACGGTCCGCAGAGATTTCACGGTCAAGAGAAACGCGTGATCGGATGGTTGAACAAAGGAAGATGGACACTGGTAGCCCTTGCTCTGATACTGCTTGCATCTGTCGTCAGCTCTGGATCTGCAGCAGCACCCAGTCCTCAAGAGAACGTTAGCCTCTTTGCAGGAAACAAGCTCGTTGTGAGCTCCAGCCAGCAAGCGATCAAATCTGTCTTTGTAAGAGGCAACCTCACAGCCGCAAACGTCTCCAACGTAAATTATCCATCCAAGATCTTCACCCTGACAGCAAACTCAACCCAGCTCTACACGCTGAACATCTGGCTCTCATACCCGAGCAATTACAACACCTCAATCATAATCAACGATCCTATCGCCGGCTCGAACAACCTGTACACTTCATACTACGTGTCTGCCGGAGACCTGAATCTTACAATATTCGCAGACTTCCAGCCTGCGCCAAACAGTGGGGGAGGCGTGCCTCTAAGCTGGTCCTCGTTCTTCGGCTGGTTCAGCCAGTTCGGCAACGCCTTCCCTCTCTGGATCAAGGTGCTCTACACGATACTAGGGGCGCAGTTCGCATTCGTGGGCTACCGTTGGATAAAGTTCGAGGATGAGAAGAGAAGAATCGAAGGCCACTTGCCGCCTTTAGACCGTGGAAACAGAATCTACATGTGGATCGATGTCGTGTTCAGAACACTGCTCGCTGGTTTCATCATAAGCCTCGCCCTGATGCTAGGCGAGACCGTAATCATCACAGTAGCACAGTATCTGTTCTTCGTCACCCTCAACCTCTTCCCCTTAGTCGACCTGTTCTCGCTCTTCTTCGTCGCCGTACTCGGACTGATCATCTACCTCGCCCGCGAGGGACTAGACAAGTTCCTCGACCTAAAACCGATGATGGAGGACTAGGGTCTTGAAGAACCAGCGACGGGTGGCGTCAAACGACGATCAACTCTCCGAATTCCTCTTCGGCTCAGTACGGCCCTGGTGGGACCGCAGACCATGGCTCAGACGAGTCTTCCTCATACCACTCCGATCAATCGACAAGTCCTACGGTAGATGGAGCAAAGCGAGAGTATCACCCAGACGATTCCGAAAGATCCAGGAACGCCTAGACCGGGAATATCCACCTGACAAATTCTCCCCCTCAAACCTCATCGGTCGAGACAGAGAGTTCAACCTCCTACTGGACTCTTTCAGACTCCACGTACTCCGACATCCCTCTCTGACCAAGTACTTCGGCAAAGAGGAACTCCCGAAAGCGGTCTGTCTAGCAGGAGACAGCGGAACAGGCAAGACCTTCCTAACAATGGTCTCACTCCGAGAGATGCTGCTGGAAGGCTACAGGAGCGGGGTCCTCGTGACACCTGTCATCCTGAAAGGGTCAGATGTCTACTCTGAATTCTACGGGAAGAGCACTCGACAATTGGGCCGCTTCCTCGACTATGCAAGCTCCGTTCCTTCGGTAGTCTATATCGACGAGTTCCAGAGCTTCGGCAGAAAGGTTCGAGGAGAGACAGGAGCTGAGATAGAGGATACCAGAATACAAGACGAATTGAATCGTTGGCTGGACAAGATCGTTAGCGGAAAATCTCGGACAATGGTAATCGTGGCGACCAACGCGTACGAGAAAATCCGGGAAGACATCCGCCGAAGACTATCGAAAGTCAGCTTGAACGATGGCGTGACCCGCGAGATGCTTCTTGCGGTTGTGAACGACTCGTTGAAAAGAGAAGGATGGGTCAATCTCAAGGCTGAGGACCTTCTCGATCTGATGGAGCGAGAAGTCACTATCAGACGACGAGCCTCTCTCACCCCCAGCGACATCCAAGAGATCTTTCGAGAAGTCAGAAAGTCGAAAGAGGCTCCGTTGAGGGAGAGGATCAGGGAATCGAGGACTGATCTCCGAACTGTCGAACTTCCCAAAATTTCGGCGGGAATAGAGGATTTTGCCGGGGCGGCTCGTAACGTGAAACTCTACTCTGAACAGGAGAAGTCGCAGGAAGTTGTTGATGCAGTTTACGTGATGAAGCCAAAAGTCAGTCGGGAGGATCTTGGCGGCCTACATGACGTGAAGAATAAGGTCCTCAACCACATTGCCCTCGCCTTCAATCCTTCAATGAGAGAACTCGGCCATCAATCGAATCCACGATTCTTCCTCCTCGGACCTCCTGGCACAGGAAAGACGCTATTGGCAATGGTCGCAGCTGCAGAGAACAATGTAGGATTCATCAAAGTGCGAGGAGGAGAATTGATGAGCGGTGCAAACTATATGGGAGATCCAGAGAAAAGGATCAAAGACCTCTTCGGAATGGTCCGCCAGAAGAGCCCGTGCATCCTGCTCCTCGATGAGGCTGACGCTATCTTCTGGGGCGGCGATCCCTCCAGCAATAAGATACTGGCGCAGGTAAAGGCGGAACTCAGCGAGCTCCGGCCAGAGGATAGAGTAGTGGTCATTGCGACTTCAAACAAGGAGCAGCTCATTGATCAGGCTACCAGGGACAGGTTCGAGCCGAACATCTTCTACATCCACCCACCACTAAACGATGTCGAATGGAATGAAGTTGTTGCGATTCATCTTAGGAAGATGCAGCCTTACCTTCACCCCGAGGTCGACGCTGTTAAGATAACGAAGATGTTCCGGAGACAACGCGTACTCAGCCCACGGGGCGTCGCAGAAACAGTCTCCGAAGCCCACCGGCTCTGGGCATCCGAGATTGCTGCTGCGAGAGGCATCACTGACGCAGGCGCTTCAGAGTCAGCGGTCAACAACATCACCACGAAGTATCAGGAAGATCTTGACAGGCTGAAGGAAGTTCTCGCCATCTATCAACAGGAAGGAACGACACTCAACAGAGAACAAGTGAACCAGAACAACTACAAATTACGACTGTTCCACTTCCAGAAGGCAATATCCAGCCTCGAATCCCTAGAGGACAAGGAACATCGGGAGATTGCGGAGGCACTCATCCTCTCCCAACCTCTATCCGGTGTCACGTACGGTCTTTACACGAGCGACAGGGGCTCGGGGGGCATACTGACCATTCAGTGCAACGTTCGGCCGGCTAACTCAGGCGAGAGACACGTATCCGTAACCGGCCAGGCCAGCTCCATGATAATGGGACAGACCTTCGTCCCAGATCACTCTGTGATCGAGAGCGCCGAGAATGCTGTTGAAGCGGTCAAGTCATGGCTATGGTCCCGAACCCGAGTCGACCTTTCCAAATACCACGTGCACTTCCAGATCAGAAGCATTCTAGAAGGAGCGCCGGGAGCGGGAGTGTCGGGCCCGAGCGCGGGCTATGCTATGCTTAACGCGTTGATCTCCGAGCTCTCTAACACTCCAATAATTCAGTCAAAGGTCATGACTGGAACAATAGGTGTGAAAATGGACGTTGGACCCGTAGGAGGCCTCGGTGGAAGGGGTCGAGAAGCTGGGAAGCTGGTGGGAATATTGAAGGCTGAAAAGGTCAAGATTACAGACCTTCTAGTCCCCGACTCCAATTATCGTAGTGCAAAGGACGAGATGAAGATGGTTCAAGATGAGGGGATTATCGTCCACCCAATAACTAATGCCCAGGATGGATGGCCTATTCTGTTCGACCTAACAAGCGAGGAACTCGCGAAGAAGATACGAGTAGCCCTTGTCGACCGAGAATCCCTCGTCGACCTGGAATCGAACTCCTCTCGATTCCTCGGAACTGGACAATCATAGCTGGTGAAACGGGGTAGGTTCCGGTCTAACTAGGTAATGTCACTCCAAGTTACGGAACTCTTGTGGGTATGACGAGTGCCCTGGTCAGATAACTGATTCTTGATGATCAAGGATGAGTCTCCGGACCAAACCAGCGCTACTCAACAATTCGACGAAAGCGAGACCGTCCTAACCAAGCGAGCCGGAGCCGATGGCATACTTAATCTCATTTCGAAATTCTTGGAATCGGCAGGAAACGTTCTCCTAATCCAAGGACCGCCGGGCGCCGGGAAGACGACGCTGGCGCTTGAGCTCTTGCAAAGGGTACAAGCAACACGCATGGGAAGCACCGTGGTTCCGCCTGCTAGGTTCTACGTGCCAAGCCGAATTCCTCCCAATAAGCTCCGGAAGCACTTTCCTTGGATCCACGAAATGCACGACCCTTTCTCAAAAATGACCTCACCCGACAGCTCAATGGAAGGGTCTGCCGAAATACAAGTGTCTGAAGCGGACGATGTTTTCAACAAAGTTCTCACCCTGAAGCGTTCCAGGCTCAGAGGTCTCATCGTCATAGACAGTTGGGAAGGAGCTCTCAGGAACACAAGCGAGGATGGGCGACGAATGATTGAGTCTGCGATACTATCGGACCCCGACGACAACAGAGTAGGGGTAGTACTAGTGAGTGAAGGCGGACGCGTTGGTGAACTGCCGAATCTGGTCGATGGCATTGTAACGCTCTCATCTTCAGAACTGGACGGTCGACGGATGAGAACGATCGTTGTAAACAAGCTTCGGGGCCTCAGAGTCAAATCAGATCGTGCCCTTTTCTCCCTGGACAAGGGCAAGTTCAATCTGCTAGCAAACACAAAATTCGACAACGGGGCTTCCGCCAAACCAAACATCCTCTCGCCCGTTCCTCACACGCAATCCTCCTTCTCAACAGGCAGTCGCGACCTCGATGCCATGCTCAAGGGGGGAATCACGAGGGGCTCATCGATCTTGGTACACGTGAACAATACTGTCCCCACTATGGGGGTGAGGCTTCTCCTCAGAATCATCAATGCCAATTTCATTAATCAAGGAGGGTCCTCCTTCATCGTCCCATTCAGCACACTTAGCTCGGACAGCGTCGCGGAATCCCTGAGGCCCCTGATAGGGGACGATTCTCTGAACCAGAGAGTCCGGATCGCCGAGTACAACCAAAATCTTCCTCCTAAAAACTGGAGAGTTCAGTTAAATGGGAAAGTAATGGACGACTTTACCCTCTTCAGCAATATTTGGAAAGAGCTCGAGACAGCCTCATCGTCGATAATCCTTGCAATAGATTTCGACAGACTTGTCCAGGTCTATGGGGACGACCTAATGCTCCCAAGTCTAGCAAACATAGGCGCGAGGATGCGCGATGCCGGTGCGGTCACGCTTGCCGTAGCGTCGGACCCGAACAAAATCACAGAGGCATTCCTGAGAACAGCAGACTACTATCTCAAGGTTGAGAGTATCAACGACACAATGGTCGTATATGGCGTCAAACCCTTCACCAATGTGCATGGAATAGAATTTGCTTTTGACAAGGGCTACCCCTCGCTAAAACTTACGGAAATAGTATGACTCAGACAGGCGAAAGACCCGACACGGCCTCAGTCAGGTTACAAATGATGTATCTATCTTTCAGAGTGCTGTGTTGACCGGATGTCACAATGGCTGTAGATACTCAAAACAAATCCGCCTGGACCGGAAAGGATGTGTCGGAGAGAGAAATCAACCTTCTGAACCAGCGAGTCATACAGTTTACTGATATTGAAGATACGTTCCTCGACGTATGGCTTCAACTAGAAAACGCGAACCTGGACGAGCTTGCAGCAAAGATCATCAATGCTGGGCTGCTCTTCGAGCATTATTTGTCTCAGCTACCTAACGATCCTACACAACGTAGTCCCGAGGAGATCGCGCAGCTGGAAACCTATCGCTCCGACGCAGGTTCCGCCCTGGACGAGGGAAGGGCGGCTCTAGCGTCAACCATGACGACTGTCGGGGTAGGTTCAAACATGACGTCAAGCCTGGCATCCACAGCAATCAAAACAGGCACACTGACATTCTGGTCTTATCTCGCTTTTCAAGAGTACTTGGCCGTGGCGGCGGGAAACATATTGAGTGTGGTGGGCTTCGGGGTTGCCGCTGTAGCTGAACTGTTCCTGGGATTCTGGCTCGCCGGCTACAAAGGTGCAACGAATCGATATACAGGCCGAAACAAGACTAAGGCCTAGCTAATACTATTCGAGAAATCTCCTGAGAGATTAGCTCCGTTTGAAAAGCCCTCTACGAACGTTTGTAATCATCCACTACCTTCAGAAAATTCTTGAAGACATCTGCACCCTTGAGGGTATGATACACCTCGGGGTGGAACTGCACCCCGAACAAGTTCATCTTCTCATGCCTCATCGCTTGGACAGTGCAGTTATCTGAACTCGCAAGAACCTTGAACCTGGGGGGCGCCGCAACTATCTCGTCATTGTGAGACTCCCAGGCTGTAAATGAAGGCTTCAAACCGGCCAAGATCGTATCTTCGTCTGAGACTGAAACCTCGACTGGACCGAATTCAGGCTTTCGCGCTAGGTTTGTTGTCCCCCCGAACGTTGTCGCCATGAGCTGGTGGGTCACGCAGATGCACAGCATTGGAAGTTTGATCTTGGTCATCAAATTCGAGGCGTCTCTGAGTTCGTCGCCTAGTGCATCGAGGGATCGGACGCTCTGGGGTCCTCCGCCCATAACCAGCGCGTCGGCCTTCATAGCCTCGAACTTCTCCAGAGGAGTAGAAGGAGGCATCAGGTGGGAGTCTACTCCCAGCTCTTGGAGTCTCCTAGCTATCAGGTGATTGTACTGGCCTTTGACGTAGACAACGGGAATGGTTGTCAGGGCTACTCGAACTCTATGGTCGCAGGCGGTTTCGGCGTAATGTCGTAGTAGACTCGTGACGAATCGCCAGCCTTGAGAATAGATTCTGCAATGTCTTTCAGGATCTTCCAGGGAACCTGAGCAACCGCTGCTGTCATGAAGTCCCGAGTCGAGACCGCTCTAACTACGACCGATAATGAGGGGCCTCCTCTCTTTTCCTTGACCAGGACTGCTACGCGTGTCACCTCAACAAATTTCTCGACGATGCTGGATTGGGCTAGGCGAAGTTTCTCCGGAAGCCATCCGTAGGTTTCTCTGCTATCCTCTTGGATCCTTATTCCCGCTAATCTGCCGTAGCTCCTCGTATCGCCCTTGACCCCCGTGACTCGATCCTCGAACACGTCAACGCGAGTCTCTGAGCTGGGAAGACCAAGAGCCCCAGCCGCTGTCTCGTCCAAATTCTTGTAGACAGGCTCCTTCGCAAACTTGTTTTCAATGACGCCAGCGAAATACTGGTCGTAGTTGAATGGGCGGAGCTTCTCTTCAACGATCTTTGTCGATGACTTGAGAAGATCCAGCTTTTTCCTAGAAACAGTCCCGATGCATCGTACTAAGAGCCCTGGACCTGGAAACGGTTGTCGTTCAGACATATCTCTTGGCAAATCTAAGTGTCGTCCGAGAACGCGAACTTGATCCTTGTACAATTCTGACATAGGTTCGACGACCCTAAAACCATACTTTGACAGAGAATCGATCCCAACCTGCTCCAGGATGTTATGCTGAGTCTTTATTCCGCCCTGCGTTTCAATCCAGTCCGGCGCAATAGTCCCCTGAACAACGAAATCACAACCGTCCTTTCGCGCTTCTTCTCCTAAGACCTGATAGAATGTCTCCCGAAACTTCTTCCTTTTCTCTTCGGCCATTGCTTCGCCTTTTGTGGCTTCCAAGAAACGCCCCCCTGCCTTGACTAGCTTAACTTTCAATCCTAGCGAAGGGTCCCCGAGCCTCGCTTTGACGTTCTCAGGTTCTCCAGCCCGCAAGAATCCCGTGTCTATGAAAACTGGGAGTAGTCTTTCCCCGAGCGCCCTTTTTGCGACAAGTGCCGCGACAGTGCTGTCAACGCCGCCGGACACCGCAGCGATGGCTTTGCCGTTTCCGACTGTTTCTTGTAGCCGGGCGGTCTCGCTAGTCAGATAGCTTGAGGGACGGAATCCTTCAAGCGTCACCGACAACCATTCGCCACTTTACAACTGATCCTCTCTTGAGTAATTTATTGTTTATCAAGTGCAAGTCTCTCATAATGGCTGGAAAACTTGGCACTTGCACCTCCTGAGATCATTGGAAGAGGCACTTGGTTAGACAAGGTGGCCTCCGAGATCGTTGAGAGAGAACTGAAACTCGGCCGGCAAGTAGATCTCCTAAGAGTCGAGAGCGGACTGGGCGCGTCTGGCGTCCCGCATATCGGCAACTACAGCGACGCAGCTCGCGCTTACGGTATCAAGCTCGCACTCGAGAGCATTGGAAAGAGAGCCGAGCTGATCGCCTTCTCAGACGATATGGACGGGCTTAGAAAAGTCCCCGCTGGTCTTCCAAAATCACTATCAAAGTACATCGGATTTCCAGTTTCCAGCGTCCCTGATCCCTTTGGCTGTCACGAGAGCTATGGAAGCCACATGAGTGGATTGTTGTTGGAGGCCTTGGACAAGACGGGGGTGAAGTATAGGAGTGTCTCAGGAACTCGGGCCTACAAGGAGGGGCTATTCAACTCTCAAATCGACAAGATTCTGAGCAACGCTGCTAGGGTTGGAGAGATAATCAAGGAGACTTTGGGACAAGAGAAGTATACAGAGGTTCTACCTTACTTTCCAGTCTGCGAGAGCTGCGGCAGAATTTACACGACTAGGGCTCTTGAATACTTTCCCGATAGGCACGCGGTCAGATACTCTTGCGATGGAATGGAGCTTCGTGGAGAGATGTTGAAGGGGTGCGGGCATCGGGGCGAAGTTGACGTGTTTTCAGGCAGGGGAAAGCTGAGCTGGAAGGTAGAGTTTGCGGCTCGATGGTCTGCGCTCAAAGTGAATTATGAAGCCTATGGTAAGGAACTCATCGACTCAGTGAAGACAAATGACAGAGTGATGGAGGAAGTGCTAGGTGAACCTCCGCCCTTCCACACCCGCTACGAGCATTTTCTGGACAAAACAGGAGCGAAGGTGTCAAAGTCTGTCGGCAACGTTCTGGCTCCTCAACTCTGGCTTCGCTATGCTCCACCTCAAACGTTGCTGCTCTTGATGTACAAGAGAAGTGTTGGGTCTAGAGCAGTCTGGGTCAAGGATATTCCAACCTACATCGCAGAACTCGATGAGCTAGAGGATGTGTACTTTGGACGCAAAGAAGTGAAGGACCCAAGGGAACTGGCTCGGTTGCGAGGATTGTACGAATACGTATGGAACCTGTCACCACCGAGATCACCAACTGCTCACGTGCCTCATAACCTGCTCGTGTACTTAGTCAAAGTAGCCCCGAAGGATAAGGAGAAGGAATTCGTCGTCCAGAGGCTGGCCGGCTACGGTTACCAAGTAGATCCTAACGACCAGCGTTTTCAAGAGCGCCTTGAGAAGGCTATCAACTGGGCAAAAGAGATCGAAACGATAACGACCGGTCCCGTGCGGGTCGAAGGGAAAGAGCGAGAGGCTATTCTTGAGCTAGCAGGCATCGTAAATGCGAGCGCCGATGAAAATTATCTCCAGAACTCTGTATTTACGATAGCAAAGAAGCATGATCTTGAGCCAGGGCCTTTCTTCAAGACGCTCTATAGAGTGCTGATCGGGGCCGACCATGGTCCGAGGCTAGGCCCTTACATACTAGCAATGGGCAGAGACAACGTTGCTACGGCTCTCGCCAGCGCGGCGAGAATGGCGAGCAAGTAGAATGGAGAACCTAACAACCCGAAAAGTCGAGATACGACCTGTAAGGACCGAAGACCTGAGGCTTGTCTACGAGCTCGAAGAACAGTCGTTCAAAGACCCGTTCCCAAAATACTTCATCGACCAGCTCGCAGACGCGAACCCGGAAACGTTTCTTGTCGCGGTCTACAGCGGGGCGATTGTCGGATATGCGGTTGTCGATGACTGGTCTGATCACCAACACCTTGTCTCCATCGCCGTAAGAGCCGAGTTTAGACGTAGAGGGATCGCGCAAGCACTCCTAGATGACCTGTTCGAAAGGTCGAGACCGGGTCCGTTACGTCTAGAGCTTAGGAGAAGCAACCGCGAAGCTTTGCAGCTCTACATGAAGAATGACTTTCGGGAGACTGGAATGGCGCACAGCTATTACACCGACGGAGAGGATGCTATTCGGATGGAAAAATTGATTGAGAAGAAGCCTGAGATTCTGGCACCCGCCTGACTTGCACTCTCCAAGAACAAACCCGCCGTTATGGTTAGAGCATCGGGTACCAGTTTACCCACAGAATCGTAGCCAGACACATCAGAACCGAGTAGACAACGATCAGTCCTCGGAAGAATCTGGGATGAAGTGCAGAATATTCGGCTTGTGCCCAGAAAACAGGAGGAACCACCAGAGCGAAGCGTGCGAATGAACGGACTTCGCCCGAGTAGAATACAACGGCGAGGAGGACGAAAGCCCACGTGTAGTATGGAAACAGCTTGGACGACACGTTCCCTCTGATCAAAGGAATTGCAACGAAGATAACCGCGAGAATCATAGTGACAAAATTAATGGTATACGGGAGTACACCGTTCGCGACCTGGTAGACTGGGTTGTTGAAGAAGCACAGGATCGTGCACTTGGGCCCGGTTGCCTCTGACTGAAAGGGCGCGAGAATGTTCCCTGTCTGAGTGTACGCGTATACGCCAAAGGCTGGAACGCTGGCCAGGACTGTAAACCCGGCCAACAATTTCCTGAACTTCTGATCCTCGAAAATTCCCTTCAGCAGAAACGGGATTGCAACGAGAAATGCTTCTGGTCGCGCGAGGCCCGCGAGGAATCCAAGGCCTCCAGCGAGAAGTATCCTCCCTTTTTCAAGGTAATAGAGAGATGCAACGATGAACAGGATGCAGGTTGCTTCTGAATAGATTACTGTAAAGAAGAACGTAGAGGGGTAGACAGCGAGCAGCAAAAGAGTACTACTTGCAATCGCGGGGCCAAGCAGTTGCTTGGTCAGTCTTTCCAAATAGAAGGCGGCGATTCCTACAGCCACCAAGTTCCACAGGAAACCCGCGAGGACTTCCGCTGATCTCACGTCGAGCCATGGAAAGGCCGGGTAGAGGGCTCTGATTGCAAGTGGGAAGAGGGGCCGAAAGGAGTATCCATGCTGAAAAATTGCGTAACCGT
>WNGN01002540.1_pt1 | contig 12243 bp, 7 predicted proteins | sample 5400561 | NCBI WGS metagenome assembly WNGN01 (sample SAMN13153379, study PRJNA577476) | soil metagenome | isolation source: 115 cm soil or saprolite under Garry oak tree replicate 2 | place: USA:California | collected 2016-06-15
CCTCCCGCTCAGGCCTCGCGTTCGACGATCATCGCGATCCATTTGTCCGTTGGTGACCTCCGACCGGAAGTGCTGTCGACTGTCGAGGCACCAGGCAGGCCGGTCACGAGGCGTCCGCCCGCGTCGGTCATCGGGCGTTGCGTTCCAAGGTCACCAGGCGACCATGCGTTCGCGACGCACCACCGCGAAACGTGCCATCACTTGGACTGAGTCGTAATCCCGGCTGATGCCGAGGAGGTTGTACAGCCCGCCGTACCGCACGTCTCCCCCGGCGAGCGCCCGCAGTCGCCCGTCGGCCATGACGATGTATCCGTCGAAATGGGTCCAGAAGGGCTGGCGCCCCCAGCCTTGCGGCTCGCCGAGCCGAAGATGGACGTCGGGAGGAATGCACACGAGACGGAAGACCCTCGAATCGAGGCGCAGGTGCTTTTCCATCACGTCGGCGCCGTGAGCGAGCAGGGCCTGCTCGATCGCGAGGCGAGGGAGCCCGCGACGGCTCGGGAGTCCCAGGATCCCGAGAAGCTCCGACGGCGGCGTCTCGTCTCCCTCCTTCGGATCGGGAAAGTCCTCGACCAGGACATCCTCGGCGACGAGCTTCGGCAGGTGCCGGGCCCCTCCCGAGTTCACGAGCGGATGAATCATGAGCATCTCGAGCCGTTCCCGGAAGGCTTCGGGCGTGCCGGCAGGCAAGGGCACCTGCTTGACTCCGATACGTCCTCCCGGCTCGTCCGAGAAGACTGGATTCCAGGCGTACTGGCGGAGCGAGGCCAGCTCGACCTTCGACTCGAGGCGACGGGCCGCCAGCCCGAGCCGCCGCGCCCCCTTCAGCGTGTCGTCGGAGTAGGGGGTGAAGAGATCCGACGAGGGGGGCTCTGGCGTTGCAGTCGACATGCTATCCGGCGCTTGCCCGGCCCGTGTACCTTTCCCCGGCGTCACGGCCGTCATCAGCACGTCGGCCAGCTTCGCCAATCCCCGCATGTCGCCGGACTTCAGGGCGCGCCGGGCTGCTTCCCGAGGGTCCGTGGAGACCGCCTGTGTCGCCGACTCCCGAGAGTCGATCAGCTCGAGGGCCTTCAGCGCTGCTGATCGTCCCGTATAGAACTCCTTCCACGACGCATCCGCACGCTCCAGCGCGGCGAAGTGCTCGACGGCCCGGGTCCGCAGCGCCTGCAGTTCCTTTTCGGAGAGCCGCGTGAATGGTCGCAAACCCGGCGAGAAGGGGTCGAGCCTGACGTCGGTGACGGCGTAGACCCCACGACCCGTCTCCATGTGCTGACGCTTGTTCTCCACCCTCTGTCGGAGCATCTCGGCGCGCTCGCTGAGCTCCTTGACCTTCGACCACTCGCCCTTTTCCAGCGCGCGAGCGATCGTGAGCGGCAGCGTGGCGAGCTCAGCCGTCTGCTGCTCGACGCCACGGAAATCGTCGACGGGGAACACCCCGGCCAGCAGCGTCCGGGAGCGTTGCAGATAGACGTCGCGGTAGACCGTGTCTACGTTTCCGACGTCGATCAGTTCGGAAACCACCGCGAACGGATCGACGCCCGTCGGAGCTTTGACCGTCATGACGAATCACTCCTCATCACGCTGCAGGCGCTGCCCGGCACCGTGCGCATCCGCCGGCCGCGCCGGGCCCTCAGGCCATGATGTTCACGCCGCCGTCGACGTAGACCGTACCGCCCGTGATCCGACGAGCGTATGGCGTCGCGAGATACGCGCAGGCGAAGCCGACATCGGTGATGTCCACCAACTCGCCGACCGGCGTCCGCTGCGCAGCTTCGTTGAGCAGCAGCTCGAAATCCTTGATCCCCGAGGCGGCACGGGTTTTGAGCGGCCCCGGCGATATCGCATGCACCCTGATTCCTCGCGGGCCGAGCTCATAGGCGAGGTAGCGGCAGCAGGCTTCGAGCGCTGCCTTCACCGGGCCCATCATGTTGTAGTTGGGCACGACCTTCTGTGCACCGTGATAGCTCATCGCGAACAGCGTCCCGCCGGCCGTCATGAGCGGCACCGCGAGCCTGGCCATGCGGATGAGGGAGTGGCAGGAAATGTCCATGGCCCTCGCGAAGCCATCGGCCGTGCAGTCGAGCAGCCCCGTCTGTAAATCTGCCTTCGGGGCCCACGCGATCGAGTGGACCAGGATGTCGAGACGCCCCCACTCCTTGCCGACCCGTTCGAACAGCGCCTCGAGCTCACCCGGCGCCCCGACGTCGAGGGGCGCGAGGATCTGTGCTTCCAGCTTCTCGGCGAGCGGCTGCACGTGGACCTTTGCCTTCTCGCTGAGATACGTGATCGCCAGGTCTGCCCCCAACTCACGAAAGGCCCTGGCGCATCCGTAGGCGATCGAGTGCTCGTTCGCGATCCCGACGACGAGCGCCTTCTTTCCCTTCAACACCGGACGAGGGACCTCGATCGTCACCGTCCGCCTCCTTCACTCGCTCTCGAGCACGCGTCGGGTGTGACGCGCGATCATGAGCTCCTCGTTGGTCGGAATCACCCAGGCGCTCACGCGGCTGTTCGCCGCGCTGATCCGGGGCCCCCCCCTGGCATTGGCCGCCGCGTCGAGCGTGAGCCCGAGCCATCCGCCGTCCCGACACACCCGCTCACGGATTGCAGCCGCGTTCTCGCCGATGCCGGCTGTGAAGACGAGGGCGTCGAGCCCTCCGAGCGCACCCGCGAGAGACCCCAGCTCGCGTCGGATGCGATACACATAGACGTCGATCGCCAGGCTCGCGCGCGGATCGGCGCTCCCCAGCAGCGCGCGCATGTCGCTCGAGATGCCCGACATGCCGAGCAGTCCGGACTCCTTGTAGATGAGCCGTTCGACGTCGCGCGCGCTCATCCCGCGTTCGTCCATGAGGTAGAGAATGACTCCCGGATCCAGGGCGCCGCAGCGCGTGCCCATGGGCAGACCGTCGACCGCGGTGAAGCCCATCGTGCTCGCCACGCTCCGGCTGGCCGAGAGCGCGCACATGCTCGATCCGTTGCCCAGATGCAGGACGATCGTTTTGCCCGCGGCCGCTGTCGCGTCGAACCGGGCCAACACGGAAGCGATGTACTCGTAGGACAGGCCGTGGAAGCCGTAGCGCCGGATGCCGATCTCGTGAAGCTCCTGCGGCAGCGCGAACCGCTGCGCGACATCCGGATTCGTCCGATGGAACGCCGTGTCGAAGCACGCGACCTGAGGGAGCTCTGGCGCGCGCTCGAGCAGCGCAGCGATCGGGGACAGATTGTGCGGCTGGTGCAGCGGCGCCAGCGGGACGAACTGCTCCAGCGCCTTCAGCACACCGGAATCCACGCGGACAGGCGTGGAGTACTCCAGCCCGCCGTGAACGACCCGGTGACCGACCCCGATCAGACGGTCGCCGACGAGCTGCTCGCGGAGGAAGCCCCGCAAATGCTCCACCGCCTCGTCGTGGCCGAGTTTCACGCCTTCGCCCCACGACCGCTCGGCCACTGTCCGGCCCGACACATCCCTGGCCACGAACTGCGGCGCCGTGGGGAGGCCCTCGACCTGGCCGCGCACGTCCAGGGTGAGGTCGTCGTGACGCACGAGGAACAGCGAAAACTTGATACTCGACGAGCCGGCATTGATGACGGCGATCGCGTCGGGCACGGTGTCCTCAGCGAGCCGCCGCTGGCGCAGGCTTCTCTCGCCGCGCGTTGGCTACCAGCGCCATGACCGCCGTGGACGCCAGGCGGGTACGGACGCTGTCGGCGCGGCTGGTGAGCACGATGGGCACGCGCGTGCCCAGCACGATCCCCGCGCTGTCGGCGCCGGCCAGGTACTGCAGCTGCTTGGCCACCATGTTGCCCGCCTCGAGATCGGGCACGAGCAGGATGTCGGCCTTCCCGGCCACCGGCGACACGATCTTCTTGGTCCGGGCGGCCTCCTCACTGACGGCGTTGTCGAAGGCGAGAGGGCCGTCCAGCACGCCGCCGCTGATCTGGCCACGATCGGCCATCTTGCAGAGCGCCGCGGCATCGACCGTCGACTGGATCTTGGGGTTGACGGTCTCGACTGCCGACAGGATGGCTACTTTCGGGATCGCGATACCGAGTACGCGGGCCAGGTCAATCGCGTTCTGCACGATGTCGACCTTGTCATCGAGCGTGGGATAGATATTGATGGCTGCGTCGGTGACGAGCAGGACCCGCGGATAGGCCGGCACGTCCATGAGGAACACGTGGCTGATACGCCGGGCGGTCCGGAGGCCCGCTGCCGAGGGCACGACGGCCGCCATGATCTCATCCGTGTGCAGCGAGCCCTTCATGAGGGACTCGACCTCACCGGCGCGCGCCATCGCCACGGCCTTCTCGGCGGCGGCGTGGCTGTGCTCTGTCGGCACGATCCGATAGCCCGACAGGTCGATCTGCTCGGCGTCGGCCACCGCGCGGATCTTCGCTTCGGGCCCGATGAGCACGGGGATGATCAGCCCGCGCCGCGCGGCTTCGACCGGCCCCAGCAGCGAGTCCCGGTCGCACGGATGCACCACCGCGCACGACACCGGCGCCAGCCCCTCGCACCGGCGCAAGAGCTTCGTGAAGGCGTCGTTGTGACGGAGGATCAGCTGTGGCGTGGCCACTTCGTCGTAGGCGATGCGGCGCGTGGGCGCCTTCACCGTCACGGAGCCGGCGACGAGCGCCTGCCCGCCCTGTGCGACCCTGCAATCGAAGACCACGATGGCGTCGTCGGTTCGCTTCTCGCGGGCCGTGACCGAGGCCGTGACCTCGGCTCCCAGGCCGATGACGCCCTCGAAACGAAGGTCCTGGGCGAGGATGCGGGTGCCCGGGCCGGGCAGGCGGCGGTTGAGCAACATCGAGAGGATTGCTTCCGCGCCCACGGCCTGGGCCGTTGCCGAGTCACGCCCCTTGCTGGAGTCGGGGCCGACGTCCCAGGACTCGGTGTCGCCCGACAGGAGCACCATGGCTTGGACCTCGGTCTCGGTCACAGGACGTGAGATGCTCACCGTCCTGCCGACCTCAATCTCGTCGAAGGTTACATTGGACACACCAGTCATGATCGTGTCTCTCCTCGTCGCCCCACCGTCACGCGCTCCGCGGCATCTTCGCAGCCGGGCGCCGCGGTGGTGCCCCGAGCACGCCCAGGATGGTGTCGACACGCGCCAGATCTTCGGCGGTCAGCTTCCGCGCGCGGACCCGATCGTCGCCGAGCAGCCGCTCGATCAGCGTGAGTAGCCGTTCCCGATCGGCCGCGTCGGCGAGGAGCTTCGGGAGCGTGTGGAGCGCACGTTCGGGTTCGTAGCGCACGACGATGTCCTGCTCACCCCGGATGCGCCGCATCTGCTCTCGCGACAGGGCGGGCAGGAACTCTGCGTAGTCCTCGACAAGGTCGCGCCTGAGCTCGAGGCGCGACAGCGGGATCGGCACGTCGACGCGGTTGATCAGGGCGCCGATGCGAGCGAGCGCTTCGGCATACCCGCCCTGCTCGAGGGAAGCGAGGGCCTCCTTCACGAAAGGAAGTTCCCGCGGGTCCATCGGGACGGCCGCGCCCGACGCACGTTCGTCCGCCTCACGCTTGTCGGCGAGATACAGCGAGAAGAGGCTGCCGTACGTGAGGAAGAATGCCGCCTCGCTCATCGCGTCGCGAGTGTCGCGGTAGTAGTCGAGCGCGGCGCTCATCGCCTCCGACATCATCCGCTCGACGCGGCGGGCGGGCTCGTCGGCGCTCACGGCCTGGCGGTGGGCCTTGGTCGCCGCGGCCGCGGGGCCGAGCCACCAGAGCCAGGGGTTGTAGTCGGAGAGGGCCCACCGCTGGAAGCGCAGCGGGTGGAAGGCCCGTCCGAGTTTCGCGGCGTGGTCACTCGACATCGCCTGGACGAGCGGCTGCGCGAAGAGCCGATAGGCGCGCTGATTGAACTCAGAGACCGCGTCCACGGCCTCGAACGGCTTCTCGTCGGCGCGCTTGAACCGGTTCAATCGCTCGACGACCTCTTCGAGCCGGCGCTCCACGAACTGGACGTCGTACTGGACGGCGCCGCCCGTGCCTCGACGCTCCACGATCTGCATCCCGTAGAGGCCGGCGGGAAGCGCCTCGATCGACTTCAGCACCGAGACGATCTGCGCATGCTCCTTCTTCGCGACCTTTCCCGAGACGAAGATGCCGAGGTGACCGATGTCCTGGTGCAGCAACCCCACGATGACCTGGCCGCGGGCCTTGATTTCCTCGGTCGAGCCGTAGACGTCGGCGACCCAGTTGAACGCCTGCTGTGGGGGCGTGATGTTGTCGCCCATGGACGCGAACAGGATGATCGGCGACTTGATCTCGCGCAGGTCGAAGGCCGTGCCGTGCTGCGCACGCACGTCTCCGGACCAGAGCTTGTTGCCGACGAAAAGATTGCGGGTGATCCACTCGATCTCGTCGCGGTTCATGAGGTAGAAGCCACCCCACCAGCGCTCGAACTCGAGAAAGCGTGGCGGCTCGGTGTCCACGTTGGCGAACAAGTGGTAATACTTGCCCCAGAACGTGTTCGCGGGATTCAGGTTCTCGAAGTTCTGCACGAGCCAGGCGCCGTCGAATTTGCCGTGGCCGAGGTCGGCCGCCAGCGAGGCGAGCCAGGTGCCGCCGAGCAGGCCACCCGCATAGCGCATCGGGTTGTCGCCCTCGCCCTCCCGCCAGGCGCCGCCCCAGTAGGACATCGGAGCTCCGTTGAGCACGATCGGACCGACGTCCTCGGAATCGGCGGCCGCGAGCATCATCGCCGCCCAACCCCCCTGGCAGTTACCGACGATGACCGGCTTCGGGCTCTCCGGATGGAGCGCGCGGACCTTGCGCACGAATACCTGCTCGGCCGCGCACACGTCGAGCATGGTCTGACCTTCCTGGGGCTCGGGAAAGAAGATCACGAAGTACACCGGATGCCCGGCCGCGAGCGCGACGCCGACCTGCGAATCGTCCTTGAATCCCCCGATGCCGGGGCCGTGTCCGGCGCGCGGATCGATGACGATGTAGGGACGCCGCTTCTGGTCGACGCTGACGCCCGCCGGCGGCGTGATGCGCACCAGCGCGTAATTGACGGGCCGCGCGAACGTGCGCGCGTCGAGCACCGTCTCGTACGTGAAGCGCAAGACGGGCGGCAGGCCCTCGCGCGTGTGCTCCACGAAGGTGTTGCCGCGCTGCCGGAGCGTGTCCCAGAAGAGCACCGACCGCTGCGCGACGTCCACCGCGTACCGGCACCAGCCGATCCAGGCATCCCAGGGCGTCGTGGGCTTCGCGAAGAGTCCCGCCACGTGCTCGGCGAAGGCGTTCTGCATTCGCTCGGTGAACCGCTCCTGCGCGAGCTTCATGCGTGTGAGGAAAACCCGCGCAACTTTGACCGAGAGATCGTGGCTGCGGCCCAGGTGTGCCGTTGGACTGCTCGACATGACCCACCTCGCTTTCCTCTTGCACGATGCTCGAGCTGACCGTGTCGGTGGTTTCGAGTCTCATGGGGGGCCTCGCGGTTTTCAGCTACGCGCACCCTACGCTGGGCGGCGACCGCTGCCTATGGGCTCTTGGTCGTATTCGGCGGCGACGAAGATCATCGCCGCGCCGCTCCTTGAGCTGTACGGTCGAAAGGGCTCGCCACTCCTATCCGACGGCGAGCACTTCGCGGCCGTCGCGGAGCGTACGCGTCACCACGGGAACACCACCGTGCTCGTCGATGACGATCAGATCGGCCGTTTTGCCCGGCTCGATGGAGCCGAGCGCGTCGTCGAGTCCGAGCGCGCGGGCCGGATTGAGCGTGACGAGGCGAAACGCCTCGGGCAGCGCGGCGTCACCACCAGTGACCAGACTCATCACCGCGTGGAGCAGCGCAGCCGGATAATAGTCAGAGCAGAGCACGCCCCTGATCACCGGCGCCAGCGTAGTTGCGTCCTGCTGCAGTCCTGTGACGCCGATGTGAAGTTTCGGCGACGGGCTCGGCGTTCCCTGTCTCTGGCCGCCGCCGCGTGTCCATGTCATGCTGACCTCCGAGAACGACGCTGGCGGTTCCTTCGATCCCGATGGATTCGCCGCGCGCGGAGGCACTTCATGCACTGCTCTCGCTGCCACGCTGAAAGCAGGGACGGCGCGAAATTCTGTGAGGACTGCGGCTCTCGCCTGGCCGTTCGGTGCTCGTCCTGCGGTTCCGAGGTCACCGTCGGCAAGCGATTTTGCGGAACCTGTGGGCACCCGATCGAGCACGGTCCAACCGAGCCACGCCTGGCAGCCAGGATCGCGCTCGATGGCGAGCACAAGCTCGTGACCGTCCTCTTCTGTGACATCGTCAACTCCACGGGGCTGGCCGAACGCCTCGGGGCCGAGCAGATGCATACACTGCTCAACCGGTTCTTCGAGCGCGCGCTCTCTGAGGTTCACCGCTACGAGGGCACCATCAACCAGTTTCTCGGTGACGGCTTCATGGCGCTGTTCGGCGCGCCCGTCGCTCACGAGGATCACGCCCTGCGCGCCGTGCTCGCGGCGTTCGGCATCCAGCAGGCCATCGGCGAGCGAGCCGAGGTCAAGGCCGCGAACGGGGAAGCGCTGACCCTGCGCATGGGCTTGAACACCGGCCCGGTGGTGGCCGGGACGATCGGCGACCAGTTACGAACGGACTACACCGCGGTCGGAGACACGACGAACCTGGCGGCGCGACTTCAGCAGCTGGCCGAGCCCGGAACGATTCTGGTCAGCGACACCACCGCGCGGCTCGTCACCGGGGACGTCGAGATGGACGCGCTCGGCGCCTTCCAGATCAAGGGAAAGACGGACTCGATTCAGGGGTATCGTGTGACGGCGATCCGGCCCCGGCGCTCGTCACGGCACGGATTTGAACACCGGAATCTCAGTGCCTTCGTGGGACGTGACCGGGAGCTGCGCACGCTCCACGAGCTCCTCGGGCTGGCCGAGGGCGGGCAAGGGCAACTCGTGGGCATCGTCGGAGAAGCCGGTGTCGGAAAGTCGCGCCTCGTCCACGAGTTCCGCCGCTCACTCACCGAGCGACGGGCGACCTTCCAGGAAGTCCACTGCTTCTCGTACGACCGCGCCGTTCCCTATCTGCCGCTCATCGATCTCCTCCGCGACGGCGCCCAGATCACGCCACGAGACAGTACCGACGTCGCCGTCACCAGGGTTCGGCGCACGCTCGAGGAGCTCGGACTTGAGGCCGACGTTCACGCACCGTTTCTCCTCCGACTGCTCGGCATCGACGAAGGCACCGAGCGGCTGGCTGCGCTGACGCCGGATCGGATCAAGTCCGGGATCTTCGAAGCGCTCTGCCACATGACGCTCATGAGCAGCAAGAAGCGGCCCATCGTCATCCTCGCCGAGGACCTCCACTGGATCGACGTAACCTCGGAGGAGTTCGTCCAGCTCCTCGCCGACGCGGTTCCCGGCGCCGCGATGCTGCTGTTGATGACGTATCGTCCGGGGTACCGTCCGCCACGGCTCGAGAAATCGTGCGCGACCCAGCTGGCGCTGCGGAGCCTGTCCACGGAGGATAGCCGCCGCATCGTCAGCTCGGCCGCTCGTGACGAAACGATGGACGACACGGTCGTCGACACGATCCTCGGCAAGGCCGAAGGCAACGCCTTCTTTCTCGAGGAGCTGACCCGGGCCGTGCTGGAGCAGAAGACCGCGCACGCCGGCTCACTCACCGTCCCCGGAACGGTCCAAGCCGTCCTGGCGGCGCGCATCGATCGGCTCGACGACGACACCAAGCGTGTGCTCCAGGCCGCCGCCGTGCTGGGCCGAGAATTCTCGCCTCGCCTCGTCGAGCGGATGTGGGACGGCGCCGGCAGCGTGTCGTCCTGCCTCAAGGCGCTGCAAACGCTCGAATTCCTCTACGAGCGGACGTCCCCCGACAACCCCACCCTGGTGTTCCAGCACGCCCTCACCCAGGAGGTGGCCTTCAGCACGTTGCTCAACGAGCATCGACGGATCCTTCACGGCCGCGCCGTCAGCGCCATCGAGCACGTCTTTCGCGATCGGCTGGGGCCTCACCTGGATTCGCTCGCACGTCATGCGCTCGCGGCCGACCTGCCCGGGCGCGCCGTCGAGTACCTGCACGCGAGCGGCACGGCCTTGTTCGCGAAGGGAGCCGTGCGGGACTCTCTCGAACGCCTCGATCAGGCTCTCGAGATGGTGTCGCGTCTCGAACCCACCGTCGAGACGACGCGACGCTCCATCGATCTGCGGCTCGACCTCCACTCCCCGTTGTTCGTCATCGGAGACCTGTCCAGGGTGACGAAGCTCCACGAAGAAGCCGAGGCGCTGGCGCGCGAGCTGGGCGATCACGCTCGCCTCGGTCGAGTGCTCGTCCGGCTCGCCAATTATTCCTGGGCGGGGGCTCAGTACGCCGACGCCAGGCATCGCTCGACCCAGGCGTTGACCATCGGTCTGAAAACGGGCGACCGAGTCCTCGAGGTCATGGGGCGCTACTTGCTCGGCGAGGTGCAACACGCGTGTGGCGAGTACCCGGCAGCGATTCGCTCGTTTCGGGAGAACGTGGAAGGCGACAATAGCGAGGTCGCCAAGCAGCGCCTCGGGTTCACCGCGTCGCCATACGTCGTCAGTTGTGGGTATCTCGCCTGGTGTTACGCCCTGCTGGGTGACTTCCGGTCAGCGCGTGCATTCGGCGATCGAGCGGTCCGCAGCGCCGATGCGTCCAACGAGCCTCAGGCCCGCGTCTATGCCTACCTCCTCTCCGCGCTGATGCTGGACGACACGGGCGACAGTGCGCAGGGCATCGAATGGTGCGAGCGCGCGCGGACTCAGGCCGAAGGCCAGGCGTCGGCCTGGATCGGAGGCGTCTACTCGGTGCTCGGATACTTGCTGGTCCAGACTGGACGAGTCGCTGAAGGTCTCGGCTACCAGGAGCGCGCGCTGGCTCATCAGGAGCGCATCGGGTTTCGGGTGTATCGGCCCTTGTTCCGTCGAAAGCTCGCCGAGGCTCTGCTCGCCGCTGGCCAGGTCGACCAGGCAAAGCATCACGCCGAGGCAGCGCTCGAGGCCGCGACCGAGTCCGGCGAACGCGGCCATGAAGCGTATGCGCTCTACGCCTTCGGTCTGGCGACGGCGGACGAGCATCCGCTTCATCGAGCCCGGACGCTGGCCGAGACCCTCGGCATGCGACCGCTCGTCGCCCGATGTCACATGGAGCTCGGAACACTCCACGAGCGCGCCGGTCGGCTCGGGCCGGCTCGAGAGCATCTGACCATCGCGGCAACGATGTTTCGTGACATGGATATGCGGTTCAGGCTGGAGAGAGCGGAACAGCAGATCAAGGAGCTCGCCTGATACAGCCCGTGTTGATCGTCGGCGCCGGCCCCACCGGCCTCGTCCTCGCCCTCTGGCTGACGCGGCTGGGCGTGAAGGTCCGGATCATCGACAAGACCGCGGAGCCCGGTACCACCTCGCGCGCGCTCGCGGTGCAGACGCGTACCCTCGAGTTCTACCGGCAGATCGACCTCGCGACGACCGTGGTCGAGCGCGGGCTCAGCCTCGTCGTGGCGAACTTTTGGGTCAGGGCCACCAGGGTCGCACGCGCGCGCTTCGGCGACGGAGGCGTGGGGCTCAGCCCGTTTCCGTACGCGCTCATCTTCCCGCAGGACGAGCACGAGCGTGTGCTGATCGAGCGGCTGAGCGAGCTCGGCGTGACCGTCGAGCGCCGCGTCGAGCTCCTTGGCTTCGAGGACGCGGGCGACCGCGTGCGCGCGCGTCTACGGCGCGCCGACGGCACGGAGGAAGCCTGCGAGTCGGCGTACATCGCCGGCTCTGACGGCGCGCACTCGACGGTGCGGGACGGGCTCGCCATCGGCTTCCCGGGCGGCACCTACGCGCATCTCTTCTACGTCGCGGACGTCGAGGCGCGCGGACCGGCCATGGATGGCGAGCTGCACGGCGCGCTGGACGAGGCGGAGTTCCTCCTGGTCTTTCCGCTGAAGGGCGATCGGCGCGCGCGGCTCATCGGAGTCGTCCGTGACGACGCCGAGACACGGCACGACACGCTGACGTGGAACGACGTCAGCAAAGACGTCATTGACCGCATGGGCATCACCGTGGAGCGCGTGAACTGGTTCTCGACCTACCACGTGCATCACCGCGTCGCCGACCACTTCCAGAAAGGTCGCGCGTTCCTGCTGGGTGACGCCGCCCACGTTCACAGTCCCGTCGGCGGCCAGGGCATGAACACCGGGATCGGGGACGCGGTGAACCTCGCGTGGAAGCTCGCCGACGTTCTTCACGGTCGCGCGCCCGCATCG
>WNGN01002542.1_pt1 | contig 12240 bp, 13 predicted proteins | sample 5400561 | NCBI WGS metagenome assembly WNGN01 (sample SAMN13153379, study PRJNA577476) | soil metagenome | isolation source: 115 cm soil or saprolite under Garry oak tree replicate 2 | place: USA:California | collected 2016-06-15
TGAGGCCACCCTGGCCAGATATCGGATCTCCGGCCTCGACCCAGGTGAAGCCGTCGTCATCCGACCGCCACACATGGGTCAGAGTGCTCGAGCCGCTGTCATGGTACGAGAGGTAGACCGTCGCACCATCCGACGTGATCCACGGGCGGTCCGCCTGGGTCGTATCGAGGATTTGTGCCTGGCAGTTCGCGAAGTTGCCGGACGTGTCCGCGTTTCGACAGGTAATCGCGGAGACGCCGAACCGAGCGGCGTTAGAAGACGGGTTGATCAACGCGATCAACGAGGTGAAGTGCAACGTACCCGTCGACCCGATGTCCGCGTCCGCATCCTCGCCTCCCAACTGCCCCGAGACGATTCCGTTGTCAGGAATCCCTTGGAACGCAGGCGTTGAACCGAAGGATGTTTTCCAGACATCCGTTCCGAACGTGATCCACGAGAGCGAAGTGAAAACCGTCGTTCCGTCCGGCCCAATCGCGACCGCAGGCTCGCTGCTCCCGCTGTTCAGCAGCAACGACGTGTTCGAGAACGCAATCGAGCTCGTGGTGACGGGCTTCGCGGCGCTTACACTCGAGCTGAGCATGCAGAGAGAGACCGCCACAACCAACAACGCAATGAAACCGTACCGCATACGACGCCCTCCTCCGGGCACCCCGGCGAAGGAAAGTGGCCGCCAAATACCTTTCGCGCGGGGGCCGCGTCGAACTCAGATTCGCGTTATTGGAAATGAGACCGCCGATGCGATTCGAATCGTAATGCGACCGCGACTCGCCGCAACTGTTGTTTCGATTGAGAGGGCGAATTCTGAACGGTCGGTCGCGGTCGGCCGCGTCCGTGCCGCACCGTCAAAGCCCGACTAACTGGATTCGGTGCGTGAACCCCCACTTGGTGAGCGCCCGTTGAACGGCAGGCTCGCAGGCCTTCGGAATCCCGAGGACGAGCTTGTACTCGGATGGGAGGCTCCCGCAATAGTTCAGCAACTCGTCTTTCGTGTCCGGTCGAGCGAAATCCTCACAGAGCTTTGCTTCTCCATAGACGATCTTGGCGAAGTAGTCCGCTTGAACATCCGGCACCAGGTCGGCGATCGGATCCGCCGGACTCTTGACGTTCGAGAGCCCCTGGGTCGTGAACCAGGTGGCCAGAGCTTTTCGTACGGATTCATGCTCGGCACTCTCAGGTTTCCCGACCACGCGGCCGACTAGCCGACGGCTCCGACATAAAGGTATCCGGGAGGCCGCCGAGACGGACCTCGCTGACCGGGCGCGCCGTTCTAGTCAAACGTCCCGCTCGCCCGGCCGCGCGGTTGGCCTCGAGTCCTCTCCATGGGCCGACCTTATTACCTCCCCGCTCGTTGGCGCCGGCCGTCCATGAGTGCGCGAGGAGGCACCGTCTCCGGCCTCGGCAAGGCGAGGGTCGAGGCCTTGACGGACGGCATCTTCGGAGCCGTGATGACGGTCCTCGGACTCAGCCTGACGATCCCGTACATCACAGGCCCTGCAAACCAGCAGCTCCCGGCGCTGGAGGACATCGCGACGGGAGTCCTGACGTACGCGCTCAGCTTCGTCACGGTCGGGGTCTTCTGGGTCGGGCATCACGTCGGATTCCAGATCGTGAAGCGCACGGATCGGACGTTCATCTGGCTCAACAATTCCTTCCTCCTCTTCGTCGGCCTGCTCCCGCTCACAACGGCGCTCCTGGGACATCACCCGTTCGAGCAGGTGACGATCGTGGCCTACGGGCTCAATCTCCTCGCTATCCAGACTTTCATGTTCCTGACGATCTGGTACGCCACGCTCCATCATCATCTCGTGGAAGCGGGCCTCAACGACCGCTTCATCTGGCTGGCTCGGCGCCGGATGCTCATGGGACCCGGCTTCTCCGCGGCGGCCATCCTCCTCTCGTTCCTCAACCCGGTCTTCAGCCTCGGGGCCTACGTGCTCTATCCCGTGTTCTTCATCACGCCCGGCCGAATCGATCGACTCTGGCGGCGTCAAGAAGTGAAGTAGGACCGATTGGCCGTGCGGCACGGAGACGAGGATTCGAAGAGCCATCGCAAGCTTCGATCCGCGGACGCCTTCGATAAAAGTGGGAGCCGCCAGAGGGCTTCGATCCCCCGACCTGCAGTTTACGAAACTGCCGCTCTGCCGGGCTGAGCTATGGCGGCATTTGTCGATCGCCTTCGTACAAGGCGGTCAGGCGGAGGACCCGCTGTGACCGGCCGAGCTACGGCGGCGCAAGCGGAAGGAAAAGCTCCCACGCCATAAAGATTCCGAGGACATCCGCACGACGCGGACAACGTTTAAACGCGACCCGACCATCGCGCGGTGTGCAGCGCGTCTCCGGCTCGTATTACGACGGCCGCCGCTTCCGAGAGGGGACGGTAGGATGGGAAGACGACGTCGTCGTCGAGGTCCGCTCCGGGCGCGCTCGGACTCCGCTCGCGGAAGGCCTGATCGTCCCCGGACTGTGGAACGCGCACACGCACCTCGGCGACGCGATTGTGACGCAGGAACTGAAAGGGACCCTCGAGGAGCTCGTCGCACCTCCGCACGGCCTCAAGCATCGGGTCCTCGCGAAAGCGAAAGACGCCGCGGTGATCGCCGCGATGCGACGGGCCATGGCGACGATGGTGCGGACCGGAACCACGGGGTTCGCCGACTTCCGCGAGGGAGGGCTCAAGGGACTCAAGCTCCTCTACGCGTCCGCTGCGGCTCTGCCCATCCAGGGCATCGCCCTCGGTCGGCCCGTCGACCTCGCATATGATCCGCGAGAGGTGGCGGCAATCCTGCGCGCATCGGACGGGATCGCGGTGAGCTCATACATCGATTGGCCGCGTCACGCGATCGAGAAGCTTGCGGCCGACGTCCTGCGAGCCAAGAAGATCTTCGCGATCCATTGCTCCGAACGAGTGCGCGAAGACATTGACGCAGTCCTCGATCTGAAGCCCGCATTCCTCGTCCACATGGTCCACGCGACGGACTCGGACCTCGAGCGGTGCGCTAATGCGAACCTCCCGATCGTCGTGTGTCCGCGCTCGAATGCGTTCTTCGGGATGACGCCGGACATTCCGCGCATGCTCGGGCATGGCGTGGAACTCCGTTTGGGAACGGATAACGCGATGATCAACACGCCATCCCTTCTTCGAGAGATGGAATTCGCGTATCGCGTCGCCCGGATGAAAGGCGGCGTGCCGGCGCGGGAGATCTTCGAGATGGCGCTCCGCGGACGCCGTCAATCGGATCCGGACGCGGCATCCGGGATCCGCGTCGGTGCTCGCGCCGACCTCGTCATCCTGGATCTTCCGGGCGGGACGAATGCGTTTGCGTCCCTCGTGCGAGCCTCGGCGAGCGACGTCCGACTCGTCGTCTCCGGGGGACGCCTATGGCCCGCGCCGGCTCCGTCGGTCCGGGACGCGTCGATGATCCGGGGACGGCGGCGCGGCGTCGCGCCCTCGACCCGATGAAACAACCGCGGTCCACCCCATCCTTTATCCTGAGGCGCCACTTTCTGGCGCTAATGGCCTCGTACGACGACGTGACGTCGTTGTCCGTCCGCCGCGGTTTCCTCTGGCCGGCGGTCGATCTGTACGGAGGTTTCGCGGGTTTCTACGACTACGGCCACAACGGCGTCCTCATGCGCCGCCGGTGGGAAGACCTCTGGGCGGAGACGTTCCTCGGATTGAGCGACAACTACTACCTCATCGACACGACGACGATCCTCCCGGAGGCGCCCCTCAAGGCGTCCGGCCATGTGGACCACTTCTCGGACCTCCTGGTCACGTGCACTCGCTGCGGCGAATCGTACCGCGGAGATCAGCTGCTCGAGGCCGCGACGCACGAAGAGCACGAAGGCCTCACCCCCGCGGAGCTCGACGCTCGAATCCGCGAGTTGAAGATCCGTTGTCCGAACTGCAAGGGAGAGCTCGGGCCGGCGCGACCCTTCAACATGATGTTCCCGCTGGAGGTCGGACCAACCGGAAAAGATCGCGCGTACCTTCGGCCCGAGACCGCCCAGGGCGTCTACCTGAACTTCAAGCGGGAGTTCGAGGCGTTGCGCCGGAAGCTGCCGATGGGACTCGCGATCGTCGGACGGGCGTATCGGAACGAGATCAGCCCGCGCCAGGGCGCGTACCGGATGCGGGAATTCCTCCAGGCGGAACTCCAGATCTTCTTCGACCCCGCAACGTTCGCGGCCGGGCTGCCGTTCGACTCGGTTGCCTCCATCCCTATCCGGATCGCATGGGCCGCGGAGAAGAACCAGCCCGGCGCACACGACATTCTCCCGAAGGATCTGGTCGCGCGCGATCTGCCGCCCTGGTACGTCTACCACCTGGCGGCGGTCCAGCGATTCTATCTCGATCGGCTCCGGGTGCCGCGCGATGCATTTCGCTTTGCGGAGCTCGATGAGAAGGAGCGCGCGTTCTACAACAAGATCCACTTCGACATCCAGGTGAGACAGGAGAGCCTCGGCGGATTCAAGGAGGTCGGCGGCGTCCATTACCGGACGGACCACGACCTGAAAGGTCACGAGGCGATGTCTCACACGAAGCAGTCCGTCACCTTCGAAGGAACGAAACTCATCCCGCATGTCCTCGAATTGTCCTTTGGCGTGGACCGCAACGTGTGGGCCTTGCTCGACCTGTCGTACAGCAAGGATGAGCGGATCGTCTTGCGACTCCCGCCGCGGCTGGCGCCGGTGAGCGTCGGCGTCTTTCCCCTCGTGAGCAAAGACGGGCTCCCGGAAAAGGCCGAGGCCCTCCACGCAAGACTGAGGAAGCGCCTGGCCGCCTTCTATGACGAATCCGGTTCCATCGGCCGACGTTACGCGCGCATGGACGAAATCGGCACGCCCTTCACGGTGACGGTGGACCACGAATCGCTCGAGGGAAAAGGGGTCACCGTCCGCGAGCGGGATTCGCAGAAGCAGATTCGTCTGACCGAGTCCGAACTCGCCGATACGCTGACGCAACTCCTCACCGGCGACAAGACGTTCGGCGCGTGAGTGCATGGCACCGTCGCGTCACGTCGACGCCTTGGTCCACCGCCTCGAGGTTGGGATCGAGCAAGAAATCCGCGGTCGCGGCCGCGTGGCCCTCGCGTACTCCGGCGGACTCGCGAGTACTCTCATCGCAATGATCGCGCGAAAACGATGCGTGCTGGACTGCGTCGTCGCAGGCGTCGACGGATCTTCCGACGTTCTCGCCGCGAGAGCCGCGAAGTCCCATCTCGACTACCGGATCGAGGTGATCATCCTGAGTCGCGAGGACACGACGCGGATCCGAGCACGAATCGAGACGTCCCATCCTGGGTTGCGGCCGCTTGACCTCGATAACCTGGTACCGCTCCATGTCGCACTCGAGCGCGCGGAAGGTCGCCCGATGCTTACTGGATTCGGAGTGCCTCGGCCGGGCTCGGCGACGGTCGCTGCTCTGAGGCGCGCCGGCTTCGTCTTGCCTCTTCGCACGATCGCGCCCGGGATCGTTCTCACACGCCCCAAGCTCCGGGCCGCGGCCACGGCCCTCGGCCTCCCGCCGGAGTGGGCTCGCGTGTCTCACCGCTCCCCGGTGGACGGCGCAGGCATTCGCGACTGGCTCCGCGAATCACCCAACGACAGACACTGACTTCTCCGCTCAATCCCGTTTGTGAGAATCACGAAGCGCGCGAATTTCCTTCCGATGATCGACCGTAGCAAGATTAAATAGACCCCTCACGAATGGTCGCCGCGGTCGGCGTCCGCGTGGCGGACAATCGGTTGGGGGGGCTCCAACCCGTGCAAAATCGAACAGCGCGATTACCACGCTTCATCTCCGGCGTCGCCCTCCTCCTCCTCGCGTTCACGCTCACGGCGTCTCTCGCTTCGGCGGTCCCTCGCCGCTCGTACTACCAGCTCGCGGTCATCCTGAACGATTCCCATGCGCCCGACGTGGACTTCACGTTTTGGATGGATTCGCCGCCCTATCCGAATGATCCCGTGAACTACAGCGACGTGATGGCTGCTACCATCAGCATCACCGCGGTCTTCGGTCCCGAACTCGCATATCAGCAGCAAGCAGGCGGCACATATCGTGAAGTCGTTCACAACAAGATCGGCGACTGGTCATTCTACGCCAACACGACAGAGACATCGCAGACCGCGAATCCTGTCTTCACGACCGTCAATGTCACGGCCACGTACACGGACAACCTCGATCAGAACCCCCGCACGATTTATCGGTCTCTGACCTTCGCGCTCAAGTACGTCGCTCCTGCGCCTCCCGTGAATACCGCCTGGGCGGCGGCCGCCGGCCTCGGTGCCGCGGGAATTCTCGGCCTGGGCGTGTACGTGACGCGACGTGCGCGGCTCGAGGAGCTGTACCTGATGCACGACAGCGGAATGCTGATCCGCCACTGGTCCCGCACGCAAGGCATGGTCCACGACAGCGACATCATGAGCGGGATGCTAATCGTCCTCCAGGAGTTTGTCCGGGACTCGTTCGACGATCGGGGCGGGTCCCTCGAGCAATTGCGCTTCGGTCAACGCCAGGTGCTAATGCTGCGCGGCCAGCACACGGTCCTCGCCGCGGTGATCGTGGGCCGATACCTGAACAACCTGCCCCGGAAACTCCAAATCGCGGTGTGGGAATTCGAACGGTCCCACTCTGACATCCTCGCGAAGTGGGACGGCAACGTGGCGCTCCTGCCACAAGCGGATCTGATTGCGGCGCGGTTCATCCGCCCGCGGCTCCGACTTCATCCGAACTGAGGCTGTGTATTCGCATCGCTGACATTGAGTCAGCAAGCGTTATAAGAGTGGCCCCTGCATGGAGCGAGGCCGTCATGGTCGATGACCACGTCAAGCGAAAGATCTTGCTCCTCGGCGACGGCGCCGTGGGCAAGACGAGCCTCATTCGACGCTTCGTGGTCGACAAGTTCTCGGACGATTACATCACGACGATCGGCACGAAAGTCACGAAGAAAGACTTGCGGATCGAGTCGCCCAGCAAGGCGACCGACATGACGTTCATGATCTGGGACGTCCTGGGCCAGAAGGGATACCGGGGGATCCAGGAGAGTTCGTTCCAGGGGGCGAAAGGCGCGCTCCTGGTCTACGACGTGACTCGCCCGGAGACGGCCGAGAGCCTCCACGAGTATTGGATCCCGCATCTGCTCTCCGTGACTGACCCGATCCCGATCGTCCTCGTCGCAAACAAAGTGGACCTCGCCGAGTCCCGCCGGAAGGTTCAAGAAGATCTCGATGACCTGAAGGACGTCCTCCAGGTGGACGGCTTCGTGAGCTCCGCGAAGATGGGCCTCAACGTCGAAGCGGGGTTCCTCGGACTCGCGAAGGCCATGATCGCGGAGGCCGATGCGAAGGTCTCGAAGCGAGACGCCGTCGAAGAGACGTGGAATCCGTTCATCGCGGTCACGGACCAGATCATCGTGGACTTCTGCGAGTTCATGGGAGGCCAAGAGGCCGCGATGCCGATCGTCCGCCAGCAACTCACTCGCGCGGGGATCGACGTCAAGGCACCGACGAAGGAGGGCCTGCGTCTTGCGGTCGACTACTTGGCCGAAGCCGAATCGTCGTTCCGCAACGCCGCGGACGTCGAGGCGAGCAAGCTCCGACGGCTCGGCTGGATCAAGGAAATCTCCTGATCACAGCGTCTTGACCATATACGGCGCCCGTAACTCGTAGCCGAGGTTGCGATAATAACCGCGGACGCCGACACCCGCCGTGACACGAACCGCGGGGGAACCGAATTCCTCCCGGGCGACGCGCTCGCACTCATGCATGAGCCGACGACCGAACCCACGATGTTGCCAACGGTCCTGCGCCGCTTCATGGATCCTCACCATCGGACCGAACACTTTCAGCTCGCGGACCGTCGCGCCGGCCGTGTCGATCCGGAGCCGGGCGTACGCGACGAGCACTTCGAGACTGGGGTCCTCAATGCTCAGGAATACCTCGTGACCTCCCGAGGACTCGTAGTCACATCGCAATAATGTCAAAGCCTCGGGACGGGGCTCGATCCCGCGAAATCCGACTTCGCGGCAGCGGACGCAAACACATCTCCGACCGCTCGCACGAAGTCGTTCCCGAGCGAGGAGGCGGATGTCCCCCTTCTTCGGCCCATCTTGGATTTGCGCCGCACCGATCTCTCGTTGCACGCGTTGAATCCGACACCACCGCGGGACGATCGCCTTCACGCGGGCGATCAGGTCGACGGCCTCTCCTGTCGTGAGCGGTGTGTAGCGGCCAGATTTCCATTGCCCGTACAGGGCCGTCCCGGGCAGGACGAGCGTGGGGTAGATCTTGAGGAAGTCCGGCCGGTAGTCCGGATCATCGAACAACGTGCGGAAGGAATCGAAGTCGCGGTCGCCGTCCGACCCCGGGAGACCCGGCATCATGTGCGCGCCGACCTTCAAACCGGCAGCCTTCGCGCAGCCCATGGCGGCTCGGCTCTGGGAATCCGTGTGGCCGCGGTGCACGGCCTCGAGGACGTCGTCGTGGGTCGACTGGATGCCCAGCTCCACGCGCGTGGTGCCGAGCGCGAGGCACGTGTCGACCTCCGACCCGAGGAAACAGTCGGGCTTCGTCTCGATCGTCAGGCCGATGCATCGAGCCGCGGCCGTCTCGTTCGCTGCCTGTGCCGCAACAATCGAATCCGACACAAAGCCATTCATCGCGTCGAGGCAGCCTTTCACGAACGACTCCTGGTACCCGCGATCGAGAGACGTGAAGGTGCCTCCGAGCACAATCAAGTCGACCTTGTCGGTCGGGTGTCCGATTTCCTGGAGGGACCGGAGACGTGCGACGATCTGCGCCCCGGGATCGTAGCCGTGGTCCGACGCGCGTCGCGCCGCGGGTTCCGTCCCGACGTACGACTGCGGCGTCCCCATCCTCGGTCCACCCGGACAGAAGGTGCACACGCCGTGGGGGCATGCATGGGGCGCGGTCATGACCGTCACGACGGCGACGCCGCTCGCCGTCCGGGCGGGTTTGATCCGGAGAAGGTCCACCAATTCTTCACGGAACGCGGGAGGGAGCCGACGCAGGAGATCCGAGTCGCTGGGGATTCCCCCGAGGCCCTGGGTCCGGGCGACGCGGCGTTTCAACAGTTGGAGTTCGTCCTTCGATGTGGGCACGCACTCTCGCACTTCGGCGAGGAACGAAGCGAGGAACGGATCCTCTGGAAGGGCGGACGGCGCTGAGGCCAACGCTCTGGCCTCCTGAGACCTCCGGCCGTCGTAGTCGGGACCCGCGAGGATCAGCCGGTCTCCTCCTTCCGGGCCGCGGGTGCGGGAACCCTCCGCTCCCTCCGGCCGAACAGGTCCGTGGACTGTGCGAAGCCGACCACGAGAGAGGCCAGGCCCGCAAACGCGAGCGCGGTGCCCGCGATGACGCCGGTGTCGAGGAACGGCGTCTGCGCCAACACGCCGATCGGGTTGAACCCCGTCCCGAGCCAATCGAAGAAGAGCGCGAGCTCGAACACGCCGAGGGTGCCGACCCCTGCCACGCCCAAGGCGAGACCGCGGATCCCCGCGTTGGAAACGCCCGCCGCGAGGTTCGCCCGCCAGAGCGCCGCGACCAAACCGCCGAAGAAGAGGAGCTGGCCGAGACCGGACGTCAACGCCAGGATCTCCTTCACCTCGGGGGCGGGAAGGACGACGATCTCGGCGACGCGCACGGGATAGAGTCGCAGCAACTGAGACGCGAGGTACAGCGACACTCCGATGAATGCGAGGAACAGCCAGCCCCGGGGCGATCGGAGGCCCGTCCGCCCGATGCGAGGAGAACTCATGGGTCCGACATCCTCCCACTCGGGCAAGAACCTTGGCCTCGCCAAGTTCGATCAGCCGTACATCGTGCCGTGCTTCTCGACTTTCGGCGCGTCGCCCTGCACTTGTTCCAAGATGTCGACCGCCAGCACGACATGCAACGGAATCAGCCGCAGCTTTCCCTTGAGTTCCTGGTGGCTCTCATCCAGTTCCACGACAATCGCATCGTCCGTCCCGATCGTCGCGTATCCCCGGAAAATGCCCTTCGTCACCTTCGTGCGGTCTCGCGTCTCCATGGACTCGATCCGGTACCGGGAACCTTTCGTGAGCGAAACAATCTCATCGGCCAACGTCGTCACCTCCGTTGCTCGGCGAGCTTCTCGAGATGGTCGACGGTCTTGCGGTAATTCTCCATCGCGATCTCCACGTTCGACTCGACGAAATTCCAGGCTTTGGAGAGATTCCCGTATCGGATGCGGTACCCTTTGCGGACTGAGCTACGCTCCGTAACATTCACCTCGTCGAGAAGGTCCATCTCCTTCAACTTGTTGATGTGGCGATAGATCGTCGCCTTCGTCGTCTTCAACTTCGCGGCGAGCTGCTCGACCGTCCAACCCTTGTCGAGTCGGCCGAGCAGACATTCGACGAACAGCCGGTACGGGACGGAATCCCGCACGGAACTCGCGTCCGTCTTCGGATCGTACCCTTTCGGGATGTATCCGATCTGCGTGAGGAACAGGAGCGCGACATCGTCGATGTCCTTGAGCGGCGTGAGGGGGGTGTTGCTCACGATGACGATTTCGAACGGCAGACGGAACCCCTTCGCGTCGGTATCGGGGAGGCGTAGTTAAGGCTTCTCATTGAATATTATGCAGAATTGTGATAATAATAATGCTCAGACATCGACAATTCCGCTGTACGTGTCGATGCGAAGCCCGCGCGCGCGGAGCTCTCGGACGAGCGCGTTGATGCCGATACTGTCCGAAGCCACGTGCCCCGTGACCACGAGGTTCTTCGAACCCTCGCGTCCGAAGAGCTCCCACAACCGCCGGAGGGCACCCGCATCAATGTGGATATAGAAAACCGTGTCGATGCCGTGCTCGAAGGCCGCTCGGGCGACGGGTAGCCCTCCGTTCGTCCCCGCGCCGTGGTGGACCGCCCATTTTCCGAGCGAATTGTCGATCTTCCCCATGCGGACCGCGATGCGCGTCTTCGCCGCCTGGAACTCCGGGATCGTGTAGAGCGTGTCGATCGCATCGCGCACTCGTGGGTTCGGCTTCAACTTGGCGCGGAGCGTCTCGTCCATTACGCGTCGACCGATTTCGTCGCACGGGTTGTGGATGCACATGAGGCCGATCCCGATCAATCGCGCAATCGACGGGAGCCGGTCATAATTCTCCGCGTGGGCTCGTTGCTCGCGATCCTCTTGCATCTCCCGGACCGCGGCATCCGCGACCGGCTGCGGCACTCCGTGGCGGGCCAGGATGTCCGCATGCTTCACGAGGACCTTAGGAAAGTCGAGGGTCGCCGACCCTCCCGTCGGATGGTGGGCAATCACGACATCGTACCCCTTTTCCTTCGCCATCAGGAGATCCGCCGCTTCGACGTCGATGCCGAACAGCGCGCGGCGCACGTTCTTGGCGGGCACGTTGATCGTCGTGTCGGAGGGAATCTCGGATTGCTTCGCGAGCCGGAGGGCCGCGTCCAAGATGTCTTGGGTGTCCATCGCCCGCGGGAGCGACTGGGACGAGATAAGGCCTTTCGCATCCCGGCCCGCGGACGCCGGCCAAAGGCTTTTCGCCTCGCGGTCGATGCGGTGCGGGGGGAAGGATCATCTCCGACGTCTCGCCCAAGGAAATCGCCCGCGCGGGGGTGCTCGTGCGGATCCCGCCGGCGTTGCGTTCCTACACGGACGGCCAGGACGAAGTCGTCCTGGAGGCGACGGACGTCGCCGCGATGCTGCGCGCCCTCGAAACGAGCTTCCCGGGAATCCGGGATCGCGTCGTCGACGAGGCGGGCCGGCGTCGGCCCTACGTGAACGTCTTCGTTAACGAGGAACTCATCCGAGCGTCCTTGCCGGAATCGAAACTGAATCCGGGAGACGTCGTCCACATCCTCCCCAGCGTCGCCGGTGGTTGACATGGCTCGTTCCATCAAGAGAGGCAGCGTGGTCGTCGCGGTCGGGACGAAGAAAGGCGGAATCCTTTTCCATTCTCCGGATCGAAAGAAATGGTCGGTCGCGGGCCCGTTCATTGGAGGGCGGGGCCGTCTATCACATGATGCTGGACCCTCGGGACGGTCGGACCGTCTACGCGTCCGCCCCGATGGGCAGCGAACCGTGGGGACCGGCGATCTACCGCGGCCGAGCAGGGGAGGAACCGAAAGCGACGCAGGCGGCCCCGAAGTTCAAGGAGGGTTCCGATCTAAGCGTGTCCCGCATCTGGCATCTTGAGCCGGGACCGTCGAAATCGCCGGACACGATCTA
>WNGN01009242.1_pt1 | contig 12236 bp, 8 predicted proteins | sample 5400561 | NCBI WGS metagenome assembly WNGN01 (sample SAMN13153379, study PRJNA577476) | soil metagenome | isolation source: 115 cm soil or saprolite under Garry oak tree replicate 2 | place: USA:California | collected 2016-06-15
CGGCGGCGCGTCGCAAATTTTAGGAACAATAGATTCCGGAAAGACAATTACGACCACCTCTTGTCAGAAACGGACTTCTCGTGTAAAAGATAGCTTCCCTAGATCAGTCGATGACGCGAGAGGGACGAGCCATGAAGGTCGCAACCGTTTTCTCCGCAGCGCTCGCGTTGACCACCGCCTTTCCCGCCTCTCACGATACCGCCGGCGCCCAGGAATCGGTGACCGCGCGGATCGCCCGTGAGAATCTGCCGGCCGTCGTGACGCTCGTCGCCGTCGACGATCACGAGCAGCCGCTCGCGCTGGGGAGCGGGTTCTTCATCACGCGCGACGGCGTGCTCGTCACCAACGCCCACGTCGTCGGGGGCGCCACCAAGATCCTGGTGCGCTGGCGGGGTCGGACCGGAACGGCCGGGCGCATCTTGAACTTCGCGCGCAAGCACGACCTCGTGACGCTCCAGACCTCGTTCGACTCGACGCCCGCCGTGTCGCTGGCCGATTCGGACCAGGTCGTCGTCGGACAGGACGTTATCGTCCTGGGCAGCCCGCAAGGCCTCGAGGGCACGGTCTCGACCGGAATCGTGGGTGGGCTCCGGACGCTGGGGGCCGCCAGGCTCCTGCAGATCACGACCCCCATCAGCCCGGGGAGCAGCGGGGGGCCGGTCTTCGATTCCACGGGCCGCGTCATCGGCATCGCGACGGCGACCTCCTCGAAGGGTCAGAACCTGAACTTCGCGCTCCCGGTGAACCTCCTGCGCGACCTCCCGCCCGCCGCGGTCACCTTTGCGGCGGCGAAGCCGGCCGCCCTCGAGCTGCGCGAGGGGAGCCGCCTCAAGGATCTGGTCTACTTCAACAACATCATCGAGCAGTTCGGGCTCTTCGCCGAGGGCACCACCCTTGCCTCCCTCACCGCCTCGCTCCAGAACCGGACGGCCGAGACCATCTCGGACGTCAAGGTGCTGGTCGTCATCAGGAATCCGCGCGGCGAGGTGCTCGATTTCCATCTGCGGGACTTCAAGGGTATGACCATCCCGCCCGGCCTCGCCAAGCAGGTGTCGATCCCCATCTCCACGCGTGGCTTCAGGACGTGGGGCTTCGGAGCCGACTACCTCAACGGTACCTACGAGATCCGGCTCCTGGACTATCGGATCGTCGGCGCGGGCGGCGGGTCGGCGGAGGATCCGTTCAAGCGCCGATAGGCTACTGGGGCCACCCGCGCAGGGCCATACAGGACTGCAGGTGCCGTCTCACGGCTAGGCCCTTCGGTGCAAACCTCAGCTTCGCAGGCGCGTCAACCGCTCGAGCCCGTCCATGTACGGGCGGAGCGCCGCCGGAACCGTGACGGTGCCGTCGGCTTCCTGATAGTTCTCGAGCACGGCCATCACGGTGCGGCCGACCGCCAGGCCCGAGCCGTTCAGGGTGGCGCAAAACTCGGCGCGACCGCCGCTCTCGGGGCGATACCGGATCTCCGCCCGCCGCCCGCCGAAGGCGTCGTAGTTCGAGCACGACGAGATCTCGCGGTAGCGGTTCTGTCCGGGCAGCCACGCCTCGATATCGTAGCCCTTGGCCGCGCTGAAACCCAGATCTCCGACGCAGCGCTCGACCACCCGGTACGGCAGCTCGAGCCGCTGCAGCACCACCTCGGCGTTCCGCACCAGCGACTCGAGCTCCTCGTACGACTGCCCCGGCGTCGCGATCTTCACCAGCTCGACCTTCTCGAACTGGTGCTGGCGGTAGAGGCCCTTCATGTCCTTGCCGTACGTTCCCGCTTCCCGCCGATAGCAGGGTGTCAGAGCCGTATAGAGCCGCGGTAGCGTCGCCTCCGCCAGGGTTTCCTCGTTGTGGAGCGCGGTCAACGAGACTTCCGCCGTCGGAATGAGATAGAGCGTGCGGTTCTCATCAGGCTCAACCGTCTTGAAGAGCCCCTCCTCGAATTTCGGGAGCTGCCCGGTCTTTAGCATGGTCGTGCCGTTCACGAGGTTGGGTACCCAGACCTCCGTGTAGCCGTGCTCGCGGGTGTGGAGGTCCAGCATGAACTGGCCGAGGGCGCGCTCGAGCCGCGCGGCGGGGCCCCACAGGACGTTGAAGCGCGCCTTGGCGATCTTGACGGCGCGCTCGGGGTCGAGGATTCCGAGCGCCTCGCCCACCTCGTCGTGCGTCTTGGGCGTGAACGGAAAGGCCCGCGGCGTGCCCCAGCGCCGGACCTCGACGTTGTCGTCCTCGGTTCGGCCCGGCGGCACCGAGGGATGCGGCAGGTTCGGCAGCTGGACCAGCAGCGCCTCGATCCGGCCGTCGACCTCCTTCACTTCGTCGTCGAGGACCTTGATGCGCTCGCCGACCTCCCGCATCTGGGCCCGCTCGGCGGCGGCGTCCTCGCCGCGCTTGCGGGCCTGGCCGATCGCCTCCGAGGTGCGATTGCGGAGGGCTTTGAGCTCGTCCGCCTCCTTGATGAGGCGCCGGCGGGCCGCGTCGTGGGCGACGATGTCCTTCACGTGTTCGGCGCCGCCCTTGCCGGCGAGCGCGCGCTCGACCGCCTCGGGCTGATCGCGGACCTGCCGGAGCTCCAGCACGGGCCTAGGCTGCGTCGACGGGCGCGGCGCTCTCGTCGACGCGGGCGACGGAGCCGACGCGGTCGTCCGCCTCGAGATCGATGATGCGCACGCCCCAGGTATTGCGTCCCTGCGAGGAGACGTCGGCCACGTGGAAGCGGATCATCTTGCCCTTGGTCGTGACGACCAGGATATCGTCGCCGTCGTGCACCTGCAGCATGGCGACGACGGTGCCGTTACGGCCGCCAGTCTTGATGTCGATGATCCCCTTGCCGGCCCGGCCTTGCAGACGGTACTCGTCGAGCGGGGTCCGCTTGCCGAAGCCGCGCTCGGTGACGGTCAGGATCGTGACGCCTTCCTGCACGACGTCGGCGGCGATGACCTCGTCGCCCTCGTCGACCTCGATCCCCCGCACGCCGGCGGCGTTCCGGCCCATCGGCCGCACCTCTTCCTCGGAGAACCGGATGATCATGCCGAGCTTGGTCGCGATCATGACCTCGCGCCGGCCGTCGGTGCGCCGGGCGGTCATGACCTGGTCCGCGTCCTCGAGGCCGATCGCCTGGATGCCGCCGGCCCGCGGATGAGAAAACGCCTCGAGCTCGGTTTTCTTCACCTTGCCCTGCTTGGTCGCGAACAGGATGTGGCCGCCCGCCGCGAAGTCGCGCACAGGCACGCACGTCGCGACCAGCTCGTGCTCGCCGAGCGACAGCAGGTTCACCATGGCCTTGCCCTTCGCCTGGCGCCCGCCCTCGGGGATCTCGTGCACCTTCAGCCAGTGCACCTTGCCGAGGTTCGTGAAGAAGAGCAGGTACGAGTGCGTCGAGGCGACGAACAGGTCCTCGACGAGGTCCTCCTCCTTCGTCTCCATGCCGGTCACGCCCTTGCCGCCCCGGCGCTGGCTCCGGTACGCCTCGACGTGAGTGCGCTTGATGTACCCGGCCCGCGAGATGGTGACGACCATCTCCTCGTCGGCCAGGAGGTCTTCGATCGTCAGCTCGGTGGTCTCGGTGAGGATCTCCGTGCGCCGGCCGTCGCCGTACTCCTCCCTGACCGCCAGGAGCTCCGCCCGGATGATCGCCATCAGCTTCACGTCCGAGGCGAGGATGCCCTTCAGCTCCTCGATGAGCGCCAGCGTCTGCTCGTGCTCCTCGACGACCTTGTTCCGCTCGAGCTGGGTCAGACGCTGCAGCCGCATGTCGAGGATCGCGCGCGCCTGGATCTCGGACAGCTCGAGCCGCGTCATCAGCGCCTCGCGCGCGGCGTCGGGACTCTCGGCCTGCCGGATGAGCCGGATGACCAGGTCGAGCTGCTCGACGGCCTTCCGGAGCCCCGCCAGCACGTGCGCGCGTTCCTCGGCCCGGGTCAGGTCGTAGCGCGTCCGGCGCGTGACGATCTCGCGGCGGAAGCGTACGAACGCATCCAGCATCTCCTTGAGATTGACGATCTGCGGCCGCCGGTCGACCAGCGCCAGCATGATGATGCCGAACGTGGTCTGCATCTGGGTGTGCTTGTAGAGCTGATTCATCACGATTTGTGGTATTTCGCCGCGGGCGAGCTCGAGCACCACGCGGATGCCCTCGCGGTTCGACTCGTCGCGGATCTCGGAGATCCCGGCGATCCGCTTGTCGGTCGACAGCTCGGAGATCTTCTCGATGAGGGACGCCTTGTTCACCTGGTACGGCAATTCGGTGATGATGATCGCCTCGCGTCCGCCCCGCATCTTCTCGGCGTGCGCCTTCGCGCGCAGCGTGATGGTCCCCCGGCCCGTCGTGTACGCCTCGCGGATGCCGCCGGCGCCGTAGATGTAGCCGCGCGTCGGGAAGTCGGGGCCCTTGACGACCTTCAGCAGCTGCTCGATCGGCGTCGCCGGGTTGTCGACCAGCATCACCAGCCCGTCGACGACCTCCGTGAGGTTGTGGGGCGGGATGTTGGTGGCCATGCCGACCGCGATCCCCGCCGAGCCATTGATCAGCAGATTGGGGATCCGCGTCGGAAGGACGACCGGCTCCCGCTCGGATTCGTCGAAGTTCGGGACGAAATCGACGGTGTCCTTGTCGATGTCGGCCAGCATCTCGTGGGCGATCTTGGCCAGCCGGGCTTCGGTATAGCGCATCGCCGCCGGGGGATCGCCGTCGACGGACCCATAGTTCCCCTGCCCGTCGACCAGCGGATAGCGGAGCGAGAACTCCTGCACCATGCGCACGAGCGCCTCGTAGATCGGCGCGTCGCCGTGCGGGTGGTACTTGCCCATGCAGTCGCCGATGACCCGCGCGGCTTTCTTGTACGCCCGGTTCCAGTTGAGCCCGAGCCCCTGCATCGTGTACAGCACCCGGCGGTGCACCGGCTTGAGTCCGTCGCGGATGTCCGGTAGCGCCCGGCCGACGATGACGGACATGGCGTAGTCCAGGTAGGACTTCCGCATTTCCTCTTCGATGGGGACGGGAACCTGGCGCTCGTTCGGCATGTCACACCTGCCTATGGTCAAGGCGCGCGGGGCCCGTCGCTCGGGCCACCCGACGCCGTTCACTCACTGGAACTAGATATCGAGGTTCGCGACGTCCAGCGCGTACTTCTCGATGAACTCCCGGCGCGGCTCGACGGCGTCGCCCATCAGCACCGTGAACATCTGATCGGCGCCGACGGCGTCTTCCATCGTGACCTTGAGCAGCGTGCGCGACTCGGCGTTCATGGTCGTGTCCGCGAGCTCCTCCGCGTTCATCTCGCCGAGTCCCTTGTATCGTTGAAAGGTCGCGCCGGCCTTCGCGTGCTCGAGGGCGACGCGATGCAGCGCGGCGAGCGACGTCACCGGCGTCTCCCGCTCGCCCTCGATGACCGTCGTCGGCCCCTTCGCCACCAGCGCCACTTTCTCCCACAGCTCGCCGAGGGTCGCGTAGTCCGGCGACTTGAAGAGATCGGTGCTGAACGAGAGCGGCGGCGGGCCGGCGATCGTCACGATGTGTCCCTCGATGCCCTCGCCGGCCTGCGCGCTGATGTTGTACCCGTGCAGCAGCGGCTCCGGCACGCCGCGCTTCCGGAACTTCGAGATCAGCGTCTTGACCTCGGACACCGCGCGCAGGAGATCGCGAAGCGCCTCGCCGGTGACCGCCGCCTTGGTCCCCGGCACTTTCACGCCCGCGTCGGCCACCCACGTGTCGAGGAAGAAGTCCTCGAACTCCCGGTCGGACATCACGTATTTCTCGACCTTGCCCTTCTTCACCTTGAACAGCGGCGGCTGGGCGATGTAGAGGTATCCCGACTCGATCACCGACACCATGTGCCGGAAGAAGAAGGTCAGGAGCAACGTCCGGATGTGCGCGCCGTCGACGTCGGCGTCGGTCATGAGGATGATCTTGTGGTACCGGAGCTTGCTGACGTCGAACTCTTCGGGACCGATCCCGGTGCCGAGCGCGGAGATGAGCAGCCGGATTTCGTTGTGGGACAGGACCTTGTCGTAGCGCGCCTTCTCCGCGTTGATGATCTTGCCGCGCAGCGGCAGCACCGCCTGCGTGCGCCGGTCCCGTCCCTCCTTCGCCGAGCCGCCGGCCGACGCGCCCTCGACCAGGAACAGCTCGCGGTACTGCGGGTCGCGCTCCGAGCACTCGGCCAGCTTGGCGGCCAGGCCCTCGTCGTCCACACCGCGCTTGCGGGTCAGCTCGCGCGCCTTGCGGGCCGCCTCGCGCGCCTGCGCGGCCCGCACGCACTTGTCGACGATCTTCCGCGCCGTGGTCGGGTCTTCCTCGAAGGCCTCGGCGAGCTTGTCGTTGACCACCTGCTGGACGAGCCCCTTGATGTCGCTGTTGCCGAGCTTGGCCTTGGTCTGGCCCTCGAACTGGGGCTCCGGCATCCGGACGGAAACGACCGCCGTCAGACCCTCCCGGACGTCGTCGCCGCTGATCCCGCCCTTGAAGGTCTTGAAGAAGCCGTTGGCTTGCGCGTAGTTCGACAGCGTGCTCGTCAGGGCCGCCCGGAAGCCGGTCAGATGCGTTCCGCCCTCGCGGGTGTTGATGTTGTTCGCGAACGAGAAGACGCTCTCCTGGTAGCCGTCGTTGTACTGCAGCGCGACCTCGACCTCGATGTCGCCCTTCTTGCCCTCGAAGAAGAGCACCTTGGGATGGAGCGGCGTCTTGTTCTGGTTCAGGTGCTTGATGAACTCGATGATGCCGCCCTTGTAGAGGAACGTGTGCGCGCGACCGTCGCGCTCGTCCTCGATGACGATCTTCAGGCCCCGATTCAGGAACGCCAGCTCGCGCAGGCGATTGCTCAGGGTGTCGAACGAGAAGACCGTCTCCTCGAAGATCGCGGCGTCCGGCTTGAAGCGGATGATGGTGCCGGTCTTCTTGGTGATTCCAGTCGCGGTGAGCGGGGCCGTCGGCACCCCGTGCTCGTAGCGCTGCGTCCACTCCTTGCCTTCCCGGCGAATCTCGACCTCGAGCCACTCGCTGAGCGCGTTCACGACGGAGATGCCGACGCCGTGCAGGCCGCCGGAGACCTTGTAGGCGGAGTGCTCGAACTTGCCGCCGGCGTGCAGCACCGTCAGCACGACCTCGGCCGCCGACTTGCCGCTCTCCTTGTGGGTGTCGACCGGAATGCCGCGGCCGTTGTCTCCGACGGAGCAGGAGCCGTTGGAGTGCAGGATGACCTTGATGTGGTCGCAATAGCCGGCCAGCGCCTCGTCGACGGAGTTGTCGACCGCCTCGTACACGAGGTGGTGCAGGCCGTAGGCGCCCGTGTCGCCGATGTACATCGCCGGGCGCTTGCGGACGGCCTCGAGCCCCTCGAGGACCTTGATGTCGCTGGCGGTGTAGTTCTCGGCGCTCATATCGCGGTGACGCTCCCGCCGCTCACGTGAAAGATCGCCGCGCCCTCCACCGCCGGCGTGTCAGGCGTCGTCAGGAACACCTGCTCGGCAGACTGCACCTCCCGGAGAACGTGGCCCCGAACCGTCGCGTCGAGCTCCGAGAGGGCGTCGTCGAGCAGCAAGACGGGCGCGGTGCCCGCGGCCTCGGTCACCGGCAAGACCTCGGCCAGGCGCAGGGCCAGCGCAACGAGGCGCTGCTGGCCGCGCGAGCCGAACGCGCGCGCGTCGACGCCGTCGAGCTCGATCGCGAGATCGTCGCGATGCGGGCCGACCAGCGTCAGGCCTCGGCGCATCTCCTCACGCTGCCGGTGCTCGAGCGCCGCCAGCAGCGCGGCCGGCTCGGTCGCCTCGCCGAGCGCCGTCCGGTACCTGATCTCCACCTTGGTCCGGGCGCCCGAGAGAGCCGCGTAGACCCGCGCGAGCTCCGTCTGCAGGGCCGCGACCGCCTTCCGGCGCCGTCCGAGCAGCTCCATCCCGACCGTCGCGAGCTGCTCGTTCCACGGCTGGAGCTTCGCCGACTGAGCCGCATCGTGAGCGCGCTGCTGAAGGAGCCGGTTGCGGCGCGCGAGGATCTGCCGAAATCTGAGCAGCGTCGCGATGTGATTGGGATAGAGCCGGCCGGCAAACCCGTCGATGAAATTGCGGCGCACCACCGGCCCGCCGTTGACGATCTCGAGATCCTGCCAGCCGAACGCGATCGCGCGCGCCCATTCCGGCGCCGCCTCGCCCGTGTTCTGCCAGGTCCCGTCCTCGAGCCGGTTCAGCGTCCGCCGGACCGTCCGCTGCGTTTCGCCGCGAACGAGGTCGCCGGCGAGGGCTGTGGCTTCGGTTCCCCAGCACGGAATCTCAGCGAGCCGGGAGGTCCGGAAGGACCGTCCCGTGATAATGAGTCCGAGCGCTTCGAGTAGGTTGGTTTTGCCCTGCGCGTTAGGTCCGCTGACGACGTTCAGGCGGGGCGCCGGGCGCCACGAAAGGGTGCGGTAATTCCGGACTTCCGACAACTGAACGCACCCTATCCACAAACCTATAAACTCCTGTTTTATTAGGAGAAAGTAACATCTAAATCCGCATGGGCATTATAACACAGCAGTAACCTTCGTCCTCGACGCTTTTGATGACTCCAGGGCTCTGCGCGTCTTTGATTTCGAAGACGACTTTGTCCTTTTCCAATGCGCCCATGGCCTCGAGGAGGTAGCGCGAATTGAAGCCGATGACGATCTCCTCGCCGGCATACTCGACTTCAAGAATTTCCTCGGCCTCCCCGAGCTCCTGGCTCGAAGCAGTCACCTTCAGGGACGCCGGGCTGATCGCCAGCTTCACCGGCTTGTTGCGTTCCTCGGCCATCACCGCGACGCGCCGCAGTGCGGCCGAAAGCGAGCTCTTCGCCGCGGCGAGCCGGCCTGGATGCGACCGGGGAATGACGGCATCGTAATTCGGAAACTGTCCTTCGATCAGCCGCGCGGTCATCACGAAATTCGGCATCTGTAGCACGAACTGATTCTCGGTGATGGCGAGCTGAACTTCTTCACCTGCGCCGAGGACACGCATGATCTCGCTGACGGCCTTCCGGGGCACGATGCCCGTCGCATTCGGGATGGCCTTGCCGAGGCTCCGCATAGAAAGGGCCAGGCGGTGTCCGTCCGTCGCCACCATCCGAACGTCCTTGCCCTGAAACGCGAACAGCACGCCGTTGAGCGCGTAGCGCGTCTCGTCGTGGGACACCGCGAAGCTCGTCTGCGTCAGCATGTCCCGCAGAACCTTCGCTTCGATCGTCACCCACGACTGCGGCGCGGCCGGAACGACCGGCGGAAAATCGTCGGGCGCCAGACCGACCAGCCGGTACGTCGCACCACCACACCGCAGCCGTACCATCACGTTGTCCGTGACCTTGAGCTCCACCGCAGCCGCCGGCAGCTCCTTCACGATCTCCGCAAGCTTTCTCGCCGACACCGTGATGGACCCCTTCGAGCCCACCTTCGCCGGCACCGTCACTCGCGCGCCGACCTCGAGATCGGTCGCGGTCATTCGCACCCCCTCGCCTTCCGCCTCGAGTAAGACATTGGCGAGGATCGGGAGCGTCTGGCGAGGCTCCACGATGTTCTGGACCATCTGGAGGCCTTTAAGGAACGCGTCACGGTCGAGCACTACTTCCATAAGGTTCTCCAGTATGTTTGTAGAAGAAAGAGAGACAAGTACGTAGTCGTAGACATTCGTAAGCGGTGTGGACAGGAAGAGTCATCGAGAAAGCACGGCGGCGACACGACTTCGCGGGATTGGGGATCGGGGACAACGCTGTGGAGATCGTGGCGAGACGCGTGGATCACAAGTTGATGCTCTGGATAAGACCGTCGATCGTCTTGCGCAATTTGGGGTCTTCCTGCAGGAGCGTCTGGATCTTGTCCACCGCGTGCAGGACCGTCGTATGGTCCTTGCCCCCGAAGGCCCGGCCGATCTCCGCCAGCGACGAGTGCGTCATCTGGCGGGCGAGGTACATGGCCACCTGCCTCGGCCAGGCGATGGCTTTCGTGCGGTTCTTGGCCTTGAGGTCGGAAAGCTTCAGGCCGAAGAAGTCACAGGCGCGCCGCTGGATCTGCTCGATGGTAATGATCTTCTCTTCCTCGCCCCAGAGGTCGCCGAGAACCTCCTGGGCGAGGTCGACACCCATCTCGCGGCCGGTCAGGGCGCAGAACGCGATCATCCGCGTGAGCGAGCCCTCCAGCTCGCGGATGTTCGACTTGATCCGGCTCGCGATCAGATAGGCCACGTCGTCCGCGAGGCGGACGCGCTCCAGGGCGGCCTTCTTCTTGATGATCGCGACACGCGTCTCGAAGTCCGGCGGCTGGATGTCCGCGATCAGCCCCCACTCGAAGCGCGAGCGCAGCCGCTCCTCGATCTCGGGAATGTCCTTGGGCGAGGAGTCGCTCGACACGATGATCTGCTTGCGCGACTCGTAGAGGTCGTTGAAGGTGTGGAAGAACTCTTCCTGGGTCCGCTCCTTCCCGGAGATGAACTGAATGTCGTCGATCAGCAGGAGATCGATCGTCCGGTAGCGCGCGCGGAACTCCGCATTCCGGTCGTAGCGGATCGCGTTGATCAGCTCGTTCGTGAATCGCTCGGATGAGAGGTACGCGACGGACATGCCCGGGAAGAGACGCACGCTCTGGTGCCCGACGGCGTGCAGCAAGTGCGTCTTGCCGAGCCCGACACCGCCGTAGATGAAGAGCGGATTGTAGGCGCGCGAGGGCAACTCGGCGACCGCCTGACACGCCGCCTGCGCGAACTGATTGGAGGAGCCCACGACGAACGAATCGAAGGTGTAGCGCGGGTTCAACCCCTCGACCGAGCCGTTCCCGCCGGGGCGCTCCAGACGCGCCGGGGCCGCGTCGGCCGGGGCGCCGTCCGAATCGACGACGACGAGCGTGAGGCGCGGGTGACCGCCCAGACACTCGCGGGCAGCCTGATGGAGCGCGTCGAGATAGTTTTGCGCCAGCCAGTCGCGGGAAAACTTGTTCGGGGCACCGATCCGCAGGTGGTCGCCCTCCACCGCGATGAGTCGGCATGGTCGGACCCAGTTGTCGAGGACCGGCGTGGGGAGCGTCCGAGCCAGAGTCTCGAGGAGTCGAGCCCAAAGGTCATCCAACACGGGGGTCACCCTCACTTACGCACAGAGTTATCCACATGTGTGGATAGCCCGGGCCGTCTTGCTCGGTCGGAGTATCGCGCCGCACGCGCGCACCTCAGGAAAAACTCCTCACGCCGGTACACCGCTCAATGAATGGCGGACTCTAGCACGGGGTCAAAGCGGGTCGCAAGCGTCTTCGCAAACGAACGGTGAGTTGACTCGTCCGCGGGCGATGTCTACACTGTCGGTTCGACGATCATCGAGGGGGACCTGAGTTCATGAAGCGGACGTTTCAGCCCAATGTGCGCCGACGGAAGAAGACCCACGGCTTCCGCGAGCGAATGAAGACCAAGGGCGGGCGAAAAGTACTGAAGCGGCGGCGCGCGAAGGGCCGGAAACGGCTCACCGTCTGATAGGCCGATTCCCGCGGCGAGACCGGCTGACCACCAGCACTGAATTTCAAGCGCTCTTCCAGCGTGGGAAACGAATCGACCGGCCTTCCATGATCGTGCTCTGGCGCGAGACGACCGAGCCACGACGGGCCGGCTTCGCGGTGAGTCGGCAGATTCGCGGCGCCGTGCAGCGCAACCGGGCCCGTCGCCGGCTGCGCGAGGCATATCGGGCGACCCGCGACACGGCGCCAACGCACACCGCGCTGGTGATCATCGGCCGACCGGCCACGCTGCGCGAGCCGTTCTCGGCGCTCGCCACCGAGCTGCGCGGCGCGCTCGCGGCCATTCCGGGCCCGCGGCCGTGACGGCCGGGACGCGGATCGCGCTCGGCGCGGTCGTGACCTATCAGCGGCTGGTTTCGCCGCTTCTGCCGAGCGCCTGCCGGTTCGCGCCGACCTGCTCGGAGTACGCCAGGCTCGCTCTCGAGCAGCACGGCTTTCTGCGCGGCATCGGGCTCGCGGCGTGGCGACTGATGCGATGCCACCCATTCCACCCCGGCGGCTACGATCCGCCGCCGGCCTCGGCGCGGCGACCCTGACGATGGAAAAGCGGGCCATCCTCGCGGCGGTCCTGATGGCGGCGGTGTTCATCATCTACCAGACCTATTTCTTCCCGGCGGAGCCCCCGCACCAGAAGCCGCCCGCACAGACGACGGCCACCGCGCCCGCGCGCGGCCCGGAGCCGGCTCCCGCCCCGGCTGAAGTGCCGAAAGCCGCCCCCTCGGGCAGCGTCCCCGCGACTCCCCGCCCCCCCCAGCG
>WNGN01003181.1_pt1 | contig 12235 bp, 13 predicted proteins | sample 5400561 | NCBI WGS metagenome assembly WNGN01 (sample SAMN13153379, study PRJNA577476) | soil metagenome | isolation source: 115 cm soil or saprolite under Garry oak tree replicate 2 | place: USA:California | collected 2016-06-15
GTGATGGAGTAGTGGAGTAATGGAGTAATGAAGTTGCGCTTCTTGCCAACACTCCATTACTCCAACAGTCCATTACTCCAACGCGGCTCATTTCTTCTCATTCCACTTCAACACCACGCCATGGATAACCCCGCCGATTTCGAGCAGTTTTTCTTTGTGATGCACCATTTCCCCGCGCGTGAATCCGGTGATGGCATAATCTTTACGAAGAAAAATCGCCTGCTCGGGGCAAACCTCCTCGCACATCCCGCAGAAAATGCAGCGGATCATGTCGATATCGAATTGCTCCGGATATTTTTCGACTTTGGCGAAGCGATCTGTAGACGGGATTTCGCCAGGAATAATCTTAATCGCGCGTGGCGGACAAATGAACTCGCAGAGCTGACACGCGACGCAGCGGACGCGGCCATCTTCATCTCTCACTAATGCAGGTGCACCTCGGTAGTGATCGGGCAGCATGCTGTCCGGTTTTTCCTCCGGATATTCCATGGTGACCTTGGTGCGTCCGAACAGCATGTTTTTGAAATGCTTAAACGTGATGGCGAGACCGGCGACGATAGCGGGCAGATACAATCGCTCGCGCCAGTTCAATCTCGGTCGTGGAACAGTGACGGCCATGGATCCTCAGCGGTGTTGTACAGGGTTAAATCGATTCGAAGATCAACAATGGCTCCTGGGATCGCTTTTGCATCCAAATTCGATGCCCGCTCATTGGTGTATACTGTCCGCGGCGGAACGCGATTATTCTCAGGCGATCGGATTGCGCCACCTAAGGCCCCGGAAGCGGGCAAAGTCGGCATCGGTGGAAGCCAGAATGGAGTTGTGTTCCACAGCCAGCGCCGCCAGGTGCGCGTCGGAGACGAGGTTACCTGTAGCGTTGCCAGCTCGCAGCATCTGCTGGAACAAACTCCAATGTTGCTCGGTTGGTGTGAGAATACGGATGCAGGGCTGCTCGAGCCAGCTTTGGACGCGCTCGATGCCCTCTCTCAGGGTAAGCGGCCGTTTGTGTAATCGGACGTTAGTGACAATGCGAACGAAAGACGTGAGTACAGGCCAACACAGCGCCACCGGATCGGAGCTGCTTAGCTGTTTATCCCACCACTTCCGCGCAGCGTGGTGGTGTTCCGAGAGACTGTCCTCCGCGTACAGCAGAATATTCGCGTCAACTAGAATCACGAATGGTCTTCTCCCTCAACTCGGGCAAGCAGTTCGCTGATGTTATCATAGCTAAAGCCCTGCCGAAGTCCGAGCGGGCGCGCTTTGGTTCGATATGGTCTGGCAGGGGGCGGCTTCAACACTTCATCCAAGCCCACGCGTAAGGCGGCGTTAATGACCTCCTTGAACGGCTTGTGAAGCTTAACGGCGCCTTTTTTCGCTTTGGTCGCGACATCCGGGTCGAGCGTCAAGGTAGTTCTCATCGAGTCATCATGATGTTTGATGATAAGATGTCAATATGTATCGCTTCCCGTAGGCACAGATTTTAGCGGATGAGAGCTAAAAGTGCCGCGACGAGGAAAATGTTTACCAACGCGATTTCGAAGAAGAAGAGCCAACCAAGCCGCATCAGCTGGTCCCAGCGGAAACGCGGCAGCGTCCAGCGGACCCACATGAAAATGAAAATCATGATGGCGACTTTTCCGAAAAACACTGCGATGTTGATCAGGCCGAAGATCCATCCGTGCGAGCCATCGGGAATCCCGGGGAAATGCCAGCCCCCGAAAAACAATGTGACGATGATAGCCGACCCGGTGATCATCGCGGCATATTCGCCGAGGAAATACAAGGCGAACTTCATTGAGCTGTACTCGATGTTGTAACCGCCGGCCAGCTCCTGTTCAGCTTCCGGCAAATCGAATGGCAGCCGATTTGTCTCTGCAAAAATTGCGATCAAAAAGACGAGGAAGGAAATGATCATGAGAATTGCGAGTAGCCATTTCCATGGGTTCATCCAATCGCCGACAAAAGGCGCGATGAACCAGCCGTGCTCAATCTGGTAACGCACCACACTGGTCAGGCGTAAATTTCCAACCAGGAGAAAAACCGGGATGACCGCGAGCCCGAGCGAAAGTTCGTACGAAAGCATTTGCGCACTGGAACGGATTCCGCCGAGGAACGGATATTTTGAATTCGACGCCCAACCGCCAATGACGATTCCGTAAACGCCCAGCGAGGCAATGGCGAACACGAAGAGAATTCCTATGTTCACATCTGCGATGACCATCGGTACACCGAAGAGGGTGCTCCCGAATGGAACCACCGCGAAGGTAATGATGGAAGGCATCACAGCCAGGCACGGCGCCAGCCAGTAATAAAACGTGTTTGCGCTGCGCGGCGTGAAATCTTCTTTCAGCAGCAATTTGAACATGTCCGCGATGGGTTGGAACAGACCGGCTGGGCCCACGCGATTCGGTCCCAGCCGATCTTGAATAAACGCGCTGACGCGTCGCTCGGCGTAAACCGCGTAGGAAACCATCGGCAGAATTACAACGAAGAGAACGCCGACGATTTTCAAGAGCGAGATGAGGATGAAAGAGAAATCCATTGCGAATTGGACTCCTACTGTGTTGCAACAGCTGCGGATTTACAACGGCGTAACACAGGCATCCTGCCTGTTGCGTCGAGCGGGCATCTTGCCTGCTCGAAACGGCAGGCTGGGAAGCCTGCCTGACAGTCTGAGTTACGCCCTCGGCCGGACGTCACGGCGCGCTGCTTGGAGCGCAATTGCTTGCTCGATTGCTCCTTCGTCGCTGGGATGAGGCGGCGGTAACTCTTCCATATGCAGGATGTGCACGCCGAGGTCGCCGATTTCGCTTAAACTCAGCCCGGCGAATTGCGGGACCGTTTCGCCGATCCGGCGAAACACATCGTCGACTGAAGAAAGTGAATCGCCACCGCCTGTTGCTTGAAGCAAATCACGCAAGATTTCCCAATCATCGCGCGCATTTCCGGGCGGGCGCACAGCGCGATTCAGTCGTTGCAACCGGCCTTTACCGTTGATCATTGAGCCGCGTTTTTCGGCGAAACCGCACGCGGGCAGAACAACAGTCGCTTTTTCAGTCACGTCGTTCGGCAAAATATTCATCACGATTAACGCGGGCAGCTGCGCGAGCTGTTCGACCGATAAGCCCAAATGCATTGCGTTTTCTTTCAAAATCATCAGCGCTTTGATTTGTCCCGACCGCACGGCGTCGGCAATCGCCATGAGTTTCGCACCCGGCTCGGATTTCGATGCAAGAATTAAGCGCGCTCCGTTTGTGTTCGGGTTACGATCTTTGCTGAGCAAGATCTTATCACCGCGTCCGCGCCGTGGGACAATGTCGATCCACTGGACTCCTAAGGAAGTCGCTAATTGGGACGTGAGCCAAAGCTCCTCGTTGGTCATGCGGCCGGAAGCAATGATGGCGATTTCCGAGCCGGCAAACTGTTGCAACTGAAATGCTGCTTGCGCGATTGCCGTTGGCCAATCCGCAGAAACCAGTTTTCCTTCAAACCGAATCCGCGGCTCGAGCAAACGGTTTTCGGCTTCGAGATATTTGAAGTTGAGCCGTCCGTAATCGCACATCCAGCAGGAATTGACGTGATCGTTTTCTCGCGGTGTTTGCCGGTAGATCACGTCCTCGCGACTGCCGATGACGGTGTTACAGCCTGTGGCACAACTCGTGCAGATGCTCTTCGTTTCCTTCAGAAACCAGACGCGCATCTTGAAACGAAAATCGGTCGAGGTAAGCGCGCCAACCGGGCAGATATCGACGGTGTTGAGAGAGTAATTATTTTCCAGCCGCTTGCCCGGATGTGCCGTTAGCACGGTGTAACTGCCACGGTCAACGAAACCGAGGACGTCATCGTGTGCGATTTCCTGGCAAAAACGAATGCAGCGGGAGCAGAGAATGCATCGTTCGTCATCAAGTGTAACTCGCGGACCGACCTCAACATTTTTTGGTTTCTTGACTTTGCTCTCGAGAAAACGCGATTTCGAGTCGCCGTAATCAACGCTGAACTCCTGCAAACGGCATTCACCTGCCTGATCGCAAATTGGGCAATCGAGCGGATGGTTGATGAGGAGAAATTCCATCACGCCGCGCTGACATTCCTTAACCAGCGGGGAGTTGGTGCGCACAGCCATTCCTTCGGAAACGTCCTGAGCACAGGAAATTTGCGGACGTGGGATCCAATTTATGATGGGTTTACCATCCCCGCCGAGTTCAGGCTTCCGATCCGGCCCGAGCCGGGGAAACCCCATTTCGATCAAACACATCCGGCAATTCCCCGGCGAGGTGAGCTTCTTGTGGTAACAATAGCGCGGCACATAATTCCCGACCTGCTCGCACGCCTCGATCACGCGCGTCCCCTTCGGAAACTGATGCCACTCGCCGTCGATCTCAACGTTCAGCAACTGCGGGGATGGAGCTTGATCAGCCATTTACCTTTTCATAATAGTGCTCGTGCTCATGATCGAAAAATCTCGACCACGATCAGGAGCATGAGCACGAGGTTTCATCTAGATCGTACCGGCGGCTCCGGCTTTCTCCCAACCCGGGTCGTGGGCCATGGGGACGGTCGGGATTTCTTGTTCTTCGATCAGTTCTTTAGGCGTGTATTCCGGGGGAAGGGGTGGGGGCACCGGTTTCTTTGCACGGGCAGCAAATTCTTCCGGAAATTTCTCAACAAAGCTTTGCGTTGGCCACGCGCACGCTTCGCCAAATGCGCAGATGGTGCGTCCGGCAATGTTGTCACCAATGGTCTTGAGCGTCTTCGGATCTTCCACAACGCCGCCGCCACGTAACATGCGGTCGGTTATTTTTTGCATCCAAAGTGAGCCTTCCCGGCACGGTGTGCATTGGCCGCAGCTCTCGTGCGCATAGAACTCGTTGATGTTGTTCAGTACCCAGACCATGTCGCGTGAATCGTCTAGCACGATCACGCCGCCGGAGCCGGCCATCGACCCAGCGGCAGTCAGCGAGTCGAAGTCCATTGGGATCTCATCAATCGACATTTCTCGTTCGATCGTCGATCCGTCGGATTGCTTCTGCTTGAGCTTGAATCGCTCATCGGCACGCAAAACCTTTGCAGAGCTGCCGCCCGGAATCACGGCCTTCAACTTTCGGCCCGGTCTCAAGCCGCCAGCCATCTCGTAAGTCAATTGGCCCATCGTCACCGCGCCGACCTCAATTTCAAAGTATCCTGGCCGCTGCACATCACCGCTTACACACAGAATGCGAGTACCCGTGTTATTAGGCCGGCCAAGGCGCGCATACTCCGATCCGCCCATGGCAATAATGTGTCTAATGTGGCAGAGCGTCTCGACATTGTTGACGATCGTCGGGCACATGTAGAGGCCGAGCACTGCTGGAAAGTACGGTGGCTTAATCCGCGGATAACCCCGCTTGCCCTCCAGCGATTCGATAAGGCCAGTTTCTTCTCCGCAAATGTAGGCACCGGCGCCTCGATGAATGTAAACCTCGGCGTCGAACCCCGAGCCGAGAATGTTTTTCCCCAGAAAATTATGCGTGCGCGCCTCTTCGATGGCGCGTTCGAGAATTTTCGCGCCCTCTGGAAATTCGCCTCGTATGTAGATGTATGCTGTACGCGCATTAAGCGCATAAGAGGAAATCAAAATTCCTTCGAGCAGTTGGTGCGGATCTTCGTGAATGATGTAGCGATCCTTGAACGTGCCCGGCTCGGATTCATCGGCGTTGCAAATCAGATAGACCGGCCGTTTTTCGTCCGGCTTGATAAAGCTCCATTTCAGACCGCAGGAAAACCCGGCCCCGCCCCGGCCACGCAGACCGGAGTTTTTGACTTTATTGACAATGTCGGCGCGCGACAGTGTTAGTGCTTGCTTCAACTGTTCATATCCGCCATCCCGCAGGTAACAGTCGATATCCGTGGTCCAATCCGGGCGTCCGATGTTTTTGAAAATCAAGCGGTGTTCGAGAGGGTGAGGGGATGTTTGATGTTTGATGTTTGATGTTTGTTTTCGCAACAGATCGGCAATCGAATTCACATCGGCGTTTTCATACAACTGTTCGCCAATCATGCACACTGGCGCGGTGCCGCAGCTTGCCAGGCACTCGACAAACTCGACGCTGTAATCTCCGTCGGCGCTGATCCTAATCGGATTGTGCATTCCATCGCCGGCAGGCGGGCGTTGGATACCAAGAGTTGTGCACAAGTTTTCCATCAACTCGAAGCCTCCGGCCATGGCGCAACTGAGTGTGCGGCAGACGCGGATGTGGGTTTTGCCCGTTGGCTCCTGTCGAAACATCGGGTAGAAGGTGACCAGCTCGAGAATATTGATCGGTGGCAAGCAGAGCTTTTCCGCGATCCATACCACAGCCTCGTCGCTAACGAACCCGAAGTGTTCCTGCCACAAATGCAACAGCGGCATGGCCGCGCTTCTCCGGTGATCGCTCGGGTAACGCGCGATCGCTTCATCCATTTTCCGCTCCAAGTCGGCGGGAATGCGTATGCTCGTCGAGTGTGTCACTTGGGAGAGTAATCCGCTACAGCAGATTAGTCGGACAACGTGCTGTCTTTCGACTGCACTTTGTCGTCCTTGAAAACGATTGTGACTGTGTCCTTGCCCTGCCGGTAAACGTAAGTTGTCTTCTTCGTGATCACTAAATCCTCGGTCTTAAGAGAAGTAGGCGGGCCCAAGATTGATTCTACCTGCTTTTTCGACATGCCTTCCATCACCTGATCCACGTTCGCTTTTGTGATACGCTTCCCGCTACAAGACAGGGAGAGCGCGACCAAAAGCACAAGCATGAGGCGAGTTGCCGAAGAAATGACGAATGACCAATGACGAATGCCGAAGAGATGACAAAGTTCAAATGATGAGGATCTGCCTTGGTTTTTTGCGCAGGTTCTCATGCTTCTCAGTCGTTCGTCATTTGGCATTCGGTAATCGTCATTGTCCTTTATCTGTCGCATTCGCCCATGACGAAGTCCAGACTGCCCAGCACCGCAGGCACATCGCTTACCATGCAGCCCGGCAGAAGCTCGGGCAGGATACTGAGGTTCACAAACGATGGCGCCCGAATTTTCAGCCGATACGGCACGCCGCCGCCTCTGCTGTTAATGTAAAAGCCAAGCTCGCCCTTGGGATTTTCCGCTGCGAAATAAACTTCGCCGGGTGGCGCATCGAGCCCTTCGGTCACGACGATGAAGTGATGGATCAGCTCTTCCATCTTTGTCATTACCCGCGATTTTGGTGGGGTCATATTTTTCCAATCTACGACGTTGATCGGTCCGCTGGGAAGCTTATCGATCACTTGGCGCAGGATTCGCACGCTCTGGCGCATTTCCTCAATCCGCACCAGATAACGATCATAACAATCGCCCGCGGTGCCGATCACCACGTCGAAATCATATTTGTCGTAATCGAGGTACGGGTGTTTGCGCCGCAAATCGTGGTCGATCCCGCTTCCGCGCAGGTTAGGGCCGGAGATGGCGTACGCAATCGCGCGCTCCTTCGATATCACACCGACGTCTTTGGTCCGATCGACAAAAATTTTGTTTCGAGTCAGCAGCATGTCGCACTCGTTCAGGCTCGGCACGAAATCGTCGAGGAATTTTTCCAGTTGCGGAATGAAGCCCTCGGGCAGATCGCGGATTTGTCCACCTACTCGAGTGTACGACGTGGTGAAGCGGGCGCCGGTGAGCAACTCGAACAGATCATAAAGTTTTTCGCGCTCGGTAAAAGTGTAGAGAAACACGGTCATCGCGCCGAGGTCGAGCGCCATGGCGCCAAGACCCATCAGATGCGAGGAAATCCGCGATGTTTCGCAGCAAATCGTGCGAATCGCTTTTCCACGCGCTGGAACTTCCCACCCCATCAGTTTTTCAACTGCCAGCGCGTAGGCCACGTTGTTTGAAAGTGGCGCCAGATAATCGAGCCTGTCGGTATAAGGGACAAACTGATTATATTGCATGTTCTCAGCGATTTTCTCGTCGCCACGGTGCAGAAAGCCGATGTCCGGCGTGGCCTTGGTAATGATCTCACCATCGAGCTCCAGCACGAGTCGCAAAACGCCGTGCGTTGCCGGATGCGACGGCCCCATGTTTAAAACCATTTTCTCGCCGATGTCGTCGTCACCAGGCTGCCGAAGCGCTGCGTCGGCGGCGGCGACTCGCGTGACCGGGTCGGGCGATTCAATTTCGCGCGTCGTAAAAGGCATGAGATTGGACAGTGATTTATGCTGGCGAGTGAACCACCGCGCGCAAGCGCAAATTCCGGGGAGCACAGGCTGGCAGCCTGTCCTCCCTAAAGGCAGAACGCGCTCGCACCCGTGACGGAACGCGATTAACTAGAAGATGATGGCGAAAAAAATCGCACTGCTCTTCGCGGGCCAGGGCGCGCAAAGGGTCGGTATGGGACGCGAACTGGCGGAGAACTTTCCACCTGCGGCCAATTTGTGTGCGCAAGCTGATGAAATTCTTGGCCGACAGTTAACCGACATTATGTGGAATGGGCCGGCGGAAACGCTGACGACGACATCGAATTGCCAGCCTGCCTTATACCTCCATTCACTGGCGGCCCTGGCTGTCGTCCGCGAATTGTTTGGCGATTTTCCAATCGATTGTGCGGCTGGCTTGTCTCTCGGGGAAATGACTGCGCACGCCACGGCAGACACGTTCGATTTCGCGACCGGGCTGCAACTTGTGCAGAAACGTGGTCAGTTCATGGACGAAGCCTGCGCGGCAACGCTTGGCGGCATGGCTGCGATGATCGGCGGCCAGGAGAACGATGTTCGGCGACTCGCTGCCGACGAAGATGTCGATATCGCCAATATTAATTCGCCGGGACAAATCGTAATTTCCGGCGAACTCGCCAAGGTTGAGGCGGCAGTTGGCGTGGCTAAGGAATACGGCATCCGGCGCGCAACCATGTTAAATGTCGCCGGCGCATATCATTCACGCTTGATGGAGAGCGCTTACCGCAAGTTAGGAGACGCTCTGCTTGAGGTACAGATGCAAATTCCGCAATTCCCTATTATCAGCAATGTCACCGGCGAAGAGGCCGACACGCTTCCGGAAATTCGCCGCACATTACAAGAGCAGGTGACAGCGACGGTTCGCTGGTACGATTGCATGCAGCGGATGCTGGCGCGCGGTTGCGAGATTTTTATCGAGTTGGGACCGGGAAACGTGCTGGCAGGTTTGCTCCTGCGGGCACAAAAAGATTTAACGGTGATGCCGGTTGGTGACGCGGAATCTGCTCACCGTTGCGCCACGCAAATGCGCGCCGTCCTGGCGTAGCATCAGGTGACAACGGAATCTGATCACCTAGCTTCCTCTGTGACACTTTCCCAAAGGATCGACTCGGATCTTAAAGAGGCGATGCGTGCCAAGGATGCGACCAGACTGAGCGTTCTGCGCATGTTAAAATCTGCTTTGAAGTACGGCGCCATTGCAAAATCGGGCGCAGAAGCGGAACTGAGCGACGCTGAAACCGCGCAAGTGATTCGCAAGCAGGTCAAGCAACGCCAGGATTCCATCGAAAGTTTCGAAAAAGGCGGCCGTACGGAACTAGCCGAAAAGGAAAGAGAAGAGTTGTCGATCCTCAACGCGTATCTGCCACAGGCGATGAGCGCGGAGGAGGTGGCGAAGGTGGTGCGGGAAACGATCGCCGAGATCGGAGCCACGTCGAAGGCGCAGATGGGCGCGGTGATGAAAGCGTTGCAAGCGAAAGTCGCCGGTCGTGTGGACGGCAAAACGCTGAGCGCCGAAGTGCAAAAGCAGCTTTCGTGATTCGTTAAAGCGTTGAAGCACAAACAATGGCTGCCGCTTCAACCCTTCAACCCTCTAACGCTGTGTTAACCGCAATCATCGTCGCCGCCGGTGACAGCCGCCGCATGGGTTTAGACAAATTGTTTGCGGCGATTGCCGGCAAACCAGTCATCGCACACACGATGCGCGCATTTGAGCGCGCCAGCTCAGTTGATGAAATCATTGTAGTCGCGCGGGAAAATCGACACGAGGAAATCAAAGCGATTGTCCGGGACGAAAATTTCGTGAAGGTGCAGTCGATCATTCCTGGTGGCATACAGCGGCAGGATTCCGTGCGCGCTGGCCTGGACCATTTGGATTCGTTTGCACGTTACGTGGCAGTGCACGATGCCGCGAGGCCGCTGATTACTCCGGAGCAGATCGAACGCGTATTCGAGCGGTGCGCGGATCATGGCGCTGCCGCGCTGGCTGAGCCAATCAATGACACATTAAAACGCGCAGACGCCGATCTCATTGTCACCGATCCGGTCGATCGGCATCAACTGTATGCAATGCAAACTCCTCAAATTTTCGAGCGGCAATTGATCGAGGAGGCGTATCGCGCTGTTTTTTCCGAAAATATCTCGGTAACAGACGAGGTTTCAGCGGTCGAGCGACTCGGTCGCAAGGTGGTTCTCGTTCTGAATGACGACTTCAATTTCAAAGTGACTCATCCGCGAGATTTGCCGCTTGCGGAATTTATTCTTAAGCAACGGATGGACTTTGTCGCGAATTGATGTTGTCCGTAGTCGAAGGCGGACCGTCAGCGGCCCATTGCCAGTCGCTGGGCCAGGAGCTGCGGTAGACCTGCTTTGGAAATCTTTTTTTGCACGGTCGCCAGATCGTATTTAACCCGCACCAGTTCGACGAGATTGTTTTCAATGTCGTAAATGCAATACGCCGCGCGCCAGTTTCCGTCGCGTGGTTGCCCGACGCTGCCGGCGTTAATGAAATACTTTTTGGCCGGCTCGATGCGAACGTGTTCGGTCCTTTCCTGGCGGACGCCCTGATCGCGAATAAATACCATCGGCACATGTGTATGGCCGAAAAAGCAGACTGCGGTGCGCTGATATGTGAAACTCGCGACAGCGTCGAGGTTGCTAAAGACATAACCCCATTGCCCCGGCGTATCGAGTGTAGCATGCACGATCGTAAAATCGTGTACCCGCTTCTGTAACGGTAAGCTGCGCAACCATTCTTTGTCCTGATCCGCCAAATTGTCGCGGGTCCACTGGATAGCGTGCTCGGCTAGTTCGTTGAAACGCTCCGAGGACGCGGAAAGCGTTGCCTCCTCGTCGTGATTGCCTTTGCGTTATAACCCACCACGTCGCCCAAGCACAAAAAACGACTGCATTTACGCTCGCGCGCGTCTGCCAGTACCGCTTCGAGCGCTTCGAGATTGGCGTGGATATCACTCAAAATTGCGAAACGCATTATCAAAAGTTAAACCGCTGAAAGATTAAAACGTTACAACGGAGGTGGTCGCTCGCCGCTAAGAATCCAAGCATCCAATTCGGAATGAGTTTCGAGCAAGCCATTTAGCTATTTAACAACTTTGTTTCCCTGCGGAATTCGTTGTTCCTGCGGGATTCCAAGTTTTTCTTCGAGGAATTCTAATCGCTTGATCAACGTAGGAAGTCGTTCCTTTTCTCCTTCATTATATAGGCTGCGCAGCCGTTCATACGCTTCGCGTTCGCGTTCTTCGCAATAAGAAAGCTCATAGGCCGAAAAACGTTTGTCCCATGGCGCCGCTCCCAGCACCGCTGCCGCCTTCGCGTAATACTCCGAGGCGCGCTCATGATCCTTGTATTTCTCCTTATAAAGCCGAGCAAGCGCTTCATAAAGGTCGGGACGATCCGGATTGTTCTTTATCCCGCGTTCGAGGAAATCCTTGCCCAGCGCAAAATATTCTCGCTGCGCTTTGACTCGCAGCGCGAGGCGCGGCTGGTTGCGATCGTTCATCGCGGCCACGCTCGCGTTCCAAGCCATGTGCCAGGCCGCCGTGTCCCAAAACAGAAGCACTCGTGGTTGAAGCGTTGTGATGTGCCGGAACAATAATAGCATTCGACCCCATTCGGTGTTTTCCCATGCCGAATACGCCTGAATGAAAAGGGCGTCCGCGACGATTGCTCGAAACCCGCTCAATGCCGCGACGAATCCGAGCTGGCCGAGTTGTTCGCGGAGATCGAGATTAAATTCGACTCCGTGGAAATGTTCCTGTCGATGAAGCACCGCCAGATTGCGTTCAACTGGCAACTTGAGCATCCCGAGCCCGATCAATACTGCCAGCACTACGGCGGCCCGCATCATAATTCTTTTCCGTAGAACACGAAGGTGGCCAACAGCGTGTAGACCGTGGTGTAGAAGACGCCGAGCACGGCAGTCTTCGCGAAAACCGCGAGCGAAATTACGGTACCCGCGACGATGTCATCCACCAAATTGAATGCCTGCAAGTCGGGAAATA
>WNGN01007034.1_pt1 | contig 12234 bp, 14 predicted proteins | sample 5400561 | NCBI WGS metagenome assembly WNGN01 (sample SAMN13153379, study PRJNA577476) | soil metagenome | isolation source: 115 cm soil or saprolite under Garry oak tree replicate 2 | place: USA:California | collected 2016-06-15
ATATGGAAGACGATATCCCGTTCTAGCCGCTTCGGCGCCGGCACAGCAGCAGGACTTCCCCGACCTCGGCGGTGTCGATCAGGCCCTCCGCCAGCGCCAGCGGTTTTTGAAAGCGGACACCCAGCGGCATCAACACGCGGTTGTACAGCCATATGCCCGCGCGCCTGTAGATTAAGCCCGGCGCGAGTTCCTCAGTCGCCTCGTCAAACATGCGACAATTGCGGAAGTGTGACCCGGTTGTGAAATCACCAATAGGCGGCACTGTTCATTTCATGAAACCAGACAACCTGACTGTCCTCAGCGAATTCCTGCACAAGCGCGAAAACATCGATCCCGTTCGAGTGACGCCCGAGGCCTTGCTCGAGGAACTCAAGGTCGATTCGCTCATGCTCCTCGAACTGCTGTTCGAATTCGAGGACAGGCTCGGCGTCAAAATACCGCAGGACATTCCGCGACCCAAGACCGTCGGTGACCTGCTGGGGATCGTGGACAAGGTCGCAGCCGGACACGGCGTCTGAATGGCAAGCGCGCGACGCGTCGCCGTTACCGGCCTGGGGCTCGTCAACCCTTTTGGTGGGGACCTTTCGGACTTCTTCGGTCGGATGCTGCGCGGCGAATCCGCGATACGGCTCTTTACCCGCGAGGACGAAGTCACCAGGCCGCTCGCGGTCCCGGCGGTTCGTTGCGCGAACTTCGACGCCGACGCGGAGCTTGGCCAGTCGCTCTCCTACACCATGGACCGCTACAGCCAGCTCGGGACGACCGCAGCCCTTTCGGCATGGCGCGATGCCGGGCTTCCCCGGACCAAGGACGCGCCGCGCAACGACTGGGGCGTTTCTTGGGGGACGGCACTGGGCGGTACGCTGACGTTCGAAAAGGGCTATTTCGACATGTTGCGCAACGGCCGCGAGCGCGTACCGCCGCTTTCGGTCGTGCTCGGAATGAGCAACGCGGCCGCATCCCACATATCGATTCAGCTCGGCCTGGGGGCTTCCTCCGCGACGTATTCGGTCGCATGCGCCTCATCGGCCGTTGCGATCGGCGAAGTCTTGCAGAAGATCCGCTCGGGCGAGGCAACGCTGATGGTCGTCGGCGGCTCCGAGGCGCCGCTGTCCTACGGCGTCGTGCGCGCTTGGGAAGCGATGCGCATTCTTGCCCTGGGCGACGAGGCATCCGCCGCGCGCGCCTGCCGCCCGTTCAGCTCCGATCGGCAGGGTCTGGTGCTCGGCGAGGGGGCGGGCGCAATGATCCTCGAGGACTGGGACCACGCGGTTCGGCGCAGGGCCAGGATATACGCCGAATTCGCAGGGTGTGGCAGCACGTCCGACCATGATCACCTCGTCCGACCCAACGTGGATGGACAGATGCGCGCCATGCGCATGGCGATTCACGATGGCGGCCTTACGCCAGACGAGATCGACTACATCAACGCGCACGGCACGGCGACGCGCGAAGGCGACCCGATCGAAATCGCGGCCATTCGCGGCGTTTTCGGATCGCGCTCCACGGCCGTCGCCGTCAGCGCCACGAAATCGATGCATGGGCACATGCTCGGCGCAACCGGAGTGATCGAGGCCATCATCACCGTATTGTCTCTGGCGTCGCAGGAGGCGCCGCCCACCGCTTATCTCGACGATGTGGATCGCGAGTGCACCGGTGTACGCCACATCACCGGAGGACCTCTGCGCGCGAGCCTGCGAGCGGCGCTGTCAAACTCTTTCGCATTCGGGGGCAGCAACACGGTGCTGGCATTCCGCGCGGCTCATTGAATCTGCGCCGGGGCGTGAATCACGATGTTCTCAGCCGCCGGATCGCGAGCACCGGGAGCCGCAGCAGAAAACCGACGATCAGGCGGACGTGCATCCAGGTCAGCAGCGCGTTGTCGCGCCAGTAATTGAAATGCGACACGCCGCCCTCGTCGGGGTGGAAATACCGCACCGGCGCAGGCTTGTTGAGCGGGCGCACCCCCGACCAGCACATTCGGACCACCGCTTCCGGGTCGAAGTCGAAGCGCCGCATCCAGAGCTGCTTACGCATCACCTTGCGCAGGGGCATGATCGGGTACACCCTGAAGCCGAACAAGGAATCACCGATTCCCGTCCAGAGCGTTTCGAGGTTGGCCCACCAGTTGGATACGCGACGCCCCTTCACGCGCAGATTCGGCGCGCTCGCGTCGAACACCGGAACTCCCAGCACCATGCAGGAAGGCTCGGCCGCAGAGGCCGCCATGAACTCGACGATCAGCTCGGGCGGGTGCTGCCCGTCCGAATCCATCGTCAGAACATGCGTGAATCCGGCGGCCTGGGCAAGCTCGATGCCGTGCAGGACCGCCGCGCCTTTGCCACCGTTCCTGGACAATACGATCACCCTCAGACCCGCATCGGCTTGGGCCATCTTGCGCAATCCTTCGGCCGTACCGTCGGTGCTCGCATCCACGACGACCCACACCGGATTCCAGACACGCCGTGCCGCCTGGACCGTCTCATAGACTCGCTCGCCGGGGTTGTAGCTTGGAATCAGGACAAGGTGACTCCGGGAAGCCTCCTTCATCCAGTCCTCATCGTTCGTCAAGCCGGGTAGTCTGCGGCTGCGCCAAGGGTTCGGCGGCATCCATGCCGTTTCCGCGGCCGAGCTCGGATTCGAGATAGGCTTCCAAATCCGCGATCGTCTCTCTCAAATTATCCCGCGGCATGAAACGCCTGCCCAGGCGAAGGCGGTAACGGACAGGGAGCGGCGGTATGCGATGAAGCGGCCATCCCTTGGACAGAAAAGGCGATGTGGTTTCGATCAATACCGTCTGGATGGGCACACCCGAGCGCTTCGACGCGAGGGCCGCCCCTCCCTTGAGGCGATTGATCGGCCGGCGGGTCGTGCGGGTTCCTTCCGGGAAAAGCAGGAGCTGGCTGCCGCCCTTGAGGTTCGCTATCGCCTGCGTCGCCGCTCCCATGAAGCCGTCGTTGCGTATGTAGTCGGAAAAGCGCGCCGAGGCTCCATAGATCGGATTGTCGATCAGGTCGGCCTTCATCACGCAGGCCACGTCGGGCAGGCGCGAGAGGACCATCACCGCATCCAGGAGGCTGGGATGGTTGGGGGCGATGATCAACGGTCCGGCGTCGCGCAAGGCGTCCAGGGCACGCAGATCGAAGCGAAAGGCGCCGGTCAGCGCGAGGAGCCAGAGATAACAGCGAAATCCGTAGCTCGTGACCCACCGTCCGACCACTCTCCCCCGCGCTCTCGGCAGCAGGTGACCCAGGAGTCCCGCCGCTCCGGACCAGATCAGGCACATCAAGCCAAATACGAGCAGTCCGGCATAAACGACAAGGTATCCATAAGCGGCGCGCAGCCCCGTCCGGATCATTAGCGCTGCGGATCCCTGCAAAAGCATGGCTCTCCGTCCTGTTCGTGCGGCAGATTCACCACCCTAACACAGGACGCCGCGGGAATAACTGTCCGTGTTCCATCGCATTTGCCCAGCAGCCACGGTAAAATCCGACCTTCCCGATATCGGGACATCCAGGGAAGTGCTCTCGTGGACGCCAAGCGGCGCGAAGTGTTGAAGACCGGGGGCGGTGTGCTCGCGCTGGCGGCTGCGACCGGGATCCTCAAGCCCGGCGAGGGGCTCGCGCAGGAATGGAACAGGGCGGCGTTCGACACCAAGAGCGTCGCCGACACGGTTAAGGCCCTGGGCGGCGGCGGATCGAGCCCGAGCGGCGCTATCGAGATCACCGCCCCGGATATCGCGGAAAACGGCGCAGTGGTGCCGGTTGCGGTGGCGAGCAAGCTCCCCCGGACGCAAGCCATCGCCATCCTGATCGAAAAGAACCCGAACACCTTGTCCGCGGAATTCGAGATTCCAGCCGGCACCGACCCCTTCGTCAGCACCCGCGTCAAGATGGCCGAAACGTCGAATGTCTATGCGCTCGTGATCGCGGACGGCAAGTATTTTCACGCGGTGAAGGAAATCAAGGTCACCATCGGCGGATGCGGAGGCTGATATGGCAGACCCCATGCGCATCCGCGCCAACATGACGGGCGACAAGGTTGAGGTGAAAGTGCTGATGGCCCACGAGATGGAAACCGGCCTGCGCAAGGACGCGAAGGGCAATCTCGTCCCGCCTCATTTCATCCGCAACGTCACCGTCACTCACGGAGGCAAGACGGTGCTGTCGGCGCAGTGGGGGACATCGATATCGAAAAACCCGTTCATGCACTTCCGCTTCAAGGGGGGCAAGCCCGGCGAGAAAGTGACGATCACCTGGATCGACAACAAAGGCGATAAGCGCACCGACGAAGCGACCATCGCCAGCGGCTCGTGACGGCGGCGCTGGCACAGGGGCTGGAGGAAAAACCCGCGAGGAGGAACACCATGCGCATTTGCCGCTTGCCGGCGATGATGCTGGCGGCCGTGCTGCCGTGCTTTGCCGCTGCCCAGCAGGACACCCAGAAAGAAATCGAGCGCTACCGCCAGCTCCTTCAGGACGGCAATCCGTCCGAGCTGTTCGAAGCGCGCGGCGCTGAGCACTGGAAGGCGAAACGCGGCCCAAAGAATGCCTCGCTCGAGCAGTGCGACCTGGGGCTTGGCGCGGGCGTCGTGAGGGGCGCCTACGTGCGGCTGCCGCGCTACTTCGCCGACTCCGACAAGGTCGAGGACCTGGAATCGCGGCTGGTGACCTGCAGGGTCGCTCTCCAGGGACTGACTCCGGAAGAAGCGAAGCGTCGCCCGTATTCCGGTCCCGGCCAGCCTTCGATGATGGCGGACCTCGTCGCGTGGATCGCCTCAGAGTCGCGGGGCATGAAGATCGCGCCGCCCCAGTCCCATCCCAAGGAGCGGCTGGCATACCAGGCGGGCGAGAAAATCTTCTTTTACCGCGCCGGGACGCACGACTTTGCCTGCGCGACCTGTCACGGCGAGGACAACAAGCGCATCCGGCTGCAGGACCTGCCGAATTTGACCAATGCCGGGGACGCGCAGCGCGCCTTCGGCAGCTGGCCCGCGTACCGCGTCTCGCAAGGCGAGGTGCGCTCGATGCAGTGGCGCCTGTACGACTGCTTCCGCCAGCAGCGCTTTCCCGAGCTGGAGTTCACTTCGGACGCGTCGGTCGCGCTCACCATGTTTCTGGCGAAAAGAGCCGAGGGCGGGACGTTCGATGCTCCGGCGATCAAGCGCTAACGCGAAGCTGCCATGAACCTCGGTATCATCGTGCCCGCCGCGCTTTGCGCGGCGATGCTGTCCGCTTGCGCCACCCGGATCTCGGACGCGGAGGCCGAGCGCGCGGCAGTCGGGATGCTCAAGGCCTCGTTCAAGTCGCAAGGGCAGGCGGGCGTCGACCGCCTCAATCAGGACGAGGTGCAGGCGTTGTGCAGCAGGTACCCGAACGGGCCGCCCAAGGACCTCGCGGACAAGCTGGAGAAGGCGCAGCTCGCCACGATCCGCTATCCCGCCTCGGGAAAGCTGATGGGGGATTGGCGCGAAGGCGAGCGCATCGCGCAGAGCGGCGTGGGCAAACAGTTCAACGACGATCCCAAGGGGCCCTCGGGGGGCAACTGCTACGCCTGCCATCGGCTCTCGCCCCGGGAACTCTCCTTCGGCACCATCGGACCGAGTCTCTACCAATTCGGCAAGCAGCGCGGCACGGGCGATGCGGTCCAGCGGTATGCCTACGGCAAGGTCTACAACCCGGAAGCCTTCTCCGCCTGCTCCAACATGCCGCGCTTCGGACACAACGGGGTGCTGACCGAGGAGCAGATCACGCATCTGGTAGCGCTCCTGCTCGACCCGGATTCGCCCGTAAACAAGTAAGCGCGGATTGTCCCTCTCCCGCCGTGAATTCCTGCACGCCCTGGCGGCCGCCGCCGCGGCCGGGTTCGCGCTCGACAGCCGTTCCGCGGCACAAGCCTCGTCGTCCTACGAGCTGCCGCGCTTCGGCAACGTATCGCTGCTGCATTTCACCGACTGCCACGCGCAGCTGCTGCCGGTATGCTTCCGCGAGCCGAGCGTCAATCTCGGCGCCGGGGAGAGCAGCAACCTTCCGCCGCATCTGGTCGGTGGAGCCTTTCTCAGGCGCTATGGAATCAGGCCGGGCAGCCGCGAAGCGCACGCCTTTACTCATCTCGATTTTGCGCGAGCGGCGGAGAGGTACGGAAAAATGGGCGGCTTCGCCCATCTTGCCGCGCTCGTCAAGAAGCTGCGCGCAGAGCGCGGCGCGAGCCTCCTGCTCGACGGCGGCGACACCTGGCAGGGATCGGCGACCTCGCTGTGGACGCGAGGGCAGGACATGATCGAGGCGCAGAAGCTGCTCGGCGTGGATATCACGACCGGACATTGGGAGTTCACTTACGGCGCCGCGCGCGTCAAGGAAGTCGTGGAAAGGGACTTTGCGGGGAGGATCGACTTCCTCGCGCAGAACGTCGAGACCAGCGATTTCGGCGACGCGGTGTTCAAGGCGTATACGATCCGCAGCCTGGGAGGCATTCCGGTCGCCGTGATCGGCCAGGCGTTTCCGTACACGCCGATCGCCCATCCGCGCCGTTTCGTCCCCGACTGGAAGTTCGGCATCGAGGAGCGGCGCCTGCAGAGCACCGTGGACGAAGCCCGGGGCAAAGGCGCCCGGGTCGTGGCGCTGCTCTCGCACAACGGCATGGACGTCGACCTCAAGCTCGCGCGGCGGGTCGCAGGAATCGACGTCATCCTCGGGGGCCACACCCACGACGGGGTGCCCGCGCCGGTGGTGGTGTCGCATGCAAGCGGCAAGACGCTGGTCACGAACGCAGGCTCGAACGGAAAATTCCTCGCGGTTCTCGATCTCGAGGTCCGGGACGGCCGGATCGCGGGGCATCGTTACCGGCTGCTGCCGGTGTTCGCGAACCTCCTGCCCGCCGATCCCGAGATGGCGCGCCTTATCGAGACGCAGCGCGCGCCTTACGCGGGCAAGCTCTCCGAAAAGCTCGCGGTCACCGAAACGCTTCTCTACCGCCGCGGCAATTTCAACGGCTCCTTCGACCAGCTGATCCTCGATGCCCTGATGGAAGCGAAAGACGCCGAGATCGCGTTTTCGCCCGGCTTTCGCTGGGGCACGAGCTTGCTGCCGGGTGAAGCGATCACTTTCGAGCAGATCATGAACCAGACCGCGATCACTTATCCCGACACCGTCGTGACGAGGATGACCGGAGCCGCGATCAAGGCTGTCCTCGAGGACGTGTGCGACAACCTGTTTCACCCCGATCCGTACTACCGGCAGGGCGGAGACATGGTGCGGGTGGGCGGGATGACGTACGGCTGCAGACCCGGCGCGAAAATCGGCAGGCGTATCGACGACATGCGCTTGCGCGGGCGCCCGATCGAAGCGGACAAGCTCTACAAAGTGGCGGGGTGGGCGCCGGTCGCCGAAGGCGCCCCGGGAGAAAACGCGGCTGAGCCGATGTGGGAGGTGTTGAGCCGCTATCTTCGCGACAAGAAAGTCGTGAAACCGCGCAAGCTCAACCTGCCGCGCCTTGTCGGAGTGTCCGGAAACCTCGGCATCGCGTGAATCGCACGACGCTGTCATCGGGCCGCGTGCGAGAAGGAGCTTGAAAGCTACGGGGGCGTCCCCACTACTTCGGGGTATAATTTGCCCCGCTCTGGAGGCGCCATGCCGATCTACGAATACCGTTGCAAGTCCTGCGGGTTCCAGAAGGAATACCTGCAGAAGATCAACGACCCGGTGATGACCGTCTGTCCCCGGCGGCGAAGAGCGGCACGGACAAGAGCGACACAAAAATCGACGCGAAGTCCGACGCGAAGTCAAACACGAAATCCGACGCGAAGTCCGACGCGAAATCCGACGGAAAAACGGATACCAAGTCCGACGGCAAGAGCGAATCGAAACCCGAAGCCATCAGCTCCGGCGCCGGTCCGTCCTCATAGCGTGAAGCGCCGGCAGGGAGAGGGCGCACCCTCTCCTCACGACCTCGGCGGCGGCGCTCAATGAAAAAATACCTCATCACCGGATTGCTCATCTGGATCCCGCTCGCCATCACGATCTGGGTGCTGGAGCTGATCGTGAGCACGATGGACCAGTCGCTGCTCCTCCTGCCGCCGCAATATCAGCCGCAGGTCCTCTTCGGCTACCAGATTCCGGGTCTCGGTGCGCTGCTCACCGTGGTGATCGTGTTCGTGACCGGAGTGCTCGCTTCCAACATCCTCGGCCAGCGGCTGCTGTTGTTCTGGGAACACCTGCTGGGCCGCATTCCGGTCGTGAAGACCATCTACAGCGGCGTCAAGCAGGTGAGCGACACGCTGTTTGCGCCGGGCGGCCAGGCATTCAGCAAGGCACTGCTCGTGCAGTATCCACGGCAGGGGAGCTGGACGATCGCATTCCTGACCGGACGGCCGGGCGGCGATGTCGCCAATCATCTGCACGGCGACTATCTGAGCATCTACGTTCCGACGACGCCGAACCCGACTTCCGGATTCTTTCTGATGATGCCCAAGGCCGAGATCATTGAGCTCGAAATGAGCGTGGACGAAGCGCTCAAATACGTCATTTCCATGGGCGTGGCGTCCCCGGAGCAGCCCGGCGCGAAAATCCAGCGCTAAGGCCCGACAGCGGACGTGGGCGGCTATCCATAAATTACCACTCCTAGTATCCTTTGGCATTCGCGGTATGGTTTTGGCGCTGAAAAGACTGACGTGAATAAACATGGGGAGGATGACATGCGGTTTGTCCTTGCACTTGCTACATTGCTGATTTTCGCCAAGTTTGCCGCTGCCGCTTCGGTTGAAGACGATGTGCAGCGCTATATCCAGATATTCAGCGGGGCGAAGCACCTTCATTCTGACGCTGCCGATACATTTTCCTGGATGGGTCTTTCCGATACTCGTTTGTTCGATATTGTCGAAAAGCGTCTATTGGAGGATGCCGACGCGAGCCGGGACAACAGGAACGAAAGGAACCGGGTAGCCAGGTACCTTCGCTCACTTGGTTTCTCGGGCCAAACCAAATACGAGCCAACGATAAGAAAATTCCTCGGGGACGCCGGTTATGACAGGTTTGCGCGCGTCGCATTGCAGGACCTTCCGGATTACAACAAGTGGAATCCCATCATTTCGAATCGCAGCTCTTTCGACCCGAAGCTTAGCGACAACGTGAATCGAGTTGCGAATATGCTGCGATCCGATGATTTGCTATTGCAGCGTGTGGGTGCAAAGAGAGTCTATTTCGATTCCAAGGACGATATTTTGCTGGAGCTCTTGGCGCAGAAGTTGCGTACCAATTATGCAAGAACCGATCTGAACGACCGGGAGCGCAGCGATTCCGTCGCCTGGCAGGCAAAAGCCTTGGGCAGCTCAAGAAATGACAAATATGTGGCTCTCCTCCAGGAGGTAAGTGAAAAGGCTGATGCACATGTCCGTGGACACGCGACGGAAGCGCTTGCGAAATATTACGGTATAAGAAGGCGTTAACACGGTGACGTACCTGACCGAAGGCGGGTTTACGCGGGCGCCTTCCTCGCCACCACCAGCAACTCGGTGGCCACCGGCGGCCTGCGCATGAGCCCCAGCCTTCGCGTGACGCCAAAGTCCGGCAGCGACCACCACGGCGTCGAGGTGCGCACGTCCGCATCGCCAAACACGAAACCTGCGGCGCGCACCAGATCGAGATAGCCTTCGGCCGGCTTCTGCACGTCGCGTGGATGGCGGAAAAGCAAGCGCACCACCCACGTCTTGATGAACGCTTCGCAGGATTCCGCCAGCAAGAGCATGCCGCCCGGCGCGAGCACGCGATGCAGCTCGCGCAACGCGCCCTCCTGGTTGGCGACGTGGTGGATCAGCTGGTGGCAGAAAATCACGTCGATGGACGCATCGGGCAGATCGAGCCGCGTGACCGAACTGCGCTTCAATTCGACCGGGCAGCCACACTCCCGGGCCGACTGCGCCGCACGCTCCAGCAGCCGGGGGTCGATGTCGACGCCGACGATTTGCTTGGGAGAAAATGCCTGCTGCAGCAGCGAGAACACCCGCCCTTGCCCGCAGCCGACATCCATCAGACGGTTGAACGAATCGGGCGCATGCGTGCCCGCCAGCTGCTTCAGATCCGCTATCGCGCGCGCCAGAACCCTTTGAAGCCACATGTCGGTGCTGAGGAACCACCTGCCGAAAGCGGTATCGGGGACCCAGTCGTGCGCCATCGAATCCATAGATGCAATGATAGTCGATGACCGATTTGCCTGAATACGGGCCGGGTGGCGCGACGGCGCTGCGGATGGCCGCCGGGCCGCTTGATCAGCCCGAGGTTTTGCCATAGCCTCCCCGGAATAGGGGCCTTGCAACGCGCCCCTTTCCAAACGGACGGAAGGAGAACATGAAAACCCGGCAGGCGCTCTGCGTCGCGGTGCTCGTCGCCTACCCCGTCCTCACGCACGCCGCAGTCACCACCGGGCTCGGCTATTTGGCCTCGGCGGCGTGGCTGTGTCTCGCTGCACTGCTCTATCTTTCCTTTCCGGGGAAGTGGGGCTTGGCGGGTTTCGCGCTGCTCGCGGCGGCGCCCCTCGCCGCCGAGCCGGACGTGCTGCTCAAGCTTCCGCCCGTCATCTTCAATGTCGCCCTGGCTGTCTGGTTCGGGAGGACCTTGGCGCGGGGTGAGGAGCCGATGATCAGCTGGTTCGCCCGCCTGGTGCGCGGAACGGAGCTTCCTCCGGATATCGCGCGCTATACGCGATGGTCGACGGTCATTTGGACCGCGTTTTTCGTGAGCATGGCGCTCGCGTCCGCGGCGCTTGCGGTGCTGGCGACGCCGCATACCTGGTCGGTGTTTACGAACGGGATCGACTACATTCTGGTGGGCGCGCTGTTCGTCGGCGAGTACGTCTTCCGGCGCGTGCGCTACGCTCATCATGAGCACCGTCCCTTCGCCGACGTGGTCCGAACCGTGGTTCGCGCGGGCAAGCTCGCGCCGCGCCGGACCGCGCGCAAATGAACGCCCCGACGAATTCGCCCTGGCTCGAGCAGCGCGAGCGGGGCAGCCGCAGCGCAACGCGGCTCATGAAGTGGCTCGCTTTGCGCTGCGGGCGGCATATCTCCCGTCTGTTGCTGTATCCGATTTGCGCCTACTTCCTCGCATTCTCGCCGCGCGGACGGAGCACATCGCGCCAGTACCTTGCGCTCGCCCTGGGCCGGCCGCCGCGCCTCACCGATCTCTGGCGGCATTGGTTCACCTTTGCCGCGACCGTCCTCGACCGCGTGTATTTCGTCGACGGCCGGTTCGGTCGCTTCGACATCGAGATCAGGGGATTGGACCTTCTGCGACGCACGCTCGCCAAGGGCCGGGGGTGCATTTTGCTCGGGGCGCATCTTGGCAGCTTCGAGCTGCTGCGCACGCTCGCGCCCGTGCACCGATTGCCCGTCAATTTCGTGATGTACGAGGACAACGCCGCGAATATCACCGAGGTGGTGAACGCGCGGCTTGATCCGGCGATCCGCGAGCGCACCATCGTGCCCGGAGGCGTCGACACCATGTTGCGGATCGCCGAATGCCTCTCGCGCGGCGAGCTTGTCGGCATGCTCGGCGACCGCTCGGCCGGCTCCGACAAGACGGTCACGTGCCGGTTCTTCGGTCGTGATGCCGTCTTTCCCCAAGGGCCGCTGCGGCTCGCCCTCTGCCTGGGCGTGCCGGTGTATCTGGTCGCCGGCTTGTACGAGGGCGGCAAGCACTACGTCATTCACCTGGAGCCGTTCTGCGAGGAGCCGAACGCGGAACGCGCCGAGCCGGCAGCGTGGACCCGCGAATGGGCCCAGCGCTACGCCGGGCGGCTCGAGCATTTCTGCCGCCTCGCGCCCTACAACTGGTTCAACTTCTATGATTTCTGGAGCAGCTCTCCGCGCTAGGATCGCGCGCGCGGTGCTCCTCCTTGCCACGCTTCCGGCTGCTGCGCAGGAGGAGCCATGGGACTTCGCCAAGCTGATGGCGCAGCTCGCGCAGGTGCAGACGAGCCGGGCCCGATATTCCGAGGTCAGGCGCGTCGCGGTGCTGCAGAAGCCCCTGCACCTTTCCGGCACCTTGCTCTATGCGCGTCCTGCGCGGCTTGAGAAGCATCAGACCCTGCCGTTCGAGGAAGTGATGAGCGTGGCCGGCGACTGGCTGACCGTCGAGCGCGAGGGCAAGACGCGACGCATTGCGCTGCATAACGCGCCGCTGATCGCGGCGCTCGTCGAGAGCCTGCGCGCGACGCTCGCGGGTGACCGCGAGGAGCTCGAGC
>WNGN01002547.1_pt1 | contig 12232 bp, 7 predicted proteins | sample 5400561 | NCBI WGS metagenome assembly WNGN01 (sample SAMN13153379, study PRJNA577476) | soil metagenome | isolation source: 115 cm soil or saprolite under Garry oak tree replicate 2 | place: USA:California | collected 2016-06-15
TCTCTCTCTTGTAATTCTTTTCAGTTCCGTGACCCATTTTCCAAAATTGTGAGAAATGCTCCGATTGCGCCACCAGGCGAGCCACTCGAGAGCCTGATACAGTTCCAATTCCATAAGCTCTTTACAAAAATCCTCCCAATCCCGTGAAACCTCCGTTTCACCTTCATATTGATCGAAGTAAGCGCGCCACATCGTCTGCCGTTGTTCGTCCGTCCACTTTCCCGAAGTGAAGCTGACCAGATCAATGAGTCCTGGCCCAAGAGCGGCAGTTTCCCAATCAATCACGGCGATCATCTGCTCGTGATTCCGTCTGCGCAACATGATGTTCCTCCCGAAATACTGGCCGTGGATTACGGTTCGTGGCAGCGCGCTCAGCCATTCGATGCGGCCCATGTAATGTTCGAGCGCCTGACCGATCAACCGGCGATCCTCCAATTCCAAACCAGGGAGTATTTGCTCAACGCGTTCCGCGCAGCGCCGATAATGCTCCTCGTTGTACACAGGAAGGAAGCTTGTCAAGGAGTGCGCCAAACTTCGGCAAGCTGCATGAAAGCGGGCAGCCCATTGCGCAGCGGGAATCCAACGCGCAAAGTTCCGGCACTCGCGCAGCCGGGAGGTTCCGGTGTCCTCCAGGAAAAGCCAGTAAATTCCGCGCTCGGGCTCCCAACGAACAGCGTAGAGTTGCGGAGTTCCGAGACGTTGCAGTCGGGAGAGTATGGCTTGATACATTTGCAGTTCGCGGTGACCCGAAACCAGGCTGGGTTCGCGGACCTTTCGCGCGATTTCTGTCTGGTGGGCGGGATCCAAGTCTTTGAGGAATACGCGGATGGATTCGCCGCCATCCAGCTCAACGTGTAAGCGCTCCGAGTGAAAACTCTCTGTAGCCTCACATCCCTCGCGGTCTAACTTTCGGACACAAACTCTCTGCCCGCGTGAACGGGAAAGAGCGACTTCCAGAGTTTTTGCCATCAGGCTGGTGCTGGAGTCACCTCTGCCCTCTTGTCGGGCAAACATTTGCTTCGGCACGCGCAGTTCGGCACCGACTTGCTCCAGCTTGGGCTTATCCTCCCATGGCGCCTCCTGTATGGCCTTGGCCATAAATGTCCTATACAGATCCATGTGCTCCATAGAGAGTTCCCACCGCGGGTCAAGCTTTTCGCTCTCCCAATCGAATGCACACAGCCGCCTCAGAATTTTCCCCGCAACCGCCACTTTCCTGAGATTGTCAATATCCAAATCTTGCCAGCAATCTTTTACAACCGAATGGTAGATATCGAGATCAACGTAGGCGAGATCGACCGCCGGGGTGCCCCAGCAACTCATTTCCCAGTCGTAAGGAAGAAAAACTGATCCGTTGGCATCCGTTCGAATCACGATGTTTTTCGGTTTGAAATCCCCGTGAATAAGCGTCCGCGGCACAATGTCACACCATTTTTCGATTTGCTTCCAGCGCGAGTCAAGAAAATTGCACTGGGATATGACCGCCTCGAGAATGACCGAAGCCGGAGCTGGCAGGTCGAGATTCTCCAAAATATCCAGGAACCTTGTACGCGCCGAGCGCAGGTGATCAAGGTAATGGTCAAGTCCGCGGTACGGAAGCTGCGGTGCAGGAGTGACACGCAACGATGACTTGTGCAAGAGACCCAGCCAGCGTGCCGCTAGCTGAGAATGATCCTTACGATCCCGCGAATACTTTTCACCTTCGACGTACTCGAGAAAAAGCCAATCGTATTCACCACTTCCCCGGACAAAGCCGTGATAAGCCGGAGAACTGACCGGCAGGTACGGGAGAATCTGCTCGTAGATGGTGCGCTCATGCGCCGCCGTCGCCCGCCGGCAATACTTGGCCACAATGGGAGCCGATGCGGGCCCAACGCGGGGCAGGAGGTAAATCGTTGACTTGACTCGTTCTTTGAGAATGGAAATTTCTCCCCGCACCGCCGCCCCTGCTGCCAATTGGTGCCAAGCCTGGACTGCCGGATGCCGGGAACCGCTGGTCTGCAAGCGTTCGAATGCAATTGGCTCAACCACGGACATTGCTCCCGGCCCATTCGATAATCGCACGCAAGAGCCCTTCAGAAGCAGAGGCAGCGGACACTGAAGATGTTGTGGCAACCAACTTTCCACCTTGGATCTGCAGCAGCGTGCCGCACCACTTGAGCGTGCTTGCCCGGTGAGCCACGATGAAGACAGTACGGTTTCGAATCAGGCGTTCAAGCGCTTCGAGAATGGCCGCTTCCGTTTTCACGTCCACGGCGCTGGTGGGCTCATCGAGAATGAGAATTGGCGCGTTTCTCAGGAAGGCCCGGGCGAGCGAAATGCGCTGGCGCTCACCACCGGAAAGACGCATGCCTCGTTCGCCGACCAGCGTCTGGTACTTTTCAGGAAGTCTCGAGATGAATTCATGCGCATTCGCAGCCATCGCCGCTGCCTGAATTTCTTCCCGGCTGGCGCCCGGGCGAGCGTAGGCGATGTTCTCCCCTACCGAACTCGAGAAGAGCACAGGCTCCTGTGGGACAAGGGAGAACTGTTTCCGCAGATCGGCGAGCCGGTATTCCCGCAAGTCCACGCCATCGAGAAGGATTTTTCCGTCGGTCGGATCGTAAAAGCGCAGCATCAGGCTTACCAGCGTCGTCTTGCCGGCACCCGTCGGCCCCACAATGCCCGCACACATCCCCGGATTCAGCTCAAAGGAGAGGCGATCCAGGGCCGGCCTGTCCGGCGCGTATGCGAAGGAAACATCCACAAAAGCAATCTTTCCCTCAGCGCAAGACAGGGGACGCGGATTTGCTTTCTCTCCGACCTCGGGAAGCTCATCGAGCAAAGCGAAGGCCCGCTCAACGCTGGCCAATTGGGACTGTAAGGCCGCTGACTTCCTGCCCATGGTCTTCAATGGCTCGTAGAGTTGCGCAACGTATCCCATCATGAGGAGGAGCTCGCCCAGGGTGATGACGTTTGACTGAACTTGACGGATGCCGACAAACAACACGGTTGCAGTTCCGGCGGCAGTGGTCAGTCCAACAAGGGAGTTGAACTTGCCCTCACCCAAGGCCAGGCGGAGCCGGGCGCGCATTCCATCCGCGCTTTGACGGATGAAGCGGTGCCTTTCGTCTTCTTCCCGCCCGAAAGCCTTTACCACTCGCAGCGCACCCAGCACTTCCTGGACAATCCCCATAGCGGATCTTTCCAGAGCTTTCACCTCGCGCGATCCACGGCGCAATCCGCGGCGATAGAACTTTGAAATCGAGAAAAGGAGGGGAGAAATCACCAGGGCGACCAGCGCCAACTGCCAGTCAATTTTCGTTGTGACGTACAGCATCCCGAGCAGTGTGAAGGCGGAGTTCGTGAAGGGAATCAAATGTTCGACAACGATTGACTGAACGGCAACGGCATCGTATTGAACGTTGTAGAGCGATTCCGCCGTTCCTTTGACGTCGTGATAAGAAAGAGACAATTTTTGCATCTGCCGAAATATCTCGGAGCGGAAGTCGAGGAGGAGTTTCTCTCCGGTGTAGGTCTGTAGCAGCGATACAGCCAACGCCTGAATCTGATTGAGAATCGTCACGGTAATCAGCAGCCCGACGGCGAGAAACAACGCTGAGGACGGAGAGAGCCTGAAACCTGGCGGCAGAAACGGCTGAATCAAATGGGGCAGAGGCTTGGAGCCAAGCCCGCTATCCACGGCGATCTTCAACGGCAAGGGCACTAACAACGTCAGAGGGCTTGCTAGTAAGCCGAGCAGGAAAAGAGCGGCAAAGTGCGACCAGTACGGCCGGGCCCAGCGAAAAAGCCGGCCATAGAGAAGAAAATCGCGATTATTGCGGATTGAGGTCATGGGCGCTTGAAGCCCAGTTCGATTAGCGCGCAATGGATTGCGCTGACCGCCACGGCACCACTCCGAAGTGTGAGCGCTCCGAACACCGCCCCCAGCGCCCCAAGAATGGCTGCCGGGCGTGTGGCTCGATCGATCGCCGCTCCAACCGATGGGAGCATGAACAGAAGAGTCGTCCCCAGTGCGTGGATGGAGAACCACGGCCTGGAACGGACACGTAGCATGTGTTTGCTTGGGCCATAGTTCTCGGCGACCGTGCAGACACGTACGCCGCCGAACAAACTGCCGCGCACCTCGAGATCCCAATCGTCGTAGTCACCCCCGCGGCGCACAATCGCCCCGCGAGCGCGCAGCGCCGATTCCAAGGATCGGAGGACCTCGGTTGCATCCACCCATTCTTCACTCCAACGCTGAAACATCCTCGGCCAGGGAAACATTCGCGCTGGAAAGCACCGGAATCCCCAGCCAGTTAGGGAATAAATAAGGCGGCCCCAGAAGCGAGCGAGTGGCTGCATCAGATAGAGACCTGCCGTCAGGACACGCAGGCGAAAACGATCAAAACGGCCCTTCGCTGAGGCGCAAAAACGGAAGCGCGACACTGCACTTACGGCTGGAATCAGAGACAATCCAAATCCCGCTACAGCCAGCGGGATGACTCTCAGCAGCGGCCTCCAGAGGATGCTGATGGCCCCCAGAACTACCAAAGCGAGATTCGTCAGTTGCCACTCGGGCATCAGTGGCAGGGAGTTCAAAAGGCTCTGTGCGGGCTGGTAAAGCCGCGCGTAGCCTGCAGTTCCCCAGGTTCCCTGATAAATCCGCCCCCGCGACATTGAGGTCGCGCGAAATAATCCATCCGTATAAATGTGGCCCAGCCAATTCATTTGGCCATTGGAATTATATTTTTCCGGCCACTTTCTCTCGAGCATGGCCTCCGCTCTGCCGTAGCTCACTTGCTGTTTTAAGTAGGCGCGCACGGTCCCCCGATAGTGATGCCAGATCATGGCCGCCGGACTGAACCCGAGCCTCCCGCCACGCTCGCGTATTCTCCAGCACACGTCCACATCGTCGCCAGCTTGGCGGAATTGCGAATCAAACCCGTTAATGGCCTCCAGCCAATTCCTCCGGAAGGCCATGTTACATCCGGGGATGTGTTCTGCCTCGTTGTCTGATATGAGCACTTGAGCCGGTCCGCCAGGAGACCCAGCGACGCAACTCGCGGTCGGTCCATCATCCAAAAACGGGATGTTCGGGCCCCCCACGCCCGCGTAATCTGTTTTGAGGAATGCGGCGGCCAGGTAGGTTAGCCAATCCGGATCGGGCCGGGCGTCATCGTCAATGTAGGCGACGATTTCTCCTGTAGCCGATTGCCAGCCCAAATTTCGAGCAGCACTCAAACCTCGGTTTTCCGTGCGGATCAACTGGGCGCGAAACTCTTGCGCGATGTCCCCGGCGCCGTCCGTAGAACCATCATCAATCACGATGGTTTCATAGTTGGGATATCGGATTTTCTCGATCCCCTCGAGACACCCACGAATCGTACGGCTTCCGTTGAAGGTGCACACAACCACAGATATCCTCGGCCAAGCCGCTCTGGACTCGAACGGAACTTCCTTGAATGCCTTACCCACGACGCTGAGGGCCCGTTTTGGTTTTCTTTCACGGCTGATAATACCGAAATCCCAATCGGTGACGTCCTCGCCTCCCCTGTACCACTCATCGGTCCAGGAATAGACAAATGCTCCGGCGCAGCCGGCAGCGAAAGATGCTCGTATCTGCCAATCCAGGCAGGTAGCTTGCACCTCTTCTCCGTTCCTGCGGCTGTCCATGCCGACTTCCGTGACGAGCAGTGGGCGGTTGCCAGCGATATTCTGGAGGCGCGAGAGATAGGCCTCATAATTGTTCCGGGATTCAAGAAAAACGTTGAAGCAAACCAGATCGAAAAAAGACAGGTCCAAGTACTCCGACGATGGATAGTTCGCGTAGGAAATGAGGGCCTCCGGATCCCCTTCCTTCACATCCTGGCGCAATTGATTCAAAAATCGTTCGACGGCACGTGCTCCGTGCCATCGCACGATGGTTGCCGGGATCTCATTAGCAACCACATATCCGAGGACGGCAGGGTGGCCCGCGCACCTGCGCGCTCCGCCACTAACATGCGCCCTGATCTCCCGGACAATTTTTTTGTCCTGCAAGAACGTGTAGTGCCGTTCCCCTTGCAGTCCAACCAAGACCCTGAGGTTATGGCGGTGGGCAATGTCGAGAAGCCAGCGAGGCGGTGCGGTGTAGGTTCGCACCGCATTTATGCCGCTTACCGACATCTGAGAGAAGTCTTGTTCGACCATCCTAGGTGAAGGAAACGCATCACCATTCATACCTGGCCGGAATGTTCCGTAGGTCACACCGCGAACATAGAGCTTCTCCTGGCCCAGCCAGAGAAATTTACCTCCTAAGGTAACGCGCGCATTGCTGGAAGCCCTTTTCGATGCGGGGATGAAATCCCGGATAATCACCGGCGCAGGAACCGGCAACTCCACAGAGGTGTCGGCCGGAATTGCCTTCATAGCCATATTCGCGCTCCTGCTGAATCGGCAGGTGGTTCGACGAGGCTATCTACGATTTGCGGGGAAGGATTGCCATGTTGTCCAGCCGCCAAGGCGCCGGCGCAAAACGGAAGGTGAAGTACACCCGTGGAGTGGTTACCCAAGACGATCAGGTCGCGGCTCGCCCGAGAAAATAAATTCGCCGCATCACTTCCGGCACAGCCCGCCCCGCCAGTTACGAGAACTCGAATCGGACGATGAAGCGATTGGGCTCGCATGCGAGATTTGTCCGAAGAAACTTTCATAAGCGTCCATCGTCACCTATGATTGAAATTGCGAATTGCCATAAAGCTGACTGTCACCAACCGGTTGAGTGCCAAAAGTCTTAAGAATGCCGGGTGTCCGAATTGTTCTGAAACCCCCTCCTTGCCAAGACTCAAAAACTGTACTTCACCGAAAGCTGGAGCGTTCTTGCCAGGCTAGCCGAATCTGCTTGGCCAAAGAGCGATGAACTCGCCACTCCGACAATGCTGCTGACATTTGTGCGATTGATTGCATTGAACGCGTCAACGCCGAGCTCCATAGTCCGCCTTGCGTTGTGGTGTTCCCGCGCAAAAACATTTTCCAGGCTGAACACCTTCGACAGCCGCAGGTCGAATTGCACAGTTCCGGGCTGGCGACCGGTGTTGCGCGTCACTCCGGGAGGCCGGTCGTTCGCCACTCCGTCGCCATTCTCATCGAACCCCGTCGTGATGTTGTACGGCGCTCCAGTAGCCACCAGAAAAGAGAACCCATTCGGGTACCAAACGGCAACAGTACGATTCCCGCGAAGTTCACGCGATGCCTGCGGTCAAAATCTGCCTGGGCTATCTCCGCGCGCAAATCGTAGTTGTCAGCCGGCGGTAAAAAAGTTCCGTATTGGCTGGACGTGTCGTTGATGTACTTGGAAAAAATATATTGCCCATAAGCTTTGAAGCGCTTTCCCAACCCTCCGCGGAAGGTCAAGGTCAAGGCATGCCCGCGGAGGAAAGCCGTCGACTGGATTTCATTGATTTCAAAGAAATTCGGATTCGGACGCACTCCGCCGCCCGACGGAAACGGAGCATTGACGTCCCGAAGCCGGAAGAGATGCACGCCATGCAAGAACGAATACTCCAACGAGAGCCAATTACCGCCCCATATCTCTTGTTCGACTGCTGCACTCGTTTGGATCAGGTATGGAGATTGAGCGCCGGATGCCACTCGCGTGGTACTGAGAGGCGGAGATACAAGTTGACCACCCAAGAACGGATCAGGGTAAGAAGGATTGGAGATGTCGATCTCACGGACGCGCACACCATCCAATAGAAGGGCGTCTTGTGTGGTTGTGCGAGGCAAGTTGTCGTAGAAGATGCCCGTCCCCGCGCGTACCACCGTCTTCTTCCGATTACCGGGAGAGTAGGCCAGCGCAAGCCGGGGAGCGAGGTCCTTGCGGTCGTCAAGGGTGTTTTGCCAGTCGTAGCGCAGACCAAACGTTACGCTAAGGTTTGGCAATGCTCGTAACTCGTCCTCCACAAATCCGCTGGTCTGCTGTGCGAGGAAAGAAACAGCTGGGTTGCCTTGATTCACTGAGTAAAGAATTGGAGCGCCAAGGTGTTGCTGAATAACAGCTCTGTACTGGTCGAGGCTGCCAAACTCAAAGGTACCGCCGAAGTTTGTCGCGTCGGTGACGTTGTTCCACTCGCTCCGAGCCGTACCACCAAAAGAGAAGGTGTGCTTTCCGTGGACGTAGGTCGCTGTTTCCTGGGCGTCAAACGCACGCCTTTCCTTGCTAGAGAATGATTGGGAGGGTCCGCCGGTAAATACGCCATCCACGACGATCTCTGGCCCGTTGGGGGGATTGCCGGATCGTTCCTTTTGATTCTTGAAAACAAAAATCAGCTGGCTGCGAAATCGTGGAGAAAGGATTGCACTTTCGATGAGTTGGACACGGTGCGTTTGATGCCCCGTGGCGGTGCCCTGTTCGGGCAAAATTAGTCCGCCCACTCCCTCGTTGTGGCTCGATTGGTCGGTAAAAGCATAGTTCACGGAGAGCGTTTGCATCGTCGTCAGAGACCAATGTGCCCGCCCGAAGAGATGATCGCGTCGTTGAGGGGCAGGCACGTTGGTGATGAGAGGGCCAGTCAGCGTGACCGTATCTGGGGTATTTACAACTGCGCTTTGGTCGTCCAACAAACGCTCACCCGCGACGAAAAAGGTGCCGGTCTTTCCGGGCAGCGGCCCGCCCAGGCTACCCTCTACGAACCTCCTGTTCAGGTCCGGATTGGTACCGGCGAAGGCGTTTCGCGCATCGAAAACAGAATTCCTCGCAAACAGTGCGAGGGTGCCCTCGTAGCGATGTTTGCGTCCGTGCTTCGTGGCGATTTCGGCTCTTGCATTGCCAGGATGCTGAAATTCCGCGGAATAGGGGTTGCGGTTGATTTTCAGCGTTCGGATAGCCGTGCTGGGCATGTCGAGGTCTCCCCCGTCCACGCCGTCGACGACCACCGAGGTTCCCTCGTTGCCTTGTGCTGCCGGAGAAATGAATGTGTCAATGAACGGCTGAAGGTAATCGACTTCGAGAGGCAGCCCGCCGAAAAAAGTCTCGTCGATTCTCATCGAGTCGGGATTGCTCTCCGGGGATAGCCGGTCATCGGGCGTGTCGGCGTGAACGGTTATCTCCTCCTCGACGGTCTGCAGTTTCAGCTTGATCTTTAAGGGGTTCAACTTTTCCGTCCCGACTTGAATGCTCGTGTTGTATGGCTCGAACCCGCTTGCCTCAATCCGAACGAGGTACGTTCCTGATGCCAGATCGGTGAAGCTGAATCTGCCATCTTCCGCCGTTTCCACCTCTTGTTTCTTGTTCGTCTGTTGATTGACTAGAGTCACTTTCACTCCGGCCAGCTCTCCGCCACTGGCCGCAACTTTGCCAGTTAAGCTACCGTTCTCTTGTCCCAGAAGGAGGTGCGGAAACATCACAAGTGCGAGAATCAGGCACAATGTGAGACGCGAAGCAGCATTGAAAACTTCGCGGAGATGTTCAACAAGAGGAGCTGTCTTCCCGAATCTAGATGGCAGGGTTACCGCAAACACCGCTTCCGGCGGGAATTCGGGCGCTTCCTGGTTGGCGATTTCCAGCCCAAATTCGCGGCCATGTGACGCAAAACGGTGACACATGCTCCCGTGGCGAATGCAGGTATGCGAAACGGGCGGCACCGGCGATCGATGTCGCGGTTTCCGGCCAGCGGGTAACAAACCGACATGTGGGTAGTCAGTCTGCTGACGCATTCTGACCAGTACCTCCGTGCGCCCCCAGAGTCACTCGGCCCGGGCGCGCCCGGGCGGGAACGTCATACCGACTAGCGTGCCATTTCCAGGCCGTTTCAATAATTTCATCCAACGAAGAGTGGTGTGGCTCCCATCTTAGAAGCTGCCTTGCTTTCGTGCCGTCGGCCACTAGACATTGGGGATCGCCGGCACGGCGCTTCGCCTCACGAACGGGAACACGACAGCCACTCGTCCGTTCCACAGCAGCAATGACCTCACGCACGGAGTGACCTTTTCCCGTTCCCAGATTGAGGGCTGTGCTCTCGCCTCCGCCTAAGATGTTGGCGAGCGCAAGATAGTGCGCCTCCGCCAAGTCCGTCACATGGATGTAATCTCGGATTGCAGTCCCGTCAGGCGTTGGATAATCTGACCCGTAAATCTCTACAAAAGGAATTTGACCCAGCGCCGCCAGGATCGCGCGTGGTATTAGGTGCGGTTCAGGATCGTGCTCCTCCCCAATCTCACCCTCTGGGTCAGCGCCCGCAGCATTGAAATACCGCAAAGCCGTCCATCGCAGGCCATAAGACTGGCCGTACCAGTTGAGCGCCCGCTCTACAAAGAGCTTCGACTCTCCATAGGGATTGACGGGCGACTGAGAGTGGTGCTCAGGAATGGGAACCTCTTGCGGAACTCCGTATGTGGCACAAGTAGAAGAGAAGATGATGTGCTTAACGTTCGTATCGACCATCGCATCAAGCAAATTGAGCGTATTCACCACGTTGTTGCGGAAGTATTTGCGAGGATTGCGCATGGATTCGCCAACATAAGCATGCGCAGCAAAATGGATAACCGCTTGAATTTCGTAGGCTCCTATCACCTCTCGGAGTAATTTGAAGTCTGCCAGGTCACCCTGCACAAAGGGTCCCCACTTTGCGGCGCAGCGATGACCTGTGTTCAGGCTGTCCAGCGTGATCGGCTCAAATCCGGCTCGTGCCAGCAACTTAGCGGTATGGCTTCCGATGTACCCTGCACCGCCTGTGACCAGTGTTTTCACTTTCCTTCTTCCCAAAAAGAAACAACCACCGGGGAGGGCGGGTGGGTCCTTGTGAACATCCCATGAACCTTCCATGAGTGTTCCATTACAATGCCGCCTACCATAGGGGCGCGGAACGGCCACGTCAATTACCGTGAGGGTTAACCCTAGCGGCTAGAACTGCAAACTGGTTTTGACCTGTCTAATTACCCAAGCGAAGTGAAGGCATGCATGCTTCAGATTACGTATCGGAGGCCGATGCGGTAATGCTGCTTGGACGAGCGGTCTATCCAACGGACTTGAACGAGCGTGGGGATTTGTGTGGGCGTCCGAGCGAGCCGGAGCTGGCCTTGAAGGAGCGCGGATTGCCTGGGCACGTGACTCGCAAGCAGGCAGAATCCGCCGTCGGAGATATTATTTACGCGTCCCTTGAAGGTCACTGGGTTCTTCTTGGTGTGATACGAACCCAACTCGCTACCCTCAAATTCTCCGTTGACAGGGTAGCGGGGTTTGCCTCGTTTTATCCGCGATTGTAAACCCATATTTACTCCCGCCGATAATACAATCATGAATGTTAACGGGTTATCACAAACTGATAGAAACTAAATACGAGTGAGTGGAAAATAGCGCCTCACGCTGCGGTACTTTCCGAAATCTCCAGGATTTTGGCCAGGATGCCAGATCGGTCACAAGCCCCGGTCTTGAACATGATTGATCTTAAGAAGCTCTTCGCGGTATTGGGACTGATGTCCATTCGGGAGGCGATCTGCTTTGTAGCGTGACCGTGCATCAGAAGTTTAAGGGTTTCGGTTTCCCGTTGCGTCAGGCGGAATTTCTGAGCGACCAGTCTGAGATGGGGCCACATGCGCTGGTTCCTCTCCAACAGAATGGCCAAGCTCGGCCCTGCGCCGTTTGCCATGTGAGATTTTAGGGCGAACACTCGGAGTTGATATTGCCTCTTGCCAGATGTAACTGCACGGGGGAATCTTGTGTGCGAAGTGCCGTTTTGCTTCGGAAGCAGAGACTTGATGCGTCGCATGAGGAAATCGTCAAATCGTTTATTGCTGCGCGGGATTTCCGGGTATGAAAGGATGCAAACAGCCTCTTCATCTAAGTAAAGAGGCCGGAGGAAGGCGCCCAGCAACAAAAGACCTGCGGAATGGGAATTTGCTCTTTCATACGGCTCAGGTATGGGCGCAATCGTCCTCCCGGTTGCCCCGGGCAAATATTTTGACAGGCCGTTGCCTTTCGGTGCGGAGGCGCGCGTGAGCTCCCTTCGAGGACGCTCTCCGTTCACGTGGTCAAACTCAGCTCTGAATAACTTTTGCATTGCTAGAATCCGAAAGGTGGCGCCTTGCAATTAAAAAATGCCTCGTAGGTTGAGTGACCTGGCTGACAAAAATAACTCACCGCCTACTAGAATCTACTGACCGGGGGAAACCCACATGACAGCACTAAGTCTCAAGCTCAACAATACCTAGAATACAGGAAATAGGGGCGGGGAATCCCTGTAGGGTGTTTCCGGGGGAAAGGCTTGGTAGT
>WNGN01002548.1_pt1 | contig 12231 bp, 11 predicted proteins | sample 5400561 | NCBI WGS metagenome assembly WNGN01 (sample SAMN13153379, study PRJNA577476) | soil metagenome | isolation source: 115 cm soil or saprolite under Garry oak tree replicate 2 | place: USA:California | collected 2016-06-15
TTTTCCTGAGCCCAGGATGCGGACGCCGCAAGGGACAGCGCGAGGATGGCGAACAGTTTCGCTGCGAATCTCACGGCATGCTCCTTTGACAATCGTCGACGCCGCTCACTTTACGCGAAGGCGCCGGGATTAGAAAATCAGCGGATGGCGAAACACCTGGTGATCTCCGGCCGCGTCCAGGGCGTGGGATTCCGCTACTCGATGAGCGAGGAAGCCGAGCGGCTCGGCGTCACCGGTTGGGTGAGGAACCGCCGCGACGGGACGGTCGAGGCGGTCATCGATGGAGCGCCCGACGCATTGGAAGGGATTCTCTCCTGGGCGCGACGCGGACCGCGCGGTGCGAGCGTGACCGAGGTCGAGGTAACGGAAATTCCGGAAAGCTTCGAGCGATTCGAGTTGCGACCGACCGAATAGGAGCGGAGCGGGAAAACCGGACTGCCGGTCTCACCCGCCCGGTCGTTCGCACGCCGCGAGGTCTCGCTGGCAGCCTTCCTGGCAAGCCTGAGCGGCGGGGGCCTCGGTCGTCGTGCGCCGGCATTTCTGCATGCAGGCGGTGAAGGCGCCCTTGCAGCCGGGCGCTTCGTCCTCGCCCGAGACTGCCTTGTAGGCGTAATAGCCCGCCGCTACTGCGATCGCGAGGACGACAAGCAAGCCGAACGAGTTCAAGCCGCGCTGCGAAGCTCGCATCACCCCGCCTTGCGGACCCTGACGTTCTTGCCCCGCATGTCGCCTCCTCTCCTCTCCTCTCGCGCCGAAACGGCGCTCACCGTACTCCAGCGCGAGCGCCTTGTCCAACTCGCAGCGACGGATGTGGCAGGATGCGCCTTCTCCCGACATTTCCCAAGGAGGACTTCATGAGGGCCGCAAGACCGACGTTCGGTGCATTCAACCAGGGAGGAGTTCCCACCATCGCGTGCTTCAACAAGGCGTCGACGCCTCTGGGGGTCGACTTCGACGCCCTGATCGCCGCGATGCAGGCGTTCGTGGATCGCTGCGTAATGCCGGTGTGGGGCACGCCGGCGAAGCTGGTCAAGTCCAAGGGATACGTGAAAGGCGCCTGGGCGATGGTTTTCCTCGACAATGCCGATCAACCCGGCGCCCTCGCGTATCACGATCTCACGCCCGACGGGATGCCTCAGTCCAAGGTTTTTGTCAAGACGACCCTGGATAACCACGACCTGGTTAGCGTGTCGGCGTCACACGAACTCGTCGAGATGCTGGTCGACCCGGCGATCAACATCATGACGACGGGCCCCGACCCGAAGGTCATGTATGCCTACGAAAGCGCCGATCCGGTCGAGCAGCTCAGCTTCAAGGTCAACGGCATTCCGATGACAGACTTCGTCTATCCGGCGTATTTCGAAGTCTTTCACAAGCCCGGCTCGGTGCGCTTCGATCAGATGAAGAAGGTCAACAAGCCGTTTCAGATCCTTTCCGGCGGCTACCAGATCATCTTCAAGAACGGAAAGTGGAGCCAGATCTTCGCCTCGGCTTCGAAGAAAAGGCGCTTTGGCCTCGAGGACCGGCGCGGCCACCGGAGCGAACAGCGCATTCGGGCGGCAAGGAATAAGCTGCGGCGCGCCGACAAGAAAAAGCTCGACCGGTTGGCGCGCAAGAACTAGCGCTGGCCCGGACAGCTTCGCCGATGACGCAGCGCCGCAATCCGAATGCTCTCGTCATGATTGCTCTGTAGCAGCGAACTGACTACCATCCCAGGCTTCGCAAGAGGGTGAAAAGGAGGAGTTGATTGATGGGCACCAAATACAAGATTCTGATCATGGGCGCCTCGTACGGTTCGCTTCTCGGGACCAAGCTCGCTCTTGCGGGGCACTCGGTGCATCTGATCTGCCTTCCCGCCGAAGCCGATCTGATCAACAAGGAAGGCGCGATCGTGCGCATGCCCGTCAAGGGTCGTGATGGGCTCGTGGAGATCAACTCGAAGAAGCTCCCGGGCAAGATGTCCGCGGGCGGCACTGGCGGGGTCAATCCCTCCGACTACCATCTGGTCGCGCTCGCCATGCAGGAGCCGCAGTACCGTTCGCCCGGCGTGCGCGAGCTCCTCGCCGCGGTGGCCAAGGCCAAGGTGCCCTGCATGTCGATCATGAACATGCCGCCGCTGCCGTATCTCAAGCGTATTGCGGGCATCGATGCCGATGCCTTGCGGAGCTGTTACACCGACGCAAGCGTGTGGGACGCCTTCGATCCGAAGCTCATGACGCTGTGCAGCCCGGACCCGCAGGCGTTCCGCCCGCCGGAGGAAAAGGTAAACGTTCTGCAAGTGAGGCTCCCGACCAACTTCAAGTCGGCGCGCTTCGATTCGGAGGCCCGCACCGCCATCCTCCGCCGACTCGAATCGGACATCGAAGCGGCCCGCTTCGACGGGATCGAGCTGCCCGTCAAGCTCAAGGTGCACGACTCGATCTTCGTGCCGCTGGCGAAGTGGGCCATGTTGCTCGCCGGCAACTACCGCTGCGTGCTGAAGGACAGCGTGCGCCCCATCAAGGAAGCCGTGCACAGCGACCTCGAAGCGTCGCGCGCTGTATACAACTGGGTGGTCAAGCTCTGCGTGTCCCTGGGCGCGAACGAGAAAGATCTCGTGCCCTTCGAAAAGTACGCCAACGCTGCGCTCTCGCTCCTGACCCCGTCCTCCGCGGCGCGGGCCCTCGCGAACGGCGCACCCAACATCGAGCGCACCGACCGCCTGGTGCAGGCCATCGCGGCCCAGAAAGGCATGCGCTTGGCCGCGGTCGACCAGACCGTCGCTCTGGTCGACGGCTGGCTAGAGAGAAATCGGAAGAAGGCCGCCTGAGAAGCTCGTGAACCACCCTGTCCCCACGGGAGAGCCGCAGTGTCAACGGGAATAAGCGCAAATACGTTACGCGGATTGCAGCATTGCTGCTCCGCCCGGGCTTCGGCGGGGCGACAATACCTGCGATGTTCCTGCCTAAGATAGCGTGACCACATCAGGAGGGTTCTATGAAAAATACACGATTGTTTGCCGTTGTTTTGGTCATGGCAGTTGTGCTGTCAGGGTGCATCTATGCCCACGTCCTGAGCCCGCTGGACACGAACGTGGACAGGACGGTGCTCGGCCAGAAGCTGGGAAAAGCATCCTCATTTTCGGTCCTGGGGCTCGTGGCCTGGGGCGACGCGAGCACCGCGGCCGCTGCGAAGAACGGCGGCATCACGACCGTGAACCACATGGACAGTGAGTTCACCAATATCTTCTTTGGCGTTTTCACCGAATCCACGACGATCGTGTACGGCGACTAACAGGAGTGGAGCCATGAAAACTTTCAGATTAGCGACGGTAGCGGCGACGCTGGCCCTGCTCCTCGCGGGCTGCGGTACGGCGATCATCTATACCCACACGGTCCGGCCACTGACGCTTGACATGCACCGGACCCCCATTGCCCAGACCGAGAAAGAAGGTAGTATTAAACTCATTAAATTCCCGCCGGTGGTCTACTCGGTTGGTCTTGTTGCTTGGGACAGCGCCGCCATCGGAGATATTGCCAAAAAACACGGGCTCCAGGAAATCTACTATGCGGATCTGGAGACATTCAGCATCCTGAACGTCTGGAACGAGTACACCGTCCATGTTTACGGAAAATAGCGCGCCATCGCGCAGGCCTGCAGCCATCGGGTGATCGCCGGATCTCCTCATTTACCACTAACCCGCCCGATCGCGCCCCTCGGGAGGGTGCGGAGGCGAGCGAAATTGACATAAGACAGAGTGCGTGGTTCCAGACAGGTTCCAGCACCAAATTGCGGTGGCGCCGGCGGAAACAGACGCAAAAGGCCTGGAAAATCTCCAGGCCTTTTTCTTTTGTAGCGCTTACCGGCGGCACTCCGGTCGAATTGACGGGATGCACGGAAGACGACGTTACGCAGCTAACGTTGCAACTCGATGACAGGCCTTTCTATACAGATCTGTATCGAATGTGGTAGACTTCGCCCGTTCATTCGTAGTAACGACATAGACAGTTCTGTATACTTTTGAGGTGACCGTGCACACCCATCGTTCCGGCAAGCTCCCCTCTCGCCCGGCTACCCCGCGAGAGCGCATCGACCAGACCGCCTACGAACTCTTTTCCCGGCACGGTATCCGTGCAGTAGGAGTTGACACCATCTGCGCACGCTCGGGGGTGGCGAAGATGACCTTGTATCGCCACTATCCCTCCAAGGATGACCTCGCCCTTGCCTTCCTGCGCCGCCGCGAGGAGTTGTGGACGCGTTCCTGGCTGCAACAGGAGGTGGAACGCCGCGCGCACAAGCCAGCCGAGCGGCTGCTCGCTGTTTTCGATGTCTTCGACAAGTGGTTCCGCAGGTCCGATTTCGAGGGCTGCTCGTTTATCAAAGTGCTGCTGGAGCACGGCGACCGGGGGCACCCCGTTCGAAAGGCTGCGGAAGCCCACATCGAGACGATCCGCGCGTTCCTGACAGGGTTGGCCGCGGATGCGGGCGTGCGCGACGCCGACGCATTCGCACGACGATTGCAAATGGTGATGATGGGCTCCATCGTCGCCGCCTACGCGGGTGACCGGGACGCGGCGCAGCGCGCAAAGGAAGTGGGATTGCTGCTCCTCGTGCGCGCGGGCATCAGGACCGGCAAGGGGATTCAAGCATGACGACATACGCGACCGACCAACAGACTCGCGCCGCGCTTCTCGACAGCCAGCGCCGGGTGCTGGAGCGGATCGCGAATGGCGCGCCGCTGCGAGAGATTCTTGAAACGCTGGTCAGGCTGATCGAGGAGCAGGCGCACGGAATGCGCTGCGCTGTGCTGCTCGCGGATGCACGGCAGCAGCGGCTGAGGTTCGCCGCGGCGCCGAGCATCCCCGAGGATTACAAGGCGGGCATCGACCCGTTCCTGCGCATCGCACCTGACATGGGCTCGTGCGGGACCGCCGCTTTCCTGCGCAAGCCCGTGTACACGCAAGACACCGAGACAGACCCGCTGTGGAAGGGCTGCCGCGAGGTCGCGGTCCGCAACGGACTGCACGCGATCTGGTCGACCCCGATTCTCTCGGACGACAACGCCGTGCTGGGAACGTTTGCGATGTACTACGGGGCGCCGCGACTGCCCTCGTCCGAGCATATCCAACTTATCGACATGGCGACGCAGATGGCGCGTGTGGCGATCGAAGCAAAGGGCAACGAGGAGAAGATTCAAGGCTTGTCGCGCCAAGATGAAGATCGCCTCCGGCTCGTCATCGACACGATTCCCACGATGGCCTGGACTGTGCTACCCGACGGCACCGTCGATTTCGTCAATCAGCGTTGGCTGGAATATACAGGTCTCACTTTGGAGGACGCACTTGAACAACCGACTAGCACAGTTCATCCCGAAGACCTTCCGGGGGTCGTCGAAAAGTGGTTTGTGAACATGGCTGCCGGGGAACCGTACGAGAGTGAAATGCGTTTGCGCCGCGCTGACGGGGAGTATCGCTGGTTCCTGATCCGCACCGTGCCGCTGCGCGACGAGCGGGGAAACATCGTCAAGTGGTACGGAACGGCTACCGAAATCGAGGACCGAAAACGGGCCGAGGACGCGCTGCGCGAGAGCGAGGAAAAGTTCCGCCAGCTCGCCGAGAACGCCCGGGAGGTCTTCTGGATGACCACACCCGCGATGGACGAGCTGCTCTACGTGAATCCCGCCTATGCGAACATCTGGGGACGATCTCTGGAAAGCCTGCGTCAACGGCCGCGATCGTTCATGGAGGCGATTCACCCCGAGGATCGCGAGCATGCGGTCGGCATCCTTGAAGGGCAGCGGAAGCAGGGATTCGAGGTGGAATACCGCGTCGTGAGACCCGACGGGTCTGTGCGGTGGATCCGTGACCGTGGGTTTCCCGTGCGAGATCGGTCTGGAAAAGTTTACCGTGTCGCCGGCGTCGCAGAGGACATCACCGAGCGCAGGCAGGCCGGGGACGCCGTGCGGCGCTCGGCAGCGGAGCTCCAGGCGCTGTCGCGGCGGCTGGTCGAGCTGCAGGAGTCCGAGCGCCGGCAGCTTTCCCGCGAGCTCCACGATCGGGTCGGCCAGAACCTGACCGCCCTGAAAATCAACCTCGATATCCTCCAGACGGCGCTCGCTTCGCACGGAAACGACGAGGCCCGTGCACGAGTGGATGATTCGGCGGCGCTTCTCGAGTCGACGATGGACACGATCGAGAACGTCATGTCCGAGCTGCGACCGCCGATGCTCGACGACCACGGGCTCGCGGCCGCGCTGGACTGGCACGCGAGAAATTTCTCCAAGCGGACCGGAATCGCGGTCGCGGTACGCGGCAGCGAGCCGGCCCTGCGACCGGCACTTCAAGTCGAAATTGCGCTGTTTCGCATCGCCCAGGAGGCGCTCAACAACGTCGCAAAACACGCCCGCGCCCACCGCGTCGAAATTGCGCTCGATCATGCGAGCGGCGAATGCGTGATGTCCGTGCAGGACGACGGAATCGGCTTCGATGGCGTGGAAGATACCTCGGACCAGCCGAAGCCCGGACTCGGCATAGTGACGATGAGAGAACGTGCGCAGGCAGTCGGCGGACGTTTCGAGGTCCAGGCGTTGCCCGGCCGCGGGACGCAACTCACAGTGCGGGTTCCGTGGCTGACATGACGATCAGGGTTCTGATCGCCGACGATCACGGCGTCGTGGCCGAAGGCTTGCGCAATCTGATCGAGGCGCAGGCCGACATGAAAGTCATCGCCCTGGTCGAGGACGGCCGCGAGGCCGTGCGCCGTGCGATGGAGAGCAGTCCTGACGTGGTCCTCATGGACATTGCCATGCCCGTTCTGAACGGCACCGAGGCGACGCGGATCATCCGGGAGCGGCGCCCTCAGACCCGCGTCATCATGCTCTCGGCGTACACGGATCCGGTTCACGTGTACCGTGCCCTGCAGGCCGGCGCCGCAGGCTACATCGCGAAGAAATCGGTCGCCAAGGAAGTGGTCGATGCGATTCGGAAGGCGCACGAAGGCAGGCACCATCTCAGCGGACAATTGACTGAAAGCCTGATCGACCATGTCGTCCACAAAGGCGCCTCGGACGAACCCCTTCAGCGTCTCAGCTCCCGCGAGCGACAAGTCCTACAAATGCTCGCCGAAGGACACTCCATCGCCAAAATCGCGGGAACGCTTTACCTTTCACGGAAGACCGTGGAGACCTACCGCGCCCGAATGATGGAGAAACTCCGTATTCGCGACTTTGCGAGTCTCATCAGATTCGCGATCCAGCAGGGCGTTACTCCTCTCGAATAGCCGCGACGCAGGCGCCGTCAGGAAATATCTGACGCTATTTGTCGGCTGTGCGCGACAGCATCCGAGGATCTCCACGATTAGAGTTCGGGCTGAGCGCCGGCGCTCTATTCGCCGGTCTCGCCGAAGGGGTTCCTAAACCGACTTCTCAAGGATTCCCTACAGACGGGGAATCGAATTTCAGCAAGGATAGCCAACGCCACGCGGGGAAGAACTGCCGAAACCGGGCAAGAAAGAATGGCGATAAGAGTGTTTCTTGCGAATAGCCGCGTCATCCTGCTGGACAGTCTGCAGGTGCTGCTGGAGATCCAGCAAGACATCAAGATCGTTGGCAAGGCGACGGACGGGCACGATGCCGTCAGGAGAATTCAAAAACTGCGGCCGGATGTCGCGATCCTCGACATCGGCCTGGTCAGCCTGAACGGAATGGAGGCGAGTCTCAAAATCGGCGAGCTTTCAAAGTCAACGGCCGTCGTGATGCTCTCCACGATGACGTCTCCGGAAATCATTTTTCGCGCCCTTCGGGCCGGTGCGAGAGCATATCTTTCCAAGGAAGCATCGGGATTGGAACTCGTCAATGCGGTTCGAGCCGTGCGGGAAGGCAAGCGCTATTTGAGCCCCAAGATCACCACGACACTCATCGGCGATTACATCAGCGAGCACCGCTCCCCGAGTCCTCTCGAAAGCCTGACCAGTCGGGAGCGGCATATTCTCCAGCTGGTCGTCGAGGGCAGTCCGAGCGCAGAGGTCGCCGACATTCTGGCCCTGTCTCCCAAAACCGTGGACACGTACCGAACCCGGATCAAGCAGAAGCTCGGCATTCACGATCTACCGGCGCTGGTGAAATTCGCCATTCAGCACGGTATCACTTCGCTCGAGTAGAGAGTCCTTGACGCGGCGTCGGGAAAAACCTGACGCCGATCGTTGAGGTCGCCTGACATCACTGGATACCCTCGTCGTTTAGTCTTCCGGGGAGCGGTATGACAGAGCGACTCAGAATTCTGCTGGTGGAAGACGTGGCGGACGACGCCGAGCTCGCACTGCTCGAGCTGGGGCGCAGCGGTTTGCACTCCGACCAACGGATCGTGGATAGCGAAAAGTCGTTCGTCGGTGCGCTGCGCGAATTCGCGCCGGACGTGATCCTGTCCGATTTTTCGATGCCGGGCTTCGACGGCATGGCCGCGCTCGCACTGGCGCGCGAGATATGCCCTGACACGCCTTTTATCTTCGTTTCGGGAACGATCGGCGAGGAATTCGCGGTCCGCGCGTTGAAGAGCGGGGCCACCGACTACGTGATGAAGTCGAATCTGGTGCGTCTGCCGGCCGCCGTGGAGCGGGCACTGCGAGAGAGGAAGGAGCGAGCCGCCCGCCGCAAGGCGGAAGGAGAGCTCGGGGCGCTTCGCGAGCGGCTGCGCAGCATAGTCTCCACGCTGCCGGACGTCGTATGGTCCGCTGCAGTTCCCTCGCGCGAGATCCTGTACGTCAGCCCCGCCACATCCACGGTTTTCGGCCGGACGCAGAAGGAGGTTTACGAAAGCCGCACCCTTTGGGGCGAGCTGATCCATCCCGAAGACCGCACCCGGATGATGGCTCTATGGCAAAACGCGGCGGTAGACGACACGTTTGATGCGGAATACCGGATAGTGAAGCCGGGCGGCGAGATACGCTGGATCCAGGGACGCGGACGCTTTACCGGCGACGCGGCAGGCAATGTAGTCCGGATAGATGGAATTTCCCGGGACATCACCGAGCGGCGCGAGCATGAGCGAAAGCTCGCCCAGCTCAGCCGCGTCCACGCAGTGCTGAGCGGAATCAACTCGGCCATCGTCCGCGTGCACAGCCGGGATGAGCTGTTTCGCGATGCGTGCCGCATCGCCGTGGGAGCCGGGCAGTTCCGCATGGCCTGGGTGGGCGTCGTCGACTGCGAAGCCATGCAGGTCAAACCGGTCGCCTGGGACGGCGAGGTTCGGGGCTTCTTCGACAATGTGCCTCTCGCCGTGACGGAGACGGGAGGACCGAGCCTGGTCGGGCAGGCGGTCAGGGAAAAGAAGCCCGTGATCTCGAGCGACATTCAGAACGATCCGCAAAGAATGATGAAGAAGGAATGCCTGGAGCGCGGGATCAATTCGCTGGCCGTTTTGCCGCTGATCGTCGGCGGCGAGGCGGTCGGCGTTCTCGCCTTGTACGCCGGCGAGAGCGGGTTCTTCGACAGCGAGGAAATGCAGTTGCTGGTGCAACTTGCGGGCGACATCGCGTTCGCGCTCGAGCACATCGGCCAAGAGGAGAGACTCACCTATCTGGCGTACTACGATGCGCTTACAGGTCTTCCCAATCGGGCGCTGTTTCACGAACGGCTGACGCAACTGCTGCATGCGGCCAAGCACGGCCGTACCCAGGTCGTCGTCGCAGCCAGCGACATCAATCGCTTCCGCCTGATCAACGACACTCTCGGGCGGCAAGCCGGGGACGCGCTGTTGCGCGAATTCGCGCAACGCCTCAAGACGATCTGGCCGGAGCCGGACCACGCGGCGCGGATCTCGGCGGATATCTTTGCCGGCGCTCTTGCGGATGTCCGTGATCCCAGCAACATCGCCTATTCGATCGACAGGACGGTTGCGGCGATCATCGAGGCCCCGTTTGCCGTCGAGGGGAAGGAGCTCAGGATCGCGACCACCGCCGGAGTTGCGGTGTTCCCGACCGACGGAGAAGACGCCGACACCCTGTTCAGAAACGCCGAGGCGGCGCTGGAGAAGGCCAAGGAATCGGGCGAAAGGTATTTGTTCTATCGGCCGGAGATGAATTCACGTGTGGCGGAAACCCTGCTGCTCGAGAACAAGCTCCGCCAGGCGATCAAACTGGATCAATTCGTCCTGCACTACCAGCCGAAAGTGGATGGAAGGAGCGGCTGCGTGTCCGGGCTCGAGGCCCTGATCCGGTGGCAGGACCCGGAAACGGGATTGGTCCCTCCCGTAAAGTTCATCCCCATACTCGAGGAAACGGGGATGATCCTGGAGGTGGGCCAGTGGGCGATACGCAAAGCACTGGAGGACTCCCGCCGTTGGCGCATGAAGGACGGGAGTCCGCCGCGCATCGCGGTCAACGTGTCGCCGATTCAGCTGCAGCAACGGAACTTTGTCGAGGCCGTACGCCGCTCCGTCGAGGAAGCGGGAGGCGAAGGCCGTCAGCTCGATCTTGAAATCACCGAAGGCCTCATCATGCGGGACATAGAAGAAAACATACAAAAACTCTCCGCGATCCGGGAGATGGGGCTGCAGATCGCGATCGACGATTTCGGCACGGGTTATTCTTCGCTTGCGTACCTGGCGAAACTGCCGGTGAACGCCCTCAAGATCGACCGCTCGTTCATCATCACCATGACGAGCAACCCGCAGAGCATGACCATCGTTACGACGATCATTTCCCTCGCTCATTCATTGGGTCTGAAAGTGATCGCCGAGGGGGTGGACGCCGAGGAGCAGGCGAAGTATCTGAGGCTGCTCGGCTGCGACGAGATGCAGGGCTATCTCTTCAGCCGGCCGGTCCCACCCGACAAGGTCGAGGATCTCCTGAATCAAACTGGCGACGAGGGCAAGGCTTCAGCATCGGCTTGACTCAACCCCCCCACGGCTGCAAACCCGCCGAACCGCCTGCCTACGGATACAACACCTCGACGTTCTCCGGCTTCAACCACTCGTTCAGCGACTTCATCAGCGCGTCGTCGAGGTTGACGCGCCAGGCGTCGCCGAGTTGCATCTCCACGCTCGCTCCGCCGTTCTTGTAGAGCACCTCGACCGGACATCGCCCGTTGCGGTAGGGTTCGAGCAGGGTCTTGAGCGTCGCCGCAGCGGCCGCGCCGGCGTTGGAGGCTTCCCCGTTCATCGAGAGGCGCACTGCCCGCGCGAAGCGGCTGCGCGCGCCGGCGACGTCGTAGATCCGCTCGGCCGCGACGCGCATGAACTGGGCCTCGCCCTCCTCGCCCAGGGAGCGGCGCACGTTCTTCACCTTGGCTTCGATCACCACGACCGCGTCCTCCTTGACGAGGTCGCGGACCTGGTCGAACACCTCGTTGTATACAGTGACCTCCTGGGTCGCGGTGCCGTCCGAGAGGCTGAGGACCACCATGCGGCCGCCCTGGGTCCTCTGAACCCTTAGCGATTCGACCACCCCCGCGATCAACTGCGTGCGCGTCCCGCCCTCGCCTTCCGCCGAGGCCGCGAGGCTGCGCAGGTTCGTGCGGACGAAGCGCCCGATCTCGGCGCGGTACGCCGTGAAAGGGTGCCCCGAGAGATAGAACCCTAGGGCCGCCCTCTCCTCGCGCAGGCGCTGCGCCTCTTCCCAACGCGGCGCAGGGACCAGAGCCGGTTTCTGCTGCGAGCCGCCCTCGCCCGCGCCGAAGAGGCTCACCTGTTTCGCGTTGCGCTCGGTCTGCTCGGCCGCCTCCAGCGCGATCCCCACCGAGGCGAGCAGGCTCGAACGCACCGAGTAGTCGCCTGCGCTCACGGAATCGAAGGCCCCGGCGCGCACCAGCGCCTCGACGACGCGCCGGTTGACGTTGCGCTTGTCCACGCGCTCGCAAAAATCGAACAAGTCCCGGAACGGACCGTCTTTCCTCGCCGCGAGGATCGCGGCGATCGCCGATTCGCCGGTGCCTTTCACCGCGCCGAGGCCGTAGCGGATCGTGCTCGCGTCCACCGGAACGAAACGGTATTCGCCCGAGTTGATGTCGGGCGCGAGCACCTTCAGGCCGTTGGCGACGGAGTCCTCGTGGAACTGGTGCACCTTGTCGGTATCGTCCATCACCGCGGAGAGGTTGGCCGCCATGAACGCGGACGGAGCGTGCGCCTTGAGATACGCGGTCTGGTAGGCGATGAGCGCGTACGCGGCCGCGTGCGACTTGTTGAACCCGTAGCCCGCGAACTTCTCCATCAGGTCGAAGAGCAGGATCGCCTTGGCGCGCGGCAGGCGGTTCTTCTCGGC
>WNGN01004350.1_pt1 | contig 12228 bp, 6 predicted proteins | sample 5400561 | NCBI WGS metagenome assembly WNGN01 (sample SAMN13153379, study PRJNA577476) | soil metagenome | isolation source: 115 cm soil or saprolite under Garry oak tree replicate 2 | place: USA:California | collected 2016-06-15
CGCGACCACTCGGCGGCGCGACTCGTAGACTCAAGCGTGGCGGAGGAGGGGGGATTCGAACCCCCGAGACCCTTTCGAGCCTAACGGTTTTCAAGGCGGGTGGTTGCGCTCTGGCTCGCTGGTAAGTTGCTGAAAACTAAAGACGCCGCTCGGCTCGCTCTGGACGGTTTGGGCACGGTTGGCAGCCCATTGGGATAAATTGGGATAAAGGCCTTTTTGAAACTCCGCGAAGAGATGGCCGACAGCATAGGCACTTCCCTGTTGCCACGAAATGTCCTCATTTTTAGTCTTTTCTTTTGCGATTTCGCTTCACGGATGAACCTTGCCGGTCCTGAACATCTGTGAGCACCTGCTTTGCAAGCGCGTTCGCACCTTCCAAATCCTCCATCCTCTGCTCAGCGTTTTTAATGTTTCCAACAATTTCGGGGAATCCGCATCTCGCTCAAAGTAAACCTCGAAACTACAATTACATAGGGTTTTGGTGAAGTTCTTGGGCGTACGCCGCCATCCACTCGAAACGCGAAGAATCGCTAACCCTCATTACCATGCGTGCTCCCGAGTTGATTGTGAGTGGTTACTGGAGCCACGTAGCTTTCACAAAACCACGCGAACCACCCGTGGGAAACAATATGGAAGCAGAGCAAGTTGACTGCTGAAACGTACCTTGTAAGGGCGTACAGTTCACAGTCTGAGTAGTTCCATTCTCGGACGTCACAATGATTTGGGGGACGATCCCCAGCGGAATGAACTGAGCCTGAACATTTACAGTGACTGCGCTGGAAGAATTGATTATCGCGTCCGGGAAACTAAATGGATTGGCGTTGATCGGAACGGTCATGCTCCCTGCAACAAGACCTGTAACCTTGAGCGCGCCCGGTGGAGTTGAGGGCACGGCTGGGGAAAATGGGACGGCGGAGACGATGTTCGTTCCTATGAAAGTCAAGCTTCCAGCAATGACTCCCGGATTGAAACTCTCCAGGCGAATTAATCCCTCAGCGCCAGGCGTCCCGTTATTGTTGGCGCCGCCAGCGGTCGCGGTTATGCCTCCCGTCGTACCGGGGGAGCACGCAAATTGACAATATCCATGAGCCGTCAACAAGGGCGCAATTAGCCGAACAGCGCCTCCGCTGCCGCCCCCGCCGCCGTCCCCGCCACAAGGTGAGTTACAGCCGCCGGTGGTCCCCCCATGCCCTCCATTTGCGAATATCGATCCGGGCGAATTTAGAGTGATCGAAGTTGAGCTAGCAATTAGGATCGCCCCTCCACCAGCACCCCCTCCTCCGCCAAAGCTCTGATTGGCAGAGGAAACTCCGCCGCTTCCGCCCGATCCTCCAATCAATGGAATCAAAAACTGGCTTCCAGTAAACGTTCCTCCTTGTCCGCCTCCCGCCGTCGGCGCAACACCGCCGCCGGGCCCGTTGCCTGATTGGGCAGGAAACGACGGCCCTCCGCCAACGCCGCCGCCGTAACCTCCAGCTCCAGCTGCTGCCGGGACTCGGAGGCTCGAAACGGTAGTGGTGTCGCTACCGTTTTCACCATTAAGATCTATGGTGCCCGCAATCGTAACGTCACCACTTGCTAGCCAATAGATCGGCCCCGTCAAAACTTTACTCGTAAACTTCACCGTTACACCTGGACCTATATTGATCGTGGTGAAGTTGAATACGTTGTCGCCCGCAGGATTGAGCGGCGGGTTGAAGCTCTTTGGATCGAAGATGATCGTTCCTGGCGTGGTAAGGTTGAGCGCGCCGTCGCTCCCGTTCGACCCACTATTGAACGTTTGGGTTTGAGACAAACCCATTTGAGCGGAACAGAGAATAAAAACGACCAAAGATCCAACCCTTGCGCTTCCGCGCCGCACTGACTTGAGCCACATGGTCCTCTCCTTTTTCCTGCTGGCGTGATCCACCAGCCTGTTGGTTTGCAGTTTCCAGATTCGTAAAATCTTTCGACAGCAGCGCACCGTTGCTGTCATCTGATTCAGAAGCAGCATTGAGATCCGATTCCGAAGTTCCTGAGCGAGCAATTTCTGCAGGACCCGATGGCTTGGTGCTTTTGCCAGTCGCCTCAGTGTTGTTGACTGTGCTTTCCGTTTCGTCGGAGTCAGGTAACTCGCGAGCTTGCAAATCCTGCTGAGTAGGCGGCAAGGCCGCAACTCCCTGCGCCGTGTTCAAGACGGAAAACATTACGCTGTCGACCTCGTAAACCCTTGGAGCCGGATTCCCGTTAGCCACAGAAAACGGAACACTTTGAGCTTCATGGGGCTGCGCGCTTGAAGCAACACTATTCAGCACAGAGAACAAGACGCTGTCGGCCTCATGAGGTTCACCGACCATGCCGAAGCTATTTATTAGCGAAAACAGGATGCTATCCGCTTCGTGCGGCACCGAGATAGACGCCGATTCGGACACGACCGAGAATGATTCGCTTACTACAGAACCCTTATGTTTGCAGTTCAGCGGCGTGCAGTTCGGATCCAGCGGGTCCGAGCCGGAGGCCACCTCCACACCGTCGGAGAAGCCGTCGCCATCAGTGTCGGGGTTGAACGGGTCCGTTCCCAGCATGACCTCGTAAGTGTCGCTCAGCCCATCTCCATCCGAGTCCGCACTGATGTTGGTTTTGCTCACGACTGCGAACGTGTTACCTGCCGTGGGGTACAGACTTGAACTGCCAGTCCCAGTTGTAGCCACAACGACGAACTTGCCGAAGGCACTTGGGCTTGTAGTCAGGTTAATTATGGCCGTAACGCCCGTAGGGTCGACAGTCACCGATCCAACGTTAACCGCAGTCGGGCTAAAGGCAGGTAGAAATGAAAACGTCGCGCCCATTAGGTTTGCGCCATTAACAACCACAGACGAAGCAGTGTTTGATAAGCTGGCATTAGGAAAAATCGAGGAGACGACAGGACTGGAGGTCACGACAAAGTTCGGGCTCGAAGTTGCCGTCGTTCCTGCCACGGTCACCGAGATCGGTCCTGTGGTAGCGTTGCTAGGAACACTTACAACCAGCATCGTACCGCTGGCTGAGGAAACTGTGGCCGGAGCGCCATTGAAAAGAACTGTATTCGCTGATGGGGTGGAGCTGAATCCTTCTCCCTGAATAGTCACGGTGGTCGATGGATTCCCCTGTCCGGGAGAAAAGCTGAATATTGTTAACGCACCTGGGGTAATCCCATTTCGTTTGACCGCAAGGATATTCCCTACCGGGTCGTAAACGTACTCGATTACGACTCCAGTCGAATCAACCACTCGTGTCAGTTGGCCTAGGCCGTCGTAGAAATACTGAAATGTGATGGGCGTCTGTGCGTGGACGAATTGCGGAGCGACCATAAACAGAACAATGGCCGCCGCGACAATCCATCCCCGTAGCCACACCGATAGGAGCGCTCCTTTTGTGGAGCGAACCGAGTCGGATTGTGTTGCTTGCCCCATGACAAGTCTTGAAAATCAGCCCCCAACACTCACTACGCCATCTTGGTGATATGAACTGGTGTCCCATCAAATCGAGTGAACTGAAAACCCGGAAAATCCTCGGCAAACGTATTCACCAAATCCTCAAGGATCGTGATGGCGACTTCTTCTCCTAGATGAATGCCTCCGGTGGCGTCGCTGCGCCAATGGATGCCAGCAAAGTTCCTGCCGAAGGCGACGTTGAACGCTAGTTTTTCGACTTCGCCTTTTACCGTCAGCGCTGGACCTTTATATGGAATGAGCGATTGCCCATCTTTGGTGGGAACGACACAGTTGGGTACAACCATATCTTCGTCGAACAGAGCTTTCAGCATGGTGGCGCAGGCACCGGCAACCGTGGCGTGTCCCGAGGGATACGCCGGATGAAGCGGGCAGCCTTCTGGATATGCCTGGGGCAACAGGAACGTACCGAATCGATTGTGAACCTCCGCCAAACCCTGGGAACTCATCACGTCTTTGTGCAATGGATAGTCTGCGGCGAGCGTCTTGTTCCGATGAACCAATCCTCCGAATTCCTCAGGGCGCAGATAGCGGTGCACGAGCCATTTCTGAAACCAGGCAGCTTTGAGCGCAGGAGTGGTTACACGTGCAATCCAATCGACGACCTGCCCGAAACCCAAGGTGACGAAGCCCATCACGGTTTTTGAATGCTTGTAAGGATTGGTTTCGGAAAAATAGTAGTTGGTGTTGTAGATGCTGCCGGTACCGGAGTCAATGATGATGAGGGCGGCGTTGAGAAAAGCCTGGTAGAGAAAATCGTAGTGGATATATTCGGCCAGGTCGCGGCCAGTAATGATGTGACGCCGCTCTGGTTGCCATTGGTACTCGCGCCACGGCGGCACTCCGTTCTGCAACTGCAGCCACTCCGGATAGGTGTCGGCAAAATCGTTTCCCACGGCTGGAGACCGATACATTTGCTCCTGTTTGCTTGAGCCAATAGGAATCGGCTTCCAGAGAAACTGAGAAAGGTAGGGTCCGGCAAGATTTCCGATGTTGTTCGCTCGGAAGATTGTCTGTGGCGTCAACCGACCGTCTCGCTTGGGCTCGGTAAACCGCGTGAGCTGTGTTAAATCTCGAGTGGCTTTTTCAATTAGAGGCGATTCTCCATACTCGGCGAAGGGAACATCGCGGGCAAGAGCTTGCCAGTAGAGTTCGACCATCTCCGCCGCTCCCTCGGGGCTGGCCACGCTCGGAGGTGGCGCTAACAGGAACGTTTGGGCGTCCGCGCCCTCCAGATGAATACTGAACGCGGCCTGCGGACTTACGAGGCGCATTCCGGAGCCTCGCGCAATTTTCTGGAAGGCATCCGGGCTTCCGGTTTCCAATGCTTTCAGTAGGGTCTCGTAACGACCGGGTTCAACTTCGCCGGATTGTGCATGAGGCAATCCCTTGGTGAAGTTGCCGCTCCACCGAGGAAGCACCTTCTCGTCCCCGTTGTTGACATACTCGGGTATCGGCCGCTGGCTTTGAAGCAGCGCGCATTGCTGGCGCGTCTTCAGGGATCGCAGCGCCGTATTTTCCAGCGGCAACTCAGGTGAGCCTACGTTTTCTGCCTTGTCCGGATTTTCACCCAATAAATCTACGTGAAGAGCGGTTTTCGCTCTCACCTTGCTTGTGGTCAGCAGGCCGGCGACGCTCACCAAATCTTCGACAAATTGTCTTCTGCTAATCACGGATGCCCCGTCTGAACCGGGTCGCACGTTGGATATCCCACATAGGCCAACCCTGGCAGGGGTGATCTGATGAAAGCTCTGGTCCGCGCTTCATGGACGCGATAATTCTTCGTCGCACACAAGGAGGTGCCCAACATGCAGCAGTTCATCGGATGCGATGCACACAAGAGATTCTCAGTGTTTATAGCCTTGATGACGTATTCTTTCATTTAAGTAGAATGGGCAATTTACAAACGAACGTCAGCACAGGATCAATAAATGGTGGCTGAAGTCCGGGTTCGTTGCGGTCTGGTTCTATAGGAAAGAAAATATCCCTGCAGTACGAATTCGCGTCATCAACGCACGCTTCAGTCTGTCCGCCGTTTGCCTGGCAAGCTGAAAAGTGAGTAACAACACACTGATCGAACCCTGGGTTTCTCATTGTCACGGCTGTGCCCCTCGGATCATTGAATTTGATCGGATTGCCCCGAGCATAGGCGTACAAATTGATGCCTCCGGCAAAGCCGATCGGATCTTCCCTAATGAACCTGCCCGCGGCGGCGTTGTAGAACCTAGCTCGGTAATAATATGCCGTGCTGGAGACTGGCATGCGCCCCGAGAATTGAAATGGATACGTCGCCGTAGTGGTTGTTTGCCCAAACGGCTCATAGAAAAACTGTGATTTGATCGCTCCGCTCTGGTCCGTTGTGGCGACCGTACTATTGATCGCGTCCGCCAACCCGTATTGAATTTGGCCCGTCGATTGAGCGATGGCCAGGTGGCTGTCTATTGTTCGCCCGGAGAGGACGGAGTATGACGTTCCGTCGCTCGCCGATTCGTACGCGACGTTGGTTAAGGCATCCAGGACGAAGGTCTTTGTGAGGTTCAGGCTCGTGCCGCTATCCGCCTGCCGGACCATATTGCCCGCGAAGTCGTAGGTGAAGTTCGTAGTTTGGCCAGCGGCACTCACTATCGATTTCAGCCGGTTGCGCCCATCCCATGTGTACGTAGCGCCGCTGCCCTCCTGAACCAGGTTGCCGTTCGCGTCGTAGGAATCCGGCACGGAGCCGAACTGCGTGAGTTGATTGTTCACATTGAATTGGTTCGTTGTTGGCTGCGAGATCAGCGACTGTCCGATGCTGGTCGAGTGGCTTGTTCGATTCCCAACCGCGTCATACGTGTAGCTCTCGGCGTCAATTGCGGTCGCTCCGGCGGCGTGGGTGAGCGAGAGAAGCCTCGCGTCGGGATCATAACCGAACGTGCTGGAAACGCCGTTCAAGCGGCTGATATTCGAAACTTGATTCCGCGCATCGTAAGTGAAACTCGCAGACGCTTGTGGCAGGGCGGCCGAGGCCAGATTCCCCGCCGGTTCATACGTGTAAGACAGCGCCGGCTGGCCCGCCACCTGCCGTGACGCCATCAGACCGCGGCCGTCATACGTATAGTTCACCGTACCAAATGGGGTGGACGAACTCGTGAGACGGCCTGCAAGATCGTAGGCGAAGCTGAAAACTCCCGCCGCCGAGTCCGTCACCTGATTCAACCGGCCTAGAACGTCGTAGGTGCGGCTCACCGTCGCATCCAAATATGTTTCGCTGACGAGGCGGTTCAGATTGTCAAAAGCAAACGTGCTGGTCAGCCCACGGCGATCAACGAGTTGTACTAGGTTTCCGTTCGTGTCGTACGTGCGGGTGTCGGTCTTCCCCAGAGGATCGGTCTTGGTGAGGAGCCGATTCATGGAGTCATAGGCAAAGGCAGTGAGATTTTGTCTGGCGTCTTTGACTGAAAGGAGATTTCCATCAGGATCATACGTGAATGCCGTCGCGCCTCCCTGCGCGTCCGTCCGCGTCAGTAACCGGCCAAGCGGATCGTAGGTGAACGATGTCTGTCTTCCTAGACTGTCCTTAACCGCCAATAGGCGAGAGATTCCGTCGTAAAGGTAGGAGGTCGTGTTGGCGAGCGGGTCCGTGGCAGTGGCGAGATTTCCAAACGCGTCATAGGTGAACTTCGTCTTTTGATTCAGCGCATCCATTGATTGCGTGAGCAAACCATTTGGGTCGTATTGATAAGACGTGACGTTGCCGTTGGCATCCGTGAGAGTGAGCAGGTTACCCTTGCCATCGTAGGTGAAGCGCGTCACGTTGCCCAATGGGTCGGTGATCGAAGTGACTTTGTTGAAGACAGGGTCGTACGTGAATTGCGTGGTGTGACCGGTGGCATCTGTACTGGATAAGACATTTCCTATAACGTCGTAGACGTATGTTTGAGCGACAGTGCTTTCTGTCGTCGAAAGGACAATGTTGGAGCCAGGTGCTCGGTCTATGAGTCTGGTTTGTCCTTGGGTTGCCACAACATGAGTTACAAAGCCCAGAGGGTTGAAGCGGTACGTGGCCTTCACTCCCAGGTTGTCGCTTACCTCGGCCTGGAGCGCGGGGCTTGTGGCCGCGAGGGGATTCAGCAGGCCATAAGCAAACGTGAGTATCCCTCCGTCGGGCCTGAGTTGCTGGATGACGCGCCCATTGGAATCAAGTGTATTCTGTACCTGCAAGATTCCTCGGGCGTCAGTTACCGTGAGGAGATTGTTATTGGCGTCGTACGTGTATTTCGTCACCCCGCCCGCGGGGTCAGTAAAAGTGGCTACTGATCCCTGCGAATTGTATGTGTATTGCACAGTTCGGCCGATAGGATCGGTAATTGAGGTAATGCGATTCGAGCCATCGTAGGCAAAGGAGAGGCTGCGCCCCACTGGATCTGTTACTTGAGTTATCTGCACTGGGGCCGTGGGATTCCGAACGATCTTGATTGTGTTCCCGTTTCTATCGGTAATGGATGCCAAAAGCGAACCGAACTGAAAGGATGCAGGCACAAAATGATATACAGTCCCGTTCTTCCAGCGAATGTCCACACTGTTATCTGAATTCACGGTCATGAACGCGCCTAGCAGCACAGGGATGGTGGTGTTCGTCCTCCCACACGAGCCTCCGCCCGGGCAGACGCGTGGAGAGAACGGGAATCGGTTGCCGTCCGGCATGATCAAGTTGATGACACCCACCGTCTGAGGAAAAACTGTATCAAGCGCATACCCGTAGTTGTGATTCGTTCCGATACCGAACGGTCCACCGATACTGGTCAGGGAACGGTATGTCCGAGTGATGGCGATTGATCCGCGCGATCCGTTAATCGCGATGTCGGTATTGGTAATGACTTGAATTCCCGACGATAAATCGATCGGGTCTCCCGCCTCAGCTGAGTCATTCTCACTCAAGAGCGCAGGAGTTCCCCCTAACGCCGCCCGGACTTCGGCGGTCGGCATGTCAGAGGATAGCTCAACTGACTCTCTGGCTTTAAGGGCGCGGTCTTGATCCAAAGGCATCGGAGGCCCCTGGAGTGCCCCCCGGATTCCGATTGGGAATCCTACGTCCACTGGTGGATTCTGACAACCGGCGCCTCCCCCACCATCACCACCACTCCCGCCGTCTCCTCCTCCACCTGCGCCAGTTCCCCCACCACCGCCCCCTCCTCCGTTTCCCCCGCCTGAACCACCTCCGCCTGGGCCAGAACCGCCACCAGGACCCCCTGGACCGCCAGGTCCGCTGCCCGGACCACTGCCAGGAGGAGCTGGATTCGGCTGAGGTGGTGGTGGCGGCATCGCACCATGCCAATCAAAATGTACAATTCCGAAGCGGGCACCAGAAAACGCGGGATCAGGATCGGGAACAATTTGAGTCCCGTCAAATGATACTGTGCCCGTGCCGTAAGGGATCATCCGGCCCCTGGTGGGATCGAGCGTCATGAGCGGCATAATGCTTCCGGCTGGCGTATTCAACGTATTGGGGTAGAAAACAGCGGCTGGTCGGCTTGCCACAGCATTTGCGGGCTGAAAGGCCACGATGAAGGCACTGAGCATTGTGGGAACGGGTGGCTTCTGGTCCGGCAAGCGGTCGACGGGAACCTCTACGGCAACCAGCGGGAATGGGTTTGGTTGAGAACCGTTGGGCAGAGTAAAAGTGGTTCCTTTATAAACCGTTACAGATAGTCCTGGAATGCTGGCGTAGGAATGACTCTGGTCCTGAGACGAATTCTGTTGGACAAAGAAAGTTTCCTGATTATCGATGCGCGGCAGGTGTACAAGCACCGGTGATGCAGTTACCTGGGCGCTCTGGAATGTGTAAACCAGGTTGACCCCGGCGTATTTTCCCGGCGGCGATGCCGCGGTTAGCCCGTCAAATCCCACCAACTGAGGGCCAACACAAGCCGAGCTCAAACCAGTCAGGCCAAAATTGCCAGCCTCGTCGGATACTGTGCTGCCAGTGCAACCCGTACTTCCGCCTTCGCCATTGTTCCCAAGCATAGTCACGGTCACCCGTGAGACAGGGGTTTCACGAGCGTCGTCCACCACAGTGCGGCCTATGAATGAAGTCGTGCCCTGCACAACGTTGAGGGTGAGAGGAACCGTCTGGCTAAGCAGTACTCCGTCCACTGTGGCGGAAGCTGAGACGGACAAAATGCTGGAACCCACGGGAGAACAGCCGGTAACCTTCAATGCAGCCAGGCCAGAAAACCCTGTTGTGCTAACGATACTGACAACGTAACCAACGGATTGACCCTCTATCAAACTCGCAGCGCTGGGTGCAGCGGTCAACGTGAATGCCGAGGAGGTGGTGACAGCCAGAGGGACGGAGGACGTTGCAGTCTGACCACCCACCGAAACTGACAACGATCCCGTAGCGGCTCCAGTCGGAATCACAAACGACAGACTAGTTGCGCTGAACGAACTAATCGGCGCGTTGAGGGAACCACCGCCTTGCTGGTTCAGAGACAAAACTGGGATGGCTCCGTTTGTAGTGAATCCAGTTCCCGTTACTGTGATCAGGGTACCGATTGATCCTGACGTTGGAGTGAACCCGGTAATTACAGGTCCAGAAGTGAACGTCACACTCTCCGACTGTGTCGCGACGTTCCCAGCGACGTCCCTGGCTTGAGCTGTGATCGTGTTGGGGCCCGGATCGAGCGTTAGCGAGCAACTAAATGCCCCGCTCTGGATACTTGTGATTTGATTAGCGCCCTCAGTCGTGACCTTTTGAGGTGGTGGACAGCTCGCGACTCCCGAAATCACATCGTTACAAGTGAAGGTCACTATGACATCGGTATTGTTCCATCCAGCGGCATTTGGTGCGGGAGTGGCTGTGGCCTTAATTGTCGGAGGCTCATTGTCCACACCAGCGATTTGGATTGTTAGGGTTCCTCCCGGTTGCCCCCGAACCTGAACGGAGATCGTGTTCGATGCTTGCAGTGTAACGGGGACATCAATCTCGGAAACATTTTGATTAAAATTGCTTGGGCCAAGGACCTGCACCCCGTTTATCGTTACGATAGAACTGGAGACCAACTCGGTTTGAGCGTTTTCAAGTCCTCCGTTGAAGGCTTTCAAAGTGAACTGCGTCGAGGGATTGAACACCGTGAAGGTGTCCGTCACTGTTACGGGAGCCCCCGTGCCTCGCACATAATTCTTCGGTCCGAAAACCGTAAACGTTCCTGCGTAGGCAGAAATGGCGACAACTACCAGCAAGGCCGGAACAATTAGGAACGCCCGGCAGAGCTCCGAGAGCATTGTTCTCGCAGGGCTTCTCGTTCGCGAATTCACAGGTTCACTTCACTTTCGATGAGTTCACCCCCAGGGGTGATATGAACTTCTGTGCCGCTAAATCGCTTGAACGAAAACCCTGCGAAGTCCTCTGTATAGGTGCAAGCCAAATCCTGGAGAATTGCAATTGCCACGTCCTCGCCGAGCCGGAGGCCAGCAACACAATCGGATCTGTAGTGGATGCCAGCCCAGTTTCTAGCCATAGCGATGTTGAATGCGAGCTTGTCAATCTCATCCCCTACAGTCGGAGAATAATCGGGGCAGGAAACGAGCGACGTGCCGTCCGCGCTCGGTTCCGCGCATCCGGGCAATAGCATAGAGCCGTCAAAGCATGCCTTGAGTACGACAGAGCAGGCTCCAGCGATGACGGCGTGGCCGGCGGGATAAGAAGGATGCAAAGGGCATCCAGACTTGTTGCCGAAACCCAAAGACAACACACTAAGGAGGCGGCTCACAGGCCTCGCGACCAACGCACCTGAGAACAACGACCTGCGGGAGAAAGGAACACTCATAGTCTTTACTCAATTCTGGCAATGTTGCAAAAATTGGGGAATGCGCGTAGTCGCCGGGACCTCACAATCATGCGACGTGGTCCGTATGGATCGCGTAAATTCGACGTCGCAATTTTGGGACACTGCTCGTGTGTTCGAGCACTCAGGGGAACGTGCCGAGACTATGCCAATAGGCCCATCCGAAGTCAAGTGCCTTCATGGGAACATCCGTATTCTCCATCCAAACTCTGCGAGTTCTTCGAGCAGAGTCCAATTCGAAATCGGGCGCAAGTGCAGACATTCGGTCAGGACGCAACCTTATCTGCGATCTGTTTTTATGGAATGAACAAAGGCGTTGAAATCTTCCTAGAAACTTAGGGCACAGGTCGGGAACGAATTTATCGTGTCGGCTGTACAGGTAGCAGCCGAATGTTTTGCCGAGATTATTTTGTGAACTGCGCTTTCGGTTTGAAGCCGAAGGTTGAAGGTTACAAAAGCGCAGAGGAAAATACGAAAGGAGCGACCGTCGGTCACCAGCGCTGCTGTCGTTAGCGAGCACTCCGGAAAATGGCTTTCCAAATCCGAAAACGACAGTTTCCTACACTGAACTCAACTCGTGGCGAAGTTGGTGGGATTCAAACCACTGGAGCCTCTCTTTCGCGCCTAACGGTTTTATGGACCGCTGGGCAGGCAATTCGGTGATTGGGATAAATTGGGATAAAGGCTATGCTCGCCAGAGAGATTGGCAGTCATCTCTAAATCCAAGAGCGCTTGGGATTTAGTGGCGGAGGAGGAGGGATTCGAACCCTCGAAACCCTTTCGAGTTTAGCGATTTTCAAGACCGCCGGTTTCAACCGCTCACCCACTCCTCCGCTCACAATTCTAACGCAGTCCGTGGGTTAGAAGAGCATTTGTGCTTGTGGACGCTGCCAGTCTGTGCCGGAACCAGTGAGAACGTGCTGCACGTACGG
>WNGN01010217.1_pt1 | contig 12228 bp, 6 predicted proteins | sample 5400561 | NCBI WGS metagenome assembly WNGN01 (sample SAMN13153379, study PRJNA577476) | soil metagenome | isolation source: 115 cm soil or saprolite under Garry oak tree replicate 2 | place: USA:California | collected 2016-06-15
CCGCGTACCGCTGACCCAAGGAATGAATTTTGGAATCGGGGGAAATGCTTTAGAATGAATGTGACCCTTACTGTGGGCGTGTAGCTCAGTTGGGAGAGCACCTGCTTTGCAAGCAGGGGGTCGCCGGTTCGAGCCCGGTCACGTCCACCAACCATCTCCCTGCATTTCAACCATTCGGTGAGTGAGACAGCGATACGCCGCCGCGGCGTGGGCCACTGTACATTCGTTCGTGTTCCGCTTGGCTACTGTTGCCGCGCGGCTGATTGCAACACGTCTACGGGAGAGGCCCGACACTGTTCCAAGCGCAGACGCCGCCCGGGCAAAGCGCCAGGACGTTCGGACAATTGGAGCCAGTGCAAGACAGGATCGAAGGCACGAGTATGCGCGAACCGTCCGGCGTCAGCTCCAGCTTCATGGTTTGCGCTTGTCCGGCTATTGTTTTCAGCAGCCGCTGATTGGCCAGGTCGACGGAGGCCTGCAGAGTGGTGAGTTGAGCCGACAGCCCGGCAATCAACGTCGTAATGTGGGCGTCAACCGCCGAGATATGCGTGTCAACGTTTGAGATCTGAACACCTACGTTTGAGACCTGCGTGCTGACGTTGGAGACGTCCGTGGTAACGGTGTTGACGCCGGTCTGCACGTTGGCGAGATCATCGTGGATGTGATTGAGGCGGGCGTAGTTGGCGTCGACCACGGCTCCGGTCAGGTCGTCGTCGCAGAAGTGGATTCCCTCGTCCACGGCCTTGGCCGCGATCCAGATGATATCCAAGGGGATGCACACCAAACTGGTGTCGCGGGCCCGCAGGAGCCGGTCGTGCAACTTCGCCGGGTCGATTGCCCTACGAAGAGTATTAAGGGATTGGGCCGGCATCTGCTGAATCTGGACTCTGGCTTGTTGCAGACTGTCGGTGTCGACAAGCTCGGCGGGGGCTAAGCCGGCGAACTCCTGAACGCTGTCGGCAAGGCTGAGGAGCTCTCCGCGCAAATCCTCCAGGGCCTGCGGGGGATGTTGGCCCACGGGGACTTGTTGCGCAGGATCCGGTGCGAGAGCGAACCTCGCACCGCTCCTCGGTGCAGGAGCAGGGCGCGGAAACCTCCCCGGCTCCTGCGCGCGCAATGGTTGCGCCACTCCGGCCGCCAGACACACAGCCACCGTAATCGTCGTCAGGAACTTGTTTCTCATGGTTTTCTCCTTTGCTCTTCGGATGGTTTATTGTCCGTTGAATAAGAAGAAGGAAACTTCCAAGAAGGGCCGTTGAGCCGCCGTCTCGCCTTACCTTCTTCTTTCCTACTCCCCTGCCAAAGCTTCCCTGTTAACGAAAGTAGGTACTTTTATACCTTTCAAAGAAAATTAGCAACACGTTTGACCGCAAAAGCCCAAAGGCGCAGGTGCGTTGAGGAAGATGAAATAGACCACGGCCCAGGGCACGCCCAGAGCTGCAGGAGCCCCTGCGGTCTTCGATGGCTAGTGCGGCGCCCAATTTTTGGGCCACCACGGTAGAATAATCATGAAATTATGAATCGCGGATTGGCAAAGAAAACGACATCGCAGGAAGACATGCTCTCGCGCCGAGAGTGGCTTGCTCGCGTTGGCCGTTTGGCGCTGCTGATTCCGTTTCGATTTGGACCCCCTGTGCCGGGGGTGTCTCTCCCTCTTTGTTGGGACACTCAAGCGAAATTCCCATCGGCGCAAGAGGGATTCTCGGCGGACGACCAGCGCTTCCTGGAGGAGATGGACTGGAGGAGATGGAAAGAGCCAATTTCCTTTTCTTTTGGGAGCAGGCGAACCCATATACCGGCCTGATCAAGGACCGCAGCCAAGCGAACGGGCCCGACCCGCGCGATGTGGCCAGCATTGCCGCGACGGGATTCGGGCTGACGGCGCTTTGTATTGCCGACCAGCACGGCTGGGAAAAGCCCGGCAAACTCAAAGAGCGCGCGCGCAACACGCTGCGATTCTTGTTGAAGCGCGCGCCGCACGAGCACGGCTTTTTCTATCATTTCATGCAAATGCACACGGGCGAGCGCGCGTTCGAATCGGAGATCTCCTCCATCGACACATCGCTGCTGCTCTGCGGCGCGCTGGCCTGCCGGGTGCATTTCGACGACGCGGAAATCAAGGACCTCGCGACGCAGATGTATGAGCGCGTGGACTGGCCGTGGATGCTCCATGGCGGCGCGACGCTCTCGCACGGATGGAAGCCGGAAACGGGCTTCCTGAAGTACCGCTGGGATTTGTATTGCGAACTGATGATGATCTACCTGCTGGGGCTGGGGTCGCCGACGCGGCCGCTGCCGGCGGAATGCTGGGACGCGTGGAGGCGTCCGATCTTCGAGTACCAGGGCGCAAAATATGTCGGGTCCGATGCGCCGCTGTTCGTGCATCAGTACTCACACGCCTGGTTCGATTTCCGCGGGAAGAGGGACAAGTACGCCGATTACTTTGCGAACTCGGTAATCGCGACCGAGGCGCATAAGAAATGGTGCATTTCCCTCGCGAAGCAGTTTCCGGATTACAGCGAAGACCTGTGGGGGATTACTTCCTCGGATTCTCCGCACGGGTACGTGGCGTGGGGAGGGCCACCGCCGATGGGGCCGATTGACGGAACCGTCGTGCCGGCCGCGGCCGGCGGCTCGCTGGCGTTCCTGCCGCAGGACGCGTTGCGCGTGCTGGGCGCAATTCGCAACCGTTACGCAAAGAAGGCTTGGAAGCGCTACGGGTTTGTGGACGCCTTCAATCCGCTGACAAATTGGTTCAACGCGGATGTAATCGGAATTAATTTAGGGATAACTCTGCTCATGGCCGAGAACGGCCGCAGCGGGTTTGTGTGGGAAACCTTCATGAAGAACGAAGACGTGCGTCGAGGAATGGAGCGGGCAGGATTCAAACCAGATGGTCCTGCCGGGAAACCTTCCCTAAGTTAGTCAGTGAATTTCAATGAGAGCGAGGGCGTGCGGCTGCAAGGTCAGAGAAATTGTCCCTCCGGTGATGGAGCTGGATTCCGGCGCAGGCAGGGCGGCGGCTTTGCGGAGCGCTTCGAATTGCTCGCGCGTGGGGAAGCGCGGACGGCCCATCCTTTCGTAAGCGGGCAGAGGAGAACCGTGGTCCCGGTCGATGGTCCAAACGCGGCCCTGGTGTTTCCCCGAAAGCCCCTTCAAACGCAGCGTCACTTTCTTCGGAGTTCCTGTTTCTTCCGGCAGGAACAGGTTCCAGAGAGCGATTGCCAGTGAGCCGTCGGCGCGCCGTGTGGCCAGCGCGGAAGCGGAATCCACGGCGAGCCGCTGGTCGCCGAGCCGATGCAATAGGGCGAAGGCGTTAAACGCCGGCTTGGGTATGCCTCCTTCCGCAAGCAGACCGAATCCGCCGTAAAAGGGCGCTTTCACAACGCCCTGTTCCTCGAAAACATCTGAAAAAGTCCAGTAGCTCACCATGTCCACAAGGCCGTCGCACTGGCGGATGGTGTCGGCAAGCCACGGGCCCATGAATGGCGCATCGGTGACCTCAGGCTCGTTCTTGTAGCTGGCGTTGAATTCGGTCCAGAAGAGCGGCACATCGGGCCGCGCGGAAGCCTTGATTTGATCGTGCACCTTGCGGACCGCGCGGCAAACCATCTTTGTGCGCGGGATGTTTTCGTCGCTGGCGAAAACATCCCTCGAGAGGTCGTTGCCGTAAACGTGCGAGGAGACGAAGTCGAAGGGAACGTTTTTCTCCGCGCAATGCGCGATAAAGCGATCTACCCAGGCAGCCTGCGCCGTGGCGGGTCCGCCGACGCGCAGCCGCGGGCTCACGCGTTTTAGCGCGCGCGCCGCGGCATCATACAGTTGGTAATAGGTGACTTCTTTCGGCACGCCGGCCCAAAAATCAAGGTTGGGCTCGTTCCAGACCTCGAAATACCATTTGGCGACTTCGTCGAGGCCGTAACGCTCCACCAGATGCCGCCCGAAATTTTCGATGAGCTGCCCCCACTTGTCCCAATCCTTAGGCGGCGTGACGTTGGGCTTGTACCAAAACGGATGCGACGCCGCCGGATCCGAGGCCAGTTTGCGAGGCATGAAGCTCAATTCCACGAACGGGCGGACGCCATTTTCGAGCAGCCCGTCGTAAACCTGGTCAATGTAAGAAAAATTGTAAACGGGATTGCCGGAATCGTCTTCGTTGTAAAGCCCTACTTCGTCATGGAAAATGGCGTGGAAACGGACGTATTCGAAGCCGGTGACGCGCTTCACTTCGCGGAGATCGCTGCGGTAGCTTTCGCGCAGCGTGACGATGGCCCGTTCCGAGCCGAACATGCGCTCCCAAAAATGTGGAAAGGGATGCGCCGGGGCAGAGAGCTCCACGGTGATGGTTTCCTGTGTTGCGGCCTCCACGCCGCTGGCTTGGGCGCGGGCTGCTGCAGATAAAAGTGTCGCTGAGAGCACCGTGCCCAGCAGGAGAGCGCCCGCAGGGGCAACACAGCTCGATTTGGATGGTGTCCTCAAAGCGGCTCTCCGCGCGGAAGGAAGATTGCACGAGAGCGGCGAGTTTTGGCAACCCGCCGCTCATCCGCGGGAAACAAATCTGTTTCAGAAGCTGAAACGGGCTTGGAACTCGATGACGCGCCCAGCAAGGCCCAGCGTCGCTTTGCCGAAGTTCGAATCCTGGACCACCGTGCTACCCGTCGAGAAACCGAAGGGCGCCAGGTTCAGTTTGTTGAACGCATTGAAGAAGTTGGCACGGAAATCAATTTTGGCGCGCTCACCGAAGATCGGCATGTTGGGCAGTGCCGTCTCCTTGTTGAAGCTGAAGTCCCATGCGGAGTAGCGCGGGCCACGAAAGATGTTCCGTCCAACTCCCGGAGGTCCTGTTGTGGAGGTGTTGAAGTAGAGTTGACCGCCACCCGGGAAGTTTCCGTTTCCAGTCAAAAACACATCCGTATCATGGCGGTCGGTTGGCGTCGCTGCCGTGACACCGATTGGCCTAGCCGGACAGACATTTTGTCCATTGGGCAACGGCAGGCAATTGGCAAAGGTGACAGGCGTCCAGGGAAAACCGGAATGAAAGGTGAAGATGGTGTTCATCTGCCAGCCGCCCAGGGCGCGGCCAATCCAGTCGTGCCGGTGGCGAAGGATCGGCACATTCCACAGGCTGGAGAACGTCAACGCGTGAGTCGCGTCGTAATCAGAAGGTCCGCGTTCGCTTGCCGGGTTTCGCGGATCGGTCTGGTTGGTGCCAAAACCCGGTCCTTCGCTGGAAAGCGTGTCAATGCTCTTGCTCCAGCGATAGTTCAGCATGAAATCAAAGCCCTGGTAGAAGTGCCGAATCAGGCGCCAGTCCAACGCGTTGAAGTTCGCGTTCACATCGGGCGTGATGAAGAAGGCAGAGCCGATATGCGGGTTGAGCTGATCGAAGATGAAGCTCTGATTCACGATGCGGATCAGCTTATGACTGCTGGTGCCTTGGTAGCCCAGCGAGGTGAGCATGTGCCAGGGCAACTCGTAATCCCCTTCGAGCGAGTAAGAATAAACGTAGGCGTTCGGAACTCTTGACGGCGTACCCCAAATTTCCACGCAGCAACCGTTCGGCAGGTTTGTGGTGGGGTCGATTCCCTGCGTCAATGCGGGGTTGGGAGGATAGCTTGTGAGCGAGTTGCTCGCGCCGAGTACATAGGTGATTTGGCCCCCGTCGAATGGTGTACCGAAATCCGTGGCTGCGGTGCCACAGCATAAATTAAACCGGGCAAAAAACGGCGGGTTGCCGCGGGTGTTCGCGAACAACGCTTCGTGAATCCGGTTATAGGCCACGCCGAATCCTCCGCGCCAGGCCAGCTTGTTGTGGAAGCGGCCGGGAGCCCAGGCGAAACCGAGACGCGGCGCAAAATTGTTTCGGTCGGGCTGGAACAGCGGGGAGCCGACGCCGATTTTGGCATTCGCGAGAGCGCTCGCCCCCGACCCCAACAGAAGGTTGGTCAATTGGCCGCTGGTATCCTTCAGTGGCGTGAAGTACTCGTACCGCAAGCCGATGTTAAAGGTAAGGTTGGGGCGGAATTTCCAGTCATCCTGCCCGAAGAAGCCATAGGTCTGGGTGCGGAAGTAGCGCTGGGCAGCTCCCGCCCCCCCGCTCCGTGGATCGGAGTTGATGGACTCGAAGATCGGCGTGCCGTTCGCGAGGTTCCACGGCCCGACAAGCGAGTAGAGCGGCCGGGCGCCGCCCAGCAGGTTGTTATTGTCCTGCTCCCAGGTAATCTCCGCGCCGAATTTCAACCCGTGCGGCCCGTGAATCTTGGAAAGAACATCCTTCAGGCTGTAGGTATTCTCGGCGAAGATACCCGGAGTGGTTTCGCTTCGTGGAAAGCCGAAGCGGAGGCGGTCTCCCGCGGGCAGATAGCCTTCGACCTCGACTCGCGGAATACCGAGATTGGCCGCCGGATTCGTGGAAACCTCGTCAAAGCCAAAGCGAGTAAAGTTCATGCGCGCCTCGTTGATCATCGTCGCAGAGATCGTGCGGATCCACGATGCGGTCGCGGCTGGGTTAAACGGCTTGGAGGAAACGTCGGCTATGGGACGGCCCTGCGCAGAATCGTCGGCATTCTCGTCGTCCCTCATTGAGAAATAGGTGCTCACAGCAAACTGGTCTTTTCCGCGGCTGTAGTCCGCGCGGCCGTTATACTGATGACCGCGCGTGGACTTCGGGACGTTGATGACCGCCTTCAGGAGGTCGGGAATCGTGTCTAGACCTCCGCCGCCCGGATTGCCCAGAGAGACGTACTGATTGGTTCCGCCCGTCGGGGATCCGAGGTCCAATCCGCCGGATACTACCGCGCAGGGTCTTCCGGGGAAGTCCGCGCAGCTCGGCGTCAAAACAGCCCCGATCCGGGGTTGTATTCCTGGCGCGCCGAAGATCATTGCCGTTACGCTTCCCGCCCGCTGCGCCACAATCAGATCGCGGTATTGTTGCGTTTCCACGTACTTGTCCACCTGTTCCGTGTTGTTCGCGCGGAGCCCTTCATAGGAGAAGAAGAAAAACAGCTTGTCTTTCATCACCGGCCCACCGACGCTGCCGCCGAATTGGCGCAGCTTGTTTTCGACGCGCTTTTGCTGCTTCAGGCCGGGAAAGCGGTTGAAGGCGTTCAGCCCGGGTTCGTCGTACTTGAGGAAGAGGCTTCCGTGAAAAGTATTGGTGCCGTTCTGCGAAATCACTTTTATCTGTGCGCCGGAATTCCGCCCATCCTCTGCCGAATAACTGTTGGAGAGCACGGTTACTTCCTTGACCGACTCCTGGCTCGGAGTCACAACCGCGGCGCCTCCCCAGGAAAGGCTGTTCACACTCACGCCGTCAATGGTGTAGTTGTTCGCGGAGATGCGCTGCCCATTCGCGCTAATGGGGAGCTGGTTTTCGGACTGGTAGATGGAATTGTTCGAGCCGCCAGGTCCGCCCGATGCCTGCGTCCCGGAGCCGGGCCCGTTTGGGAACCCGACCGACCGACCATCGCCAGTCCTTGCCAGGTCGCCGAAGACCCCTGGCGTCAAGCGCACCAATTCATAAGGGTCGCGTCCGAACTGCGGCAACCGTTGAATCTCCTCCGTCGTCAGTGTGGTGGAAGAGTTCGCATTCTCGGTTTGGATCCCCTCCGTCGCAGCGGTAACTGTGACGGTCTCGCTGACTGCCCCCACCGCGAGCTCTAAGTCGAATCCGCGGACCGATTCGGCGGCAACCTCCACGTCCTTCGCCACCTTGGTTTTGAATCCGCTCGCCTCCACCTTGATGTTGTATTTGCCAGGAGGCAAGGATGAGATTCGATAAAAACCTTCCGAGCTGGACGTGGCTTCCCGACTGATGCCCGTTTCTTGATTCGTCGCGGTCACCTTCGCGGCGCCTACGGAGGCTCCCTTCGCGTCGGTAAGTGTGCCCTGAATTGCGGCATTAAATTGGGCCCAGGCCACGGTGCAGGAAAGAGCGGCAAACAGTGCGGTGAGCAGGATCTTGCGCATGGTCCCTCCTCGAATTAGCGGGCTTGGTCTGGCTCTAGTAAATCGATTTACTCCTGTACTTTTGCGCGGTTTACCACGGCCTCTTTCCGCCTGTCAAGGGAATTTTCCGGCCGCCCGCCGGTCTCTTGCTCCCGCCCCCGAGTTATGACAGACTGCGCAACAATGCCTCGCAAGAAACCACGACAGCGGTCCGCGCCGCTTCCTGCGAACGCCCCGCCAGTCCGGCCACGGTATCACTGGTAATCAACCGTTCGCCGGCGGCCGCCTCCATCCCCCAGGAGACAAAGGACCGCATCCTGGCGGAAGCGCGCCGCCTCAATTACCGCCCCAACTTCGCTGCGCGCTCGTTGCGCAAACAGCGGACCTTTACCATCGGCGTGGTGGTCCCCGAGATCAGCGAAGGCTATGCAGCGCTGGTCATGAGCGGCATCGAAGACCAACTGCTTCAGGAAGGTTATTTCTATTTCGTGGTGAGCCACCGCCACCGTCCGGACTTGCTCGAAGAATATCCTAAGCTCCTTCTGGGCCGCGCCGTGGAAGGCCTGATCGCCGTGGACACCGCTTGCAAGCATCCGCTCTCCGTCCCGGTCGTGGCAGTTTCGGGTCACACGCAAGTGCGAGGAGTGACCAGCATCGTGCTGAACCATTCCCGCGCGGCGTCGCTGGCGCTCGAACACCTGTATCACCTCGGCCATCGCCAAATCGCATTCATCAAGGGACAGGAATTCAGCTCGGACACGGAAGTGCGTTGGAACGCAATCCTGGAAGCGGCGACGCGGCTTGGCCTGCGCGTCCGGTCAAACCTGATCGTGCAACTTGAAGGAGATACGCCTTCCCCCGAGCTCGGTTATCACGTTACTCAAAAACTTCTCGCGGGAGGACACCTGTTCACCGCTCTATTCGCTTTCAATGATATTTCCGCGATTGGCGCCATCCGCGCTCTGCGAGAAGCTGGACTGCGCGTTCCCGAGGAGGTTTCTGTCGTAGGCTTCGACGACATCCCGAGCGCTGCGTTTCAGAATCCAGGCCTCACTACCGTGCGCCAGCCCCTGCGCAAAATGGGAGAGATCTCCGCTGAGACGGTGCTTCGAAGAATTGCCGACCCCCAAAACGGCCCCCATCCGAATGTCATCACTGTAGAGCCGGAATTGATCGTGCGAGCTTCGACGGCCTCAGCTCCGGCGCGTCTGAAGACGAGATAGTGGTTTGACGCATGGCATCCCCGGAGACCAGCGCCCGCCCGCACGCTTTCCGATTTTGCCATGGGGAAGCGTTTATTTTCTTGGCCGGGTTCATCCTCGCCGGAGTGCTCACGACCCTCCTTGGACCCATTCTTCCCTGGCTTCAATCTCAGTGGGCGCTCACGGACGCGCAATGCGGCTTTCTGTTCACCGCGCAGTTCCTGGGTTCACTATTGGGAGTCATCGCAACCACAGCGCTTCTTCCTCGGCGTGGCTATCGGCCCGTTCTAATGACGGGGTTCCTGTTGATGGCTGCCGGTGTCAGCGCATTGGGCTTCGGTCACTGGCCCGTTGGATGGCTGTTCGTTTTTATCTATGGCGCGGGGCTTGGTCTGATAATTCCCAGCGGCAATCTCTACGTCGCCGAAGCCGCTGGTGAACAGCGCGCAGCGGCATTGAACTATCTGAATCTCGCATGGGGGATCGGTGCGGTGATTTGTCCGTTGATTGTCTCCTTGTTTTTGAAGCGACCGGGAATGCAGACCCTATTCGTTCTGACCGGAGTGATTCTGGTGTGTCTGGCACTTCTTTGCTTGACGCCCGGGTTCGCCACGGCGCCTCCACGAGCGGAATCCAACGCGCAGGTCCCGCCCCTGTGGAGAATCTTCCCCAAGTCTCAGTCCGGATGGGCTCTGGCCGCGCTTTTCTTCCTTTACGTGGGAACAGAAAATGGGCTTGGCGGCTGGATCGCCACACACGCGAAACGCATCGGTGCAACCCCGGAACCTTCCTGGATCGTCGCCCCATCTTTTTTTTGGGGCGCGTTGCTGCTGGGCAGAGCTGTGGCTCCGGCCACATTGCGATTTCTGAGCGAGCCGAAAGTCGTATCCGCAGGTCTTGTCCTGGCCTCATGCGGAACAGCGGCCGTGTTTGTTTCGACTACACTGCGGGGGGCCCGCGCGGGGACGGGGATCGCGGGCCTGGGACTGGCGCCTGTGTTTCCGATCTTAATCGCATGGCTCTCGCAGCAATACGGAACACAAGCGCCGCGAATCGGGGGAGTGATGTTTGCGCTCGGAGGATGCGGCGGCGCCACGTTGCCCTGGCTGGTAGGGGCAACATCGTCGCGCTTCGCCTCGCTGAGGGTCGGTCTTCTGGTCCCGCTGTGCAGCTCCCTGCTCATGCTCGCTGTGCTTCCGGCTGCGATCAGGTTCCGAAAGAAGATCTCCCATTCGGCCCAAGACCCCCGCCCAGAAGCTCTTCCCGGCGGGAGCTAGGTGAAAACTCAGTTCGTCCGTGGTAACGTTAGCGGCGCATTGGCCAGTAAATCGATTTATTAAGAATTTTTTCAAGACCCGCTAGCTTGCGCTCCGCACCCGAGGGCACGGAGGATAGGAGCATGACGGTCATCGCGGCAGAGGCTGTCACGCATCGTCATCTGGCCAACGTGGATCTCGCTGTCATTTCCCTGTACTTCGCGATTGTCTTTGCGATTGGATTCTATTTCGCGAGAAAAGAGCGCACCTCGGAAGATTACTTCCTAGCCAGCCGGAATGTCGGATGGTTTGCCATCGGCGCCTCGCTCTTCGTTTCCAATATCTCCACCGAACACTTTATCGGCTTAGCGGGTTCCGGGGCGACCTCCGGGCTGGCCGTGGGGCACTTTGAATGGCTGGCCTGTCTGATCCTGCTCATTCTCGGCTGGGTTTTCGTCCCGTTCTACCTGCGATCCAATGTCTTCACCATGCCGGAGTTCCTCGAGCGGCGCTTCAACCGGCATTGCGCCACCTACCTCGCGAGTATTTCGATCATCGCTTACATATTTACGAAGATTTCGGTTCACCTCTACGCTGCCGCGGTCGTACTGGAGCGCGTCGTGGGCTGGAGCCCCCTGACCGCGGCGATCATCCTCGTTGTGGCGACCGGCATTTACACGATCGCTGGGGGCCTCGCGGCGGTGATTTACACGGATCTAGTGCAGACGCTGATCCTGATCGCCGGCGCGGTGGTGCTCACTGCCATCGGGCTCCATGAAGTTGGCGGGTTTGCAGGGCTGCGCGCCGCCGACCCCGCGAGCTACTTTCACATGATCAAGCCAATGCGCGACCCGGAGTTTCCGTGGACGGGAATCTTCTTTGGCGCGCCCATTCTGGGCATCTGGTATTGGTGCACCGACCAGGTCATCGTGCAGCGGGTCCTCTCGGCAAAGGACGAGGGCCACGCAAAAGCGGCGACGATCTTCGCCGGATTTCTGAAAATCCTGCCGGTGTTCATTCTTGTGCTGCCCGGGCTGATTGCGTTTGCGCTGTATCCGCGATTGTTCCGAGTCGTGGGCGGACACGTCACCAATGGAGACATCGCATACCCCACGATGATCGTCAATTTGCTGCCGGTGGGGCTTGTGGGACTGATGATTGCGGCGCTGCTCGCGGCGTTGATGGGTGCGATGAGCTCTGTGTTCAACTCGGCTTCCACGATGGTGACGCTGGATTTTTACAAAAAGCTCCGGCCTAATGCGACCGAACTGCAACTGGTGTCCTTTGGGCGCTTCGCTACGGGGATCATGGTGGTGCTGGGCATCCTGTGGGTGCCGTTCATTCATTTGTTGAGCGCGCAGCTGTACATCTATCTGCAGAGCGTGCAGGCGTACATCAGCCCGCCCATCGCCGTGTGTTTTATCTTCGGGATCTTGTGGCCGCGGTTGAACGGGCAGGGAGCAATCACCTCGCTGCTTTTCGGTTTTGCGCTGGGCGCCGTGCGGTTCATTCTCGAAGTGCTGGATAAGACGCGGCACTTCGACTCGTCGCTGGTGCGCTGGGTCGTGGACCTGAACTTTCTGCACTACGCCATCTTGATGTTCGTCCTGTGTGCTGCCGTGTTGGTGGGGGTCAGCTTCCTGTACCCCGCGCCTGACCGGAAGAAGCTCGCGGGTCTGACCTTTGCAACCGTTGAGGAGAAGCTGCAAACAACGAGGGTGCGCACAAAACATCTCGAACGCGAGACGGAGGTCGAGCACACAGTGAACCTGGCATTTACGGGACTTCTGCTGGCCACGGTGGTCGCGCTGTGGATCTACTTT
>WNGN01007866.1_pt1 | contig 12219 bp, 11 predicted proteins | sample 5400561 | NCBI WGS metagenome assembly WNGN01 (sample SAMN13153379, study PRJNA577476) | soil metagenome | isolation source: 115 cm soil or saprolite under Garry oak tree replicate 2 | place: USA:California | collected 2016-06-15
AGTACCGACCGCCTCGGCCGCGAGCGGGGGTTCGAGGACCTCGGCCGGGCGGTCCAGGACCTTGAACACGGACGTCCCCGGCGTGGACTCCATGTAATGCAGCGCCGCGGGCGTCCACGGCACGGAATCGGAGGTTGGAAGAGGAGATCCGCATACCTCGCAGGCGGGTCCGGGGGGCGAGTACAGGCCACACCATGCGCAAGCAACCTGTGCCTGATCGACAGTTGCCTGAGGCGCAGGGACTTCAGGGTCGGGTCGCGCGTCCTCCCCCACCTGTCAAGGTTCGGTCAATCGGCTGGCATGCATGAGAGCTTGAGGCTTGCCGCGAGGGAAAAGGGGCTTTCGGCGTAGGACTCGAATGGGTCGCGCGGGAAGGACTCTTCCATCGGGCGTAGCCCTGTGCGGAACCGGAGAGATCGAAAGGTTCGGTAGGCTCGCAAACGTGATCGGCTCCATCCTGGGCAACTCGGTTCGCCGAGTCGAAGATCCTCGCTTTCTTAGGGGCACGGCCACCTACGTCGAGGATCTCTCGAACGATGAGGCGCTGCACGCGGTGTTCGTCCGGTCGTTCCTTGCGCATGCTCGGATCACCGGCATCGACGACACGAGCGCGAAAGCCCTGCCCGGCGTGGCGGCCGTTTACACGGCGACGGATCTCGACCTGCCTCCCATGCCGCCGCTGAGCTCGGTCGCCGAACGGTTTGCCAGGCCGCTCCTGGCGAGGGACGTTGTGCGGTTCGTCGGTGAGGCCGTCGCCGTGGTGCTGGCGACGACCAGGGCCGAGGCGGTCGACGCCGCAGAGGCTGTCGTCCTCGACTACGAACCGCTGCCGGTGGTCGTCGATCCGATCCGGGCGGTGGAGCCCGGGGCGACGATCCTGTTCCCGGAACACGGCTCGAACGTCGCGCTCGACACCGGATTCGTTTCGATGCCTCGCCGCGCGGGCGCCGACCCCCTGGCGGGCGCGGACGTCGTGATCCGAGCGCGTTTCGTCAACCAGCGCGTTGCGCCGGTTCCGATGGAGGTCAACGGGGGACTGGCCGCGTTCGACCCGGACACCGACGGCGTCACCCTGTGGGTTCCCAGCCAGGCGCCCTTTGCCGTTCGGACCGACGTGGCGAGGGGGTTGGGCCTCGATGAGAGCCAGGTCCACGTGATCGCCCCGGCTGTCGGCGGCGGGTTCGGGGCGAAGGGTGACACGTATCCGGAATGGATCCTGCTGGCGGCGTTGGCCCATCGGCTGACTCGGGCGGTTCGGTACGTGGAGACCCGCTCCGAGAACATGACGGCCATGGTCCACGGGCGCGCTCAGGTCCAGGATGTCGAAATCGGGGCGCGCCGGGACGGGACGATCGTGGGCCTGCGTGCCGACGTGATCGCGGACATGGGCGCGTATCCGATGGGAGCGTATCTGCCCGGGCTCACCCGGATGATGGCGTGCGGTGTGTACCGGATCCCTCGCGTGCAGTTCCGGTCGCGATGCGTGCTCACCAATACGACCCCCGTCGGCGCGTACCGGGGCGCCGGCCGCCCCGAAGCGGCCGCGCTCATCGAGCGGGCCATGGACATGGTGGCCGACGAGCTGGACATGGACCCCGTCGAGATTCGTCGCCGCAACCTCATTCCTCCCGAAGCCTTCCCGCACACGACGGCGAGCGGAGGCAAATACGACACGGGCGACTACGACGCCGCGCTGACCGAGGCGCTGCGCACCGCGAACTACGGGGAGTTGCGCGCGGAGCAAGCTGTTCGGCGGGCTCGAGGAGATCGATTCCTCCTGGGGATCGGGGTGAGCTGCTACGTGGAGATCACCGGGTTCGGTTCCGAGTTCGGCTCGGTCGAGGTTCACGCCGACGGCTCGGTCACGGTACTCACCGGAACGTCCCCGCACGGCCAGGGACACGAGACGGCCTGGGCCCAGATCGTGGCAGGAACGCTCGGCGTCTCGTTCGAGCGCATCAGGGTGGTGCACTCGGACACGGATCTCGTTCCGAGCGGCCAGGGGACGATGGGATCACGGTCGGCCCAGATGGGGGGCTCGGCCGTCCTGCGAGCGAGCGAAGGCGTGCTTGACAAGGCGCGTCGCGTGGCCGCTCACGCGCTCGAGGCGGCCGTCGAGGACATCGCGCTCACGGGCGACGCGCGGATCGGGGTGGCCGGGGCGCCGGATCGCTCGCTCTCGTGGGCGGAGCTCGCGGCCATCGCAGCGGATCCTGGGGCGCTCCCGGCGCCGATGCAGCCGGGGCTCCGCGCGACCGCGGACTTCGAGCAGGGAGGCAGCACGTATCCGTTCGGGGCACACGTGGCCGTGGTCGACGTGGATGCGCAGACCGGACGGGTCCAGCTCGTTCGCCACATCGCCGTCGATGACTGCGGTCGGATCATCAATCCGCTCCTCGTGGATGGCCAGATCCACGGCGGGGTCGCCCAAGGCGTCGCCCAGGCGTTGTTCGAAGAGGCCGCCTTCGACGAGGCCGGCACGCCGCAGAACGCCAGCCTCATGTCCTACGCCATGCCCAGCGCGGCCGAACTCCCGTTCATCGAGGTCCGTCACACCACGACGCCCACACCCCTGAATCCTTTGGGCGCGAAGGGGATCGGGGAGGCGGGAACGATCGGCTCGACGCCGGCCGTCCAAAACGCGGTGGTCGATGCCTTGTCGCATCTGGGGGTCCGGCACCTCGACATGCCGCTCACACCCGAGCGAGTGTGGCGGGCCATCCGGGAAAGCACGGAGCTCCATCGACTGCGGTAGCCTTGACCCGGCGTGACTTCCCGCGGCCCATCTCCAGTCCTTCTGACCGACCCCGGCCCGACCGCCGGAGGGGCGCTGTCACCGGCCATCCAACTGTCGTCGGTAACTCGCGTATTCGGGGTTGTCCCGGCACTGGTGCGGGCCAGCCTGCTCGTCGAGCGCGGTGAGATGGTGCTCGTGCGCGGGCCGAACGGCGCGGGCAAGAGCACGCTCCTTCGGGTCATTGCCACCGCGCTCGCGCCCACCTACGGCTCCGGCGCGATCTTCGGCTTCGATCTGCTGCGCGAGCGGGACGAGATCCGCCGGCGGACCGAACTGCTCGGCCACCGGACGCGGCTCTACGAGGACCTGACCGCGAGCGAAAACCTTCGGTTCGCCTGCACACTGTTCGGCATCGACCCACGTGGAGTGCCTGACGCCCTCGACCGGGTCGGGCTGACCGACGCCGCCGACGAGCGCGTGTCCGGCTTCTCCCAAGGCATGCGACAGCGCGTGGCGGTGGCACGGGCGATCCTTCGAACGCCCGACCTGCTCTTGCTCGACGAGCCCTATGCCGGTCTCGACGCCGAGGCGAAGGAGATCGTCGACGAAGCCATCAAGGATGCGGTCGGAACGGGCGGGACGGTGCTCCTGGCAACACACGATCCGACCCGGGGGGCGATGGCGGGCCGGACCCTGCGTATGGACGGGGGAAGGATCCTCACCGAACGAGCAGAGCCGCCATGACGCTCCTGGGCCAGAGCCTGGTCGTCGCCGGGAAGGATCTGCGCATCGAGGTCCGCGGCCGATACGCGCTGGCGTCGGTGCTCCCCTTTGCCGCAACGCTCCTCATCGCCTTCGGACTTGCGCTGGGGCCGGGCCGGACGCTCCTGCAGCAGACTGCGCCAGGAGTGCTGTGGCTCGCCGTGCTGTTCGCCTCGGTCCTTTCGTTCCGCCGTGCGTACCAGCATGAGGGCGAGGACGGAGCGCTCGAGGGCCTGCTGCTCGCACCGATCGACAAGGCGGCGGTGTTCATTGGCAAAGGCCTGGCCGTCGTGGCCCAGCTCCTGGCCCTCGAGCTGATCGTCGTGCTGCTCGTCTCGGGGCTGTTCGACCTGTCGCTCGGGGCCAGGCCCCTGACGCTGGCCGCCGCCTTCGTGCTCGGCACGGTCGGTCTCGCCGCCGTGGGGAGCCTGTTCGGCGTGCTCTCCGAAGCCCCGCGAGCCCGCGAGGCCGTGCTCCCTCTGCTGGTGCTCCCGCTGGCCACCCCCGTGCTCGTGGCCGGGGTGAGGGCCACCGCCCTTGCCACAGCCGGCCGGGCCGGCGAGGCCGGGTCGTGGCTGGGGCTGCTCCTCGCGTTCGACGTCGTCTTCGTGGCCGTCGGTACCCTGGTGTTCGGGTTCCTGCTGGAGGAGTGAGGAGGGGTGGCCGTCAGCTCCGTCGAACGCATTGTCGGGAAGGTCACCGCCCACCGCGGCGAACGGACCCTCGGGTGGGCCACACTGGTGGCGATGGCGACCAGCGGGGTGATGTCGCTGGTGATCTCCCCGCCGGATGCGGATCAGAGGGACGTCGCGAGGCTGCTCTACATCCACGTCCCGTCGGCCTGGCTCGCCTATCTGGCGTTCGCCGTGGTGTTCGTCTCGAGCATCGCCTACCTCAGGACGAAGAAGACGCGATGGGACCGGTTGGCTGCGGCCTCCGCGGAAGTGGGGGTGCTGTTCACGGCGCTGGCCATCGCCCTGGGCTCGATCTGGGGCAAGCCGATCTGGGGCACGTGGTGGACGTGGGATCCGCGGATCACGACGACCGCGATCCTGCTTCTGATCTACGTCGGCTACCTCGCGGTCCGGCGACTCCCCGACACCGCCGCCAAACGGGCGCGGTGGGCGGCCGTGGTCGGGATCGTCGGGTTCCTGGACGTGCCGATCGTCCAACTGTCGGTGACGTGGTGGCGGTCGCTGCATCAGGGACCCACCGTGCGGCTTCTGGGCGAGTCCACTATCGCCCCCATCATGAAGGCTGCTCTCCTGGTCGGAGTCCTCGCGTTCACCGTGCTGTATCTGTACCTGGTCACCCTGCGGCTGCGGGTGGGCAGGCTGGAAGAGCGCGCGCTGGCAGAGGCCTTGTCCCCGCGTCTGGGGCAGCCTGCCGAAGCGCTCCTGGAGGCCGAGGAGGCCGCCACGCATGGCTAGCTCGCTGGCCGTCGAGCTCGCGACCGGGCCCTGGCTATCGGCGGGAAGCGCCGAGGCTCGAGCCTGCCGTGAAGCGAGGGCGGGTTCTGCTCGTCCTGGCGATCGTCGTGGGGACGCTGGCATGGGTCGCGGCAAAAGGCCTCACTGGCAACCTCGTTTACTACAGGACACCCACGGAGATCCTCAAAGCCGGCTCATCCATCGTCGGAGATCGCGTACGGGTCGGCGGCTACGTGGTCCCCGGCTCGGTCCATGAGTCGGGCCACGCGGTCGAATTCATCGTGACCGACGGATCCGCAAGCTTGACGGTGATCAACACCGGAAGCGTTCCGGCGCTGTTCAGCGACGGCCGCGGCGTGGTGGTCGAGGGGATCTATGGCCAAGACGGCGCCTTCCATTCGGACACGTTGCTGGTCAAGCACAACGGCGTCTACTCGCCGCCCGCTCCCGGGCAGACGCCGCACTCGGCGGACCTGTCGGGGAGCGGGTAGGCCCAACCGGTGGACCGGCTCGGGACGTTCGCGCTGATCCTCGGACTCGGCCTCGCGCTGTATGGCCTGGCGGCCTCGGCGATCGGGACGCGCCGTGGCCGACCGATTCTCGTCGAGAGCGCTCGAACCTCGGCCTATTCGCTCCTGGCGGTCGTCGCGGCGGCAAACGGGGCGATGCTTGCGGCGATCCTGGCCAACGACTTCTCGCTCCGATACGTGGCCCTGAACTCAAGCAGGGCGACGCCCACGTTCTTCAAGGTCCTGTCGCTCTGGTCCGCCGACGAGGGTTCGCTGCTGCTGTGGAACCTGATCCTGGCCGGATACATCGCTGCGGTGGCCTTCCGGTTCCGAAGGCGAAAGCCCGAGACGTTCCCGTGGGCGATGGCAGTCATGTACGGGGTTCAGGCGTTCTACCTCGTCCTGGTCCTGGGACCCACGCGACCGTTCGCCACCCTCTCCTCCCCGGTCTCCGACGGCCGAGGGCCGCTGCCCCTCTTGCAGAACCACCCGTTGATGGCCGTGCATCCGCCGTTCCTGTACCTCGGCTTCATCGGCTTCACCGTTCCCTTCGCCTTCGCCATCGCCGCGCTCCTCACCGGAACGCTCTCGGATCGGTGGATCAGAATCACCCGGCGGTGGACGCTCGCCGCATGGATCTTCCTCTCGGTCGGCCTGGTCCTTGGGGCGCTGTGGTCCTACGGGGTCCTCGGGTGGGGTGGCTATTGGGCGTGGGACCCGGTGGAGAACGTCGCCCTGCTCCCCTGGCTCATGGCGACCGCGTTCCTGCACTCGGTGATGATCCAGGAGCGCAGGGGGATGCTGAAGGTCTGGAACCTCTCGATGATCGTCGGAGCGTTCGCGCTCACCACCTTCGGGACGTTCCTCACGCGCGGGAGCATCCTTTCCTCGGTCCACGCCTTCGCCCAGTCGACGGTCGGTCCCATGTACCTGAGTTTCCTGGCGCTCGTGCTTGTCGGCGGATTCGGGCTCATCGCGACACAGGCATGGAAGCTACGCTCCGGCGGGAGGCTGGACTCGGCGCTTTCACGGGAAGCTGCGTTCGTGGGCAACAACCTCGCCTTCCTGGCCATCACGTTTATCGTGCTGCTCGGCACGATCTTTCCGCTCGTCGTCGAAGCGCTCACCAACCGGCAGGTCAGTGTGGGCGGTCCCTATTTCAAAGAAACCACCATCCCGTTCTTCCTGTTGCTCCTGTTCCTGATGGGGGTCGGTCCGCTCCTGCCGTGGCGGCGGGCCTCGCGCGAACAGGTCCGCCGCAAGGTGACGCTGCCGGCGGTCGTGGGAGCAGCCGTGATGGTGGCGCTGGCGGCAGTCGGGACGCGCGACCTCGCCGCGCTTGCCGCCTACGGCCTGGCAGCCTTCGTCCTCACGGCGAACCTCGGCGAACTCGCCCGAGGGATCCGCGCGCATGCTCGGGGCACCGGCGTCTCGATCCTGACGGCCATCCCCGCGGCGGTCGGGCGGAACCATCGGCTCTTCGGCGGACTCGTCGTGCACGCCGGCATCGCGATCGTGGCCATCGCCATCACCACGTCGACGGCATTCGCCCATCAGACGGAGGTCACGCTCGCTCGGGGCGAGCAGACCTCATTCCAGGGGTACAAGCTGCGCTACGAGGGGCTTCGGACCTTGCCGCAACCACAACGCATCGTGGAGGTCGCCATGGTGAGCGTGTCGACGCAGGGCCGTTCGCTGGGGAACCTGACGCCTTCGCTCAACTCCTACCCGTCGGCCACCGACCCGATCGGCACGCCGTCGATCCGGTATGGGGTATTCCGTGACCTCTACTCCTCGCTGATCGGGTTCACGGGGAGCGGGGACGAGGCCACCTTCCGCTTCTTCCTCAATCCGGGAGTCACCTGGGTCTGGGCGGGAGGCGCGCTCGGCGCACTGGGAGGGCTGGCGGCGGCGTGGCCGTGGCGTCGTCGCGCTGTGTCCTCCGAGCCCTTGATCCAGGCCCGTGAGCTGGCCGGCGTCGGATAGGGCGGACGAAATGACCGAGGGACGCGACGGTTCGGTTGGCCGGCACCCGTCGGGTCTCGAGCCGCCGACGGCGAGCCGGCGCCGACGACGTGGCCGATGGATCCTGTTCGGCTCCGTCATCGTGGCCATCGCGATGCTGACCTCGCTCCTCGCGTTCGGCCTGGGCCGCGACCCGGATATCGTCCGATCGGCGCTGGTGGGCAAGCCGGCGCCGGCGTTCGAACTTCCGCTTCTTTCCGGCATCGGCTCGCTCAAGCTGTCCGATCTGCGTGGGCAGGTCGTCGTGCTCAACTTCTGGGCGTCGTGGTGTGCCGACTGCCGGGTGGAGCACCAGACGCTGGCGGCGGCATGGGACCGGTACCGGGACCAGGGGGTGGCCCTGATCGGGGTCGATTTCCAGGACTCAACGCCCGCGGCTCGGGCCTTCGCTTCCGAGCTTGGCATGGACTGGCCGCTCGTCATCGACCAGGCGTCGAAGGCCGCGCTCGCCTATGGGGTCTATGGTGTCCCCGAGACGTTCTTCATCGCCCGGGACGGCACGGTCGGCTCACGCGTGGTCGGCCCCGTTTCCTATGCGCACCTCACCGACGAGATCACCCGGCTCCAGGGTGCGGAGGCCGGGTGAGCACCCGCCGCGCGTGGGGAGGCACCGCCGTCCTCTCCGTCGCGTTGCTTGCCGCGGCAGTGTCGCTCGGAGTCGTCGCGGCCCGCGGACCCGCGTCGCCGAGCGCGCTGCAGGACCGTGTCCGAGCGATCGCGTCAAGGCTTCGGTGTCCCGTGTGCCAGGACCTGTCCGTTGCCGACTCTCCTTCGGCCTGGGCCGAGGAGATGCGGACCACGATCGCCGAGAAGCTGCAGGCCGGCGAGACGCCGGAACAGATCCGGGCGGGGTTCGTCGGCGCCTACGGACAGTGGATCCTGCTCGCGCCGACCCACCGCGGACTGAACCTCGTGGCGTGGATCGCCCCGGTGGTATTGCTGGTGGGCGGCCTCCTCCTCGCCGTGACGTCGGTGCGCCGCTGGAGCGGGGGAAGCGCGGGTCGGGCGGTGGGGGAACCCGATCCGACGCGTCAGCAGTACGGGAGCGGCTTGACTCGCGATGACCGCATGCTCTTGGATCGCGCGATCCTTCGCGGGAAGGACGAGCCGGATTGATCTGGGCGATCTTGATGGCCTCGGCGGTACTGGCAGGAGTGGCTGCGGCCGGTGTTCTTCGTCCATTCGGCGGATCGGTCGTACCGGGGCTGGAGCGCCAGGCGGACCCGCTGGAAGACGAGCGGTCGAGCCTGCTCCGGGCCCTGAAGGACCTGGACACGGAGCGAGCCGAAGGCTTGCTTGCCGAGCAGGACTACCGGGTCCTTCGATCGGAGACCGAGCGGCGAGCCGTGGCAGTCCTTCGCGCGCTCGAAGCCAGAGACGGCGCAGGCGAGCTCTCCGGTGAACTGAAGGAGCTGCGGTCGGGGTCTCCGGGCGATGGTCGCATCGACGCCGGGCGGTATCGGCGCACCCGCCCGTTGACCTCTCTGTTCGTGGCCGCTGGCGTCGCGGCCGTCGTCGCCGTCGCGCTGGTGGGCGCCGTGCACGCTCGCAGTGCGGGCTCCACGATCACCGGCTTCGGCACGCAGGCAAGCCAAGACCCGCTGGCCTTCTTCGAGCAGCGTGTCAAGGACCACCCCAACGACGTCGCGGCCCGTTTGGATCTCGGGAGCCGCTATCTCCGGACCGGGAACGTGTCGGGTGCCGTGGCCCAATATCTGGCGGCTCTGGAGCTCGACCCGCGGAACGCGGAGGCGCACGCGAACTTGGGCTGGGTTCTGTACCAGGCGGGGAAGCCGGATGAGGCGCTGAGCGCGGAGGACCAGGCGCTCGAGTCCGACCCGGGTTACGCTCAGGCGCTGTACTTCAAGGGCATCATCCTGTTGCGAGGCCTGAACCGGCCGGTCGACGCGGCCGACGCATTCCGGGCGTACCTTGCCGCCGCGCCCTTCGGGTCTCTGCGCGGCGAGGTCCAGCACCTGTTGACGCAAGCTCAGTCGGCGTCCTCTGTGTCGCCATCGCCCAACCCCTGATCAGCGGGTCGCGGCGAGCCGGAAGTACTCCTCCTTCATCGCGTCGCGGAAATAGTTCCTTCCGAACGCGGTGAGCATCCCTTCCACTTGGCTGACGTGCGCCTCGATGGCCGAGAGTTTCAGCTCGAGGATGTCGGGAGGCAGGGCGAAGTCGATGGCCAGTTGCTCCTTCGGAGTGACCGGTGGTGTGCCTGGTTCCATGAAGACGTTGAACCGGTTCATGACCGGGACGAACGTCTCCGCCCACTCCGGCGTCTGCGTCGCGTAGTAGAGCCGGGCTCCCCGCCGCCCGACGTCATCGAACGCGTCGGTAGTCCAGGTGCTCACGGACTTGTGGTCGGGGTGGCCGGTCATCCCGTCGGGGCCGAACGTCAGCACGGTGTCGGGGGCGACCTCCTGCATGATGGCGCGGACCTTTCCCACCGCCTCGACAGGGTCGACCGACGCGCACGTCCCGTCGTAGTAATCGAGCCAGCGGTGTTCGGTGACCCCGAGCACGTCGAGCGAGGCCATCAGCTCGCCCTCGCGAATGCGCCCCATCTCCGTGGTGGGCCATCGCTCCTCGTCCCACGAGCCTTCCTCGCCCCGAGTGGCCGTGACACAGACGACGCGACGGCCCTCACGCACGGCCTGCGCCATCAGGCCGGCGGTGAGGTAGGTCTCGTCGTCGGGATGCGCCCACACCCCGAGCAACGTCCCCAGCACCGACACGCGGTTCACCGCGAGTTCTGCTCCTTCTGCATGGCGGCCGGAAGCTTACTCCAGCCTTCGCGCGTGACGGCCTGGTGTACGCGCCAGGGCTCTTCCCTGTCGGGAAAGTCGATCCGGTAGTGGCCGCCGCGGCTCTCCTCTCGTCGGCGAGCCGCTCGCGCTAGGAGCCACGCGATGAGCGTGCCGGAACGGGATCGGCGGGGGCCGTCGTGGTCGGCCTCCAGCGCGGCGACCGCCTGATCGAGGCCCCCGGCGGTCCTGCTCACTCCGAGGAACCGGTCGGCCAGCGAACGGATCTCCTCGATCGGATGCGAGCGCGCGAGGGGCCAGCCCTCGAGCGGCTGTTCGGGCGTCATGACAAAGGGCGTGCCCTCTTGGGCCAGGGCCGCGCGCCGACCGAACACCAGCGCTTCCAGGAGCGAGTTCGAGGCCAGGCGGTTCGCCCCGTGAACGCCGGTGCAGGCGACCTCGCCGCAGGCGAACAGGCTCGGGACGGTCGTGCGACCCTGCAGGTCGGTGAGGACCCCGCCCGTGAAGTAGTGGGCGGCCGGGGCCACGGGGACCGGGTCACTCGCCAGGTCCAGGCCGACCTCCGCGCAAGACGCGAGCGCGGTGGGGAAGCGCTCGCGGATGCCGGGCACACGCGTCGCGTCCAGGTAAACGGGCCCCCCCGTAGCCTCCCGGACGCGGGCAATGGCCCGCGCCACCACGTCGCGCGCTGCCAGCTCGGCGCGATCGTCGAACCGGGGCATGAAGCGCTCGCCCGTCGAGTCGACCAGCACCGCCCCTTCTCCCCGAAGGGCCTCGGTGAGCAATCTGGCCTGGTGGCCCGGAACGTCCAGGGCCGTGGGATGGAACTGGACGAACTCGAGATCCGCGAGCGCCGCTCCCACGTCCCAGGCCAGGGCCATGCCCTCCCCGCTGGCTCGCTCGGGCCCCGTTCGCCGACCGAAGATGCCCGTCGCGCCGCCAGTGGCAAGGATGACGCGCGAGGCCTCCAGTTCTTCGCCGCCCAACCCCACACCGGTTACCCGGCCCGCCACCGCGAGGAGTGAAACGACCCTCGCCTCGTTCCAGTGGATACGCCGGTCTTCACGGGCCGCCGCGACGAGCGCCCGCAGGATGGCCCGGCCGGTTGCGTCCCCCCCGGCATGCAGCACCCGCCGCGTCCGATGTCCACCCTCCCTCGTGGGCGCGCCCCTCGCGTCGAAGACCATACCGTTGGCGCTCAGCTCGTCGATGGCCCGCGGTGCCTCCGTCGTGAGGATGCGAACCGCCTCGGGGTCGCACAGGCCCGCGCCGGCTGCCAGCGTGTCCTCCGCGTGCGCGGCCGGCGCGTCATCCTCGGCGATCGCCGCTGCGATTCCCCCCTGGGCCAGGGCGGTGGAGCTCGCGTCTGAGGGGTCCGGCGCCACGATCGTGACCGAGCCCCGCGCGGCGGCGTGCAGCGCCGCCCACAGGCCAGCCGCGCCGGCGCCCACCACGACGGTCTTCAACTGGCGGGGGGTGCTCAGGGGACCGGAACGGGCGCCGGTCCGAGCTGGATCATCCGTTCAACAGCCCGGGCGGCACGGGCCCGGATCTCTTCGGGCACCGTGATCTCGAAGACGCGCTCTTCCAGCGAGCGCAGCACCTTCGCCGGAGTGATGGCCTTCATGTACTGGCAGACGGCGTACTCGTTGATGGGCTCGAACACTTTGCCGGGGCTCGCCTTGCGCAGCTGGTGGAGGATGCCCGTCTCGGTGGCAATCAGGAACTTCTGTGCGGGCGATCGAGCCGCCTCGATGACCATGCCGCCCGTCGACAGAATCTTGGTCCGATCCGCCGGCAGCACGCCCTCCCCAAGGAGATAGAGCGCGGAGGTCGAGCAGCCGCACTCGGGATGGATGAGCAGTTCGGCATCAGGATTCGCTTCGGCCCTGGCTCGCATCTCGTCGGGTCCGATCCCGGCGTGGACGTGACATTCGCCCATCCACACGTGCATCTTTCGGCCGGTCTGCCGTTCGACGTGCGCT
>WNGN01007840.1_pt1 | contig 12218 bp, 9 predicted proteins | sample 5400561 | NCBI WGS metagenome assembly WNGN01 (sample SAMN13153379, study PRJNA577476) | soil metagenome | isolation source: 115 cm soil or saprolite under Garry oak tree replicate 2 | place: USA:California | collected 2016-06-15
GGCCCTCGGCGACGAAGCGCTCGAGGGCGGCGAGCGGATCGCCCCGTTCGAGCCGCCCGTCTCGCTCGACGCTCCCATCGGCACGGATGCAGAGCTGCGCCCGCGGCGCGCAGCCGAGCAGCGTCACGGGCTCGGCGGGGTCCGGCACCTCGAGCAGGAACGCGCCGGGCTCGGCGGCGAGGCTCGCCAGCACCTCCAGCGGATCGCGGCGGAGCGCCAGCGGCACGACGCGCATGGCGGCGGATCGTAGGGGTGGGGGGATGGAGCTGATGGCGGAAATGACCCTCAGTGCCTGGCGATCAGAGTGAGCTGATTCGCCGCCAGGCGCCAACGTCCCTGCTGATTGACCCACACGCTGAGCATGCGGTACTCGCCGCCCGCCTCCTTGCCGCTGTACTTCCCCTTCAAGGTGATCCGGCTGGTGGTGACGGCGGTATCTCCGTAGACGTGGACCGCTTCGATCTGGCGCGCAGTTGCCTCGACCGACGTAGCGCCGGACTTGAGGTTCTCGAGGCGCTGCTTCTTGGTGAGGAGCGCTCCGTGGGGATTGATGAACGCGTAGTCGTCCGTCCAGATGTCATCGAGGGCCGCGACATCCCGCTTCGCCACGGCGGCGCTGAATGCGGCGGCGCGGTCAGCCAGCCCCGCGGGCATGCCCGCTTCCGTGGCTGCCGGGGCGGGTTCCTTGCCCGTAGCCGGCGACGAAACGGCGAGACCGATCGTCGCAAGCCAGAAGAGCGCTCGCTGCATGGGGTGTCCCCCTTTCTGAGGAACGAGGCAGTACACCAACTCGGCCCGCGCCTTCAACACCGAGCGCCGTTCGTTCCGTTCCGGCCGCACAACCGAGCATGCTAGGGTACGGCACCGCATGGGCGAGACGCGCGTCGACCTGCTGCACCTCCTCGAGGATCTGCGCGACGCCTATCCGGGCGCGCTCGAGGAGACGATCCTGACCGAGATCGTGGCCAACTCGCTCGACTCCGGCGCGCGGCGCATCCAGCTCGCAGCGGACGCGGCCACGGCAGGGCTGGTCGTGGTCGACGACGGCTCCGGCATGCGCCGGCGGGAGCTGGCGCGCTACCACGACATCGCATCCAGCGCCAAGACGCGCGGGCAGGGCATCGGGTTCGCCGGCGTCGGCATCAAGCTCGGGCTCCTCGTGTGCGAGGAGGTGCTCACGGAGACGCGGCGCGGGAAGACGCACGTCGCGACGCGCTGGCACCTGGCATCTCGCCACCGCGCGCCGTGGAAATGGATCCCGCCGCAGGCCCTGGTGGCCGAGCGCGGCACCGCCGTCCGCTTGAAGCTCCGCAACCCGCTCTCGCCATTGCTCGACGCCGGGTTCGTGGAGGCGGCGCTGCGGCGCCACTACCAGCCGCTCTTCGACCCGTTTTTCGCGCCCGTGCTCGTTCCCTGCTATCCGCGCGGCGTCACGGTCGAGGTGAACGGCCGCGCGCTCGAGCCCGAGGAGGTCGCGCTCGAGACGGCGCCGCTGGAGATCCGGGCGGCGCGCAAGCGCAAGCCCTCCGCACTCGGCTACCTGATGCGGGCGCCGGAGCCGTTGCCCGAGGAGCGGCGCGGGCTCGCGATCAGCACGCTCGGCAAGGTCATCAAGCACGGCTGGGACTGGCTCGGGGTCACGCCCGCCGCGCCGGAGCGGATCGGCGGGCTGATCGAGGTGCCGGCGCTGGCCGAGTGCCTCACCTTGAACAAGGCCGACTTCGTCCGCGTCGGGCCCCGCGGGGCGACCTATCTCGCCTACCGGAAGCTCCTCCAGGAGGCGGTGTCGCGGCAGCTCGCCGCGTGGGGCGACGTGCGCGATCAGGCCGAGGAGAGCCGCCGGCGGGTGGCGCGACCGGTGGAGCGCGACCTCGAGCGCGTGCTCCACGACCTGGCCGACGACTTTCCGCTGCTCGCCACGCTGGTCCAGGCGCGCGCCGGAGGGCAGCGACGGCTGCCGATCGGGACGGGTGGGGGTGGCGCCGACGGGCGCGCGTTCCTCGCGGCCTCCGTCGTGTCGGCGAGCGCGGTCGCCGAAGCCGAGCCCGCCTCCGCCGCCGCGCCGCCGCCTGTCGGGGAGCCGCGCGAGCGGCCTCCCGGCGACGGTCCCCTCCCAGGTGCCTCCGGGGCGCGCCGGCCGGCGCACCACGCCCTCAGCATCCAGTTCGAGGAGCGGCCTGGCGACCCGGAGCTCGGTCGCCTCGTCGAGTCCACGGTGTGGGTGAACGCGGCGCACCCCGCGTATAGGCGCGCCGCCGCCTCGCGCTCCGACGGCTACCACATCGCACTCGCCGCGGCGCTCGCCCTCGCCCCGCTCGCCGTCGAGGCCGCGCACGAGCACTCCTTCGTGACCGCGTTTCTCACCCGCTGGGGCGACGCAGTCGCGCGGGATCGATCAGCGGTCCGCTCGTCCCGCTAGCACGCGCCGCCGATGGTTCGCGCCCAGGCTTGCGTCCCGCCGGACGAGCGTCTAGCGTCGGCCCCGTGAACGCCGCCGTCGGTCTCATCGAGCGGGTGCTCCCCTCGACGGTCCATCTCCAGGCGCGTATCCCCGAGTCGCATCCCTCGGCGCGCATCCTCGGCACCGAGCGCATGGGCTCCGGCACGATCGTCGACGCGGCGGGCCTCATCCTCACCGTCAACTACGTCGTGCTCGGCGCCGAGCAGGTGCGCGTCACGCTCCTCGACCAGCGCGCCTACGTCGCGGAGGTGGTGCGGCACGACTACGCCTCGGGCCTCGCCCTGGTGCGCATCCCGGAGGACCACCTGACGGCGCTGCCGCTCCGCCGCACGACGGACCTGGTGCCGGGCGAGGAGGCGTTCATCGTCGCCAGCGTCGGCGAGGGCGGGGCGCGCGTGGCGAGCGGCGCGATCAGCTACATCGGCCCCTTCGACGCCAACTGGGAGTACGTCCTCGACCGGGCCATCATGACGACCGCCATGAACCCCGGGCTGGGCGGCGGCCCGCTCCTCGACACACAGGGGCGTGTCCTGGGTGTGGTCTCGCTCAACCTGAACGAGATCGGGCGCTTCTCGCTCTCGATCCCCGCCGACTACTACCTGGACGGGCGGGACGCACTGCTCGGCGGCCGCGCGTCGGCGGCCCCCACGCGCGCCTGGCTCGGCATCTTCTGCTACGCCGTGAAGGACCACGTGGTCATCGCCGGGCTCCTCCCCGGCGGGCCTGGCGAGCAGGCGGGCCTGAAGGCGGGCGACGTCATCCTCGCCGTCGACGGCCAGGACGTGGGCGACCGCCGCTCGCTCTACCGGCTCCTCTGGACCCACCGCCCCGGCGAGGCGGTCACGCTCAAGATCTTCCGCGGGCGGGAGATGCGCACCGTCACCGTCGCCTCGGGCGACGTCGAGGAGTTTTTCGGCTAGAAACCCCCGCAGTGCGCTCGACCATGCCGCTCGGCGACTTCCTGGTCGCCTACCTCCAGAAGATCGGCGTCACGCACCTCTTCGGCATCCCGGGCGACCTCGTGCTGCGGCTGTTCTCGCGCCTCGGGAAGCCTCGCGGCCTCAAGATAGTCACGCTCTCGCATGAGCCGGGGGTCGGCTTCGCGGCCGACGGCTACGCGCGCGCCACGGGACGGATCGGCGTGGTGTGCGTCACCTACGGCGCGGGTGGGCACAACATGGTGAACCCGGTCGCCGGCTCGTTCTCGGAGCGCGTGCCGGTGCTGGTGATCAGCGGCGGGCCGGGCGAAGAGGAGCGCAAGCTCGGCACGCTCATCCATCACCAGGCGAAGGAGATCGAGTCGCAGCTCCGCATCTACCGGGAGCTCACCTGCGCCGCGCGCGTGATCGACGATGCCGCCACCGCGGCCGCGAGCGTGGACGAGGTGGTGCGCACCGTGTGGCGCGAGCAGCGCCCGGGCTACGTCGAGATCCACCGCGACATGGTCGAGCGCCCGATCCCGGTGCCGCGCGGCATCATCGAGTGGGACGGCGCGCTCCACTTCGGCCGCTCCGACGAGCGGCGCGTGGACGAGGCGGTGCGCGAGACGGTGCAGCGCTTCAACGCCGCCCGCCGCCCGCTCACCATGATCGGGATCGAGACCTTTCGCTACAAGCTCCAGAAGGACATCCGCGCGCTCGCCGAGCGCATGGGCGCGCCCGTCACCACCACCGTGCTCGGCAAGGGCGCCTTCCCGATGGACCACCCGCTCTTCATGGGCGTCCACATCGGCCCGCTCAGCCCGCCGCCCATCGTGAAGCGCGTCGATCGGGCGGATCTGGTGCTCAACCTGGGCACGCTGCTCACCGACATGAACCTCGGCAGCCGCCCGCCGCAGATCACCCGCGACCGCTCCATCTGGGCGGTCGGCGGGCGCGTCAACGTGAGCTTCCACACCTACACCGACGTGCACATCCGCGACTTCGTGCATGGCCTCCGGCGCGCGCCGCTCCGGCGGCACAGGGAGAACGTCCGCTACTGCGACAACCTGCCCGCGCAGCCGCCGGAGACGAAGCGGGGGCTTCGCGTGACCGACGTGCTGCACGAGGTGAACCGCTTTCTCCGCGACCGCCGCGGCTACATGGTGGTCGCCGAGTCCGGCGACATGCTCTTCGCCGGCCTCGACGTGCGCGTCGAGCGCGGCGGGGGCTACCTCGCGCAGGGCTACTACGCCTCCATGGGCTTCGGCGTGCCGGGCGCGCTCGGCGCGCAGCTCGGCACCGGCGCCCGACCGCTCGTCCTCTCGGGCGACGGCGCCTTCCAGATGACCGGCCCCGAGATCGCGCAGGCGCCGCGCTACGGCCTCAACCCGATCGTGCTGGTCGTGAACAACGGGGGATGGCAGATCTTCCGCCCCGTGGTCGCCCGCGCCGAGCTGCTCGACCTCCCCCCCTGGCCCTACGCCCGCCTCGCCGACGACTGGGGCGGCCGCGGCTTCTACGTCGAGCGGGTGGACGAGCTGCGCGCCGCGCTCGCCGCGGCGGCGCGCCTCGAGTCCTTCGTCGTGATCGAGGCGATCGTGCGCCCCGACGACCTCACCGTCAGCCGCCGCTACCCGGACCTGGTGTCGGGCTTCAGGTGGGCCGTGCCCGAGGAGTTCAACTTCGGCGCGCTGGTCGACGCGTGGGCGACCGACCGGAGCCGCGTCGCCCTCTACTGGGAGGACGAGGCGGGGCGGAGGGAGCGCCACACCTTCTGGGACGTGAAGCAGGCGAGCAACCGCTGCATGAACGCGCTCGCGGGTCTGGGCGTGGGGCGCGGCGACCCGCTGATGGTGATGCTGCCGCGCGTCCCGGCGTGGCAGGCGGCGATCGTGGGCGGACTCAAGCTGGGCGCGCTCGTCATTCCGTGCACGGCCTCGCTGCGCGCCAAGGACATCGCCTACCGCGCCCGCCACAGCGGCGCCAAGGCGATCATCGCCGCGGTCGAGCAGGTGCCGGAGGTCGAGAAGGCGCTCGCCGACCTCCCGGGGCTCACGGCCCGCGTCGCGCTCGGCGGCGCGCCCGCCGGCTGGCACGACTTCGACGCGCTCCTCGCCCGTGCCTCGCCGAGCGGAGTCCCCGCCCGCACGCGCAGCGACGAGCCGGCGCTCTGCTTCTACACCTCGGGCACGACCCGGGACCCGAAGGCGGTGCTCCACACGCACGCCTACCCCTTCGCGCACCGCTACACCGGCGAGTACTGGCTCGACCTCCAGCGTACCGACCTCCACTGGACGACGTCCGACACCGGCTGGGCCAAGGCGGCCTACGGCGTCCTCTTCGGCCCCTGGATGAACGGCGTGCCGGTCTTCATGTTCAACGGCCGCTTCGACCCCGAGCGCGAGCTCGACCTCCTCGCGCGCTGCGAGGTGTCGGTCTTCTGCGCGCCGCCCACCGAGTACCGCCTCCTCGTGAAGCAGGACTTGAGGCGCCGCCACCTGCCCCGCCTCCGCCACTGCACCGGCGCGGGCGAGCCGCTCAACCCCGAGGTGATCCACGCCTGGCACGATGCCCTGGGGCTCCTGATCCACGACGGCTACGGGCAGACCGAGACGATCCTGCTCGCCGCCAACCTGCCCGGCCTCCCGATCCGCCCCGGCTCGATGGGGAAGCCGTTTCCGGGCCACGACCTGCGGGTGATCGGCGAGGACGGCGCGGAGCTGCCGCCCGGCGAGGTCGGCGAGCTCGCGCTGCGCGGCCGCCCGCCGTCGCTCTTCCGCGAGTACTGGAAGAGCCCCGAGGAGACGGCGGCGTGTCGGCGCGGCGAGTGGTACTTGACGGGGGACCGGGCGAGACGGGACGCCGATGGCTACCTCTGGTTCGTCGGGCGCGCCGACGACGTCATCATCTCGGCTGGCTACCGCATCGGCCCCTTCGAGGTGGAGAGCGCGCTGCTCGAGCACCCGGCCGTGGTCGAGTCGGCCGTGGTGGCGAGCCCCGACCCGGTGCGGGGCGAGATCGTGAAGGCGTTCGTCGTGCTGCGCCCGGGTCATGCGCCCGGCGAGGCGCTGGTCCACGAGCTCCAAGAGCACGTGAAGCGGGTCACGGCGCCTTACAAGTACCCGCGCGCGATCGAGTTCGTGGAGAGCCTGCCGAAGACGGTGAGCGGGAAGATCCGCCGCGTCGAGCTGCGCCAGCGGGAGTGGCAAAAGACGGGTCCGGGCGGGGGCGCCTGACCCCTACGCGGCGGCCCGGAACACGCGCTCGTTCGCGACGGGCCGCAGGGGCCGAGCGTCGCGGCCGCGGTGTCTCCGACTGCTCCTACGGCTTCACGACCGGCTGCCCCGCCGCTCTCCAGCCCTTCAGGCCATCCACCATGACGCTGACGTCCGTGTAGCCCGCTTCGACCGCCCGACGGGCAGCCCCATGCGAGGCCATTCAGTGCGAGTCGGCGCAGTAGAAGACGAGCCGAGCGTCCTTGCGAGACGGCAGCTCCCTTTGCACGTCGTACGTCTTGTAGGTCGACAAGAGGACAGCATCGGGGATGACGCCTTCCTTCGTCCGGAAGTCGGAGCCGTTCGCGTCCAGCAGCGTGACCGCACCCTCGTTCGAGCCGAGCATGGCGACGAGATCGTCGACGTGGATCAGCTTGAAGCCAGCGTCGCTCGTGCCGCAACCCCCGCCGCCGACGGCGACCGCGAGAAGGAACACGACGGGCAGAACGCGGAGTGTCCTCATGCGCTGCGCTTCACGGCTTCGGCAGCCCCAGGATGGCGATCGACGCGCGCGCCTTGTGCCGGCGGTTCAGATTGAGGAGGAGCGCGGTGATCGCTTCCAGGTAGCGCGCGTTGGCGATGCCCCCGGCGTCCACGGCGCGGAGCCCGGGCAGGAGCCCGACCAGCGCCGCGACCTCGGCGCGGGCGCCGGCATCGTTGCCGCACAGGAGGACGTCGCCCTCGAGCGGCGCGGCGATGTCCTGGAGCGTCTCCGCCGAGTGGTTCTTGAACGCGCTGACGACTCGGGCGGCGGGTACCGTCTGCTGGATCAGCTCGCCTGCCGAGGCTGCGCCGTCGACGGGCGCCAGCTCGAAGAAGCCGTTGCGCACCGCGAGCGGGACGATGACGTCGATCACGAGCTTCCCGGCCAACGCCGCGCGCCCCGTGGCGAGGAAGCTCGCGAGGCCCCCGAACGGGAAGGTCAGGACGAGGCGCTTCGAGCGCGCCACCGCCTCGGCGTTCTCGGAGCCGCGCACCGAGGCCCCGGGCACCGCGGTGCGGACGGTCTCCGCCGCCGCGACGGCTCGCTCCGCCACCCGCGAGCCGATCACGACCGGCGCGCCCGCGGCGGCGAAGCGGAGCGCGAGGCCGAGCCCCTGGCGCCCCGTCCCGCCGATGAACGCGATGGCTTCGATCGACATCCTTCGCTCACGCTCACGGCGGCCGAGCATACAGGCCGGCGTCCGCCGATGGAATGCGCTCGGCCGGGCATGGAGGAGACGCTGCGGCGAGCCGACCTCCGCCGCGAGCTCGAGGCCCGGGCTGGGGACCTGGCCGGGGGGGTCGAAAATTCCCCTTGACTCCGTCAGGAACCGCGACTAGGTTGCCTTGCTGAGGCCCCGTACCCCCGGGTGGCCTTATCCCGTCGGACGGTACGATTCGGACACCGGGCAAGCCCATTCCCCAGCACCTGCTCAGCCCCTGGCGTAGGCCATCCACCCGGGCTCCGCAGCCTGGCTCCCCTCGAGGTGGGGACGCGTGAAGCGCCAGGAGAAGCGAGTCGAAGAGAAGAAGCCGGAGGCACCCCGGCCCCGCCCGCCGCGGCCGGCGGCGGCCGCCGCCGAGGCGCGCGACCAGCGTGAGGTCGCCGCCGACGGCACGGCACCCGAGGAGCTCGACCAGGTCGTCTCGATGCTCGGCGACATGGACATCGAGGTCGACACGGCGGTCGAGGAGACGCCGCTGGCCGAGGAGCCGGAAAAGGCGGTCGAGCCCGAGTGGACCGAGGAGCAGCCCGAGCCCGAGGAAGCGGCCGAGCGCGCGCCCGGCGAGACCGCCGACCCGGTGCGCATGTACCTCCAGGAGATGGGCGGCGTGCCCCTCCTCACGCGCGAGGAGGAGGTCGCGATCGCCAAGGAGATCGAGAGCGGCGAGCGCGAGGTGCGCGAGGCCGTGTTCTCGCTCGACCTGGCGCTCCAGTACGTGCTGACGCTCGCTGAGAAGCTCCGCCGCGGGGAGATCGAGGCGCGGCACATCTTCGGCGACGACGAGCCGGAGACCGAGCCGGCCGAGGGCACCGAGAGCAAGGAGGACAAGCGGGCCGAGGCCTTCCTCCGGCAGGTGAGCAAGCTGAAGCGCCTGGCTGGTGAGCGTGACAAGCTGGTCGCCGAGGCGGACCGGGCCAAGACCTCCAAGGCGCGCCGCGCGCGCATCGAGAAGCGGCTCGTGATCATCGCTCGGGCCGTGCGCGAGGTCCTGCTCGAGACCCAGATCGGCGCCAAGCACGTGCAGATGCTGGTGGACAAGCTGAAGGAGGCGCAGCGTCTCGTCGACGCCGACCAGCACGAGGTGCGCCGCCTCGAGCAGCGGCTCGGCCACCCCGCCGCCGACATCTTCAAGCACGCCGCCCGCATCCGCGCCGACGAGAAGGACGCCGCCCGCACCGCGAGCCGGCTCTTCCGCGCCCCCGCCGCGCAGGTGGTCGAGGCCGCCGACGCGATCCGCGAGGCGCGCCGCAAGTCGCAGCAGGTCCTGCGCGAGGTCGGCATGTCGGCCGAGGCGCTGCGCGCCTCGCTCCACACCATCCGGCTCGGCGAGATGAAGGCGCAGGACGGGAAGAAGCGCCTGATCGAGGCCAACCTCCGCCTCGTGGTCTCGATCGCCAAGCGCTACACGAACCGCGGGCTCGGCTTCCTCGACCTGATCCAGGAGGGGAACATCGGGCTCATGCGCGCGGTCGAGAAGTTCGAGTACCAGCGCGGCTACAAGTTCTCGACCTACGCGACCTGGTGGATCCGGCAGTCGGTGAGCCGCGCCATCGCCGACCAGGCGCGTACCATCCGCATCCCCGTCCACATGATCGAGACCATCAACAAGGTGATCCGCACCTCCCGCTACCTGGTGCAGCAGTACGGACGCGAGCCGACCGCCGAGGAGATCGCGCAGCAGATGGAGATGCCGGCCGACAAGGTGCGCAAGGTCCTGAAGATCGTGAAGGAGCCGGTGTCGCTCGAGACCCCCATCGGCGACGACGAGGAGAGCTCGCTCGGCGACTTCGTCGAGGACCGCCAGACGCTGTCGCCCGCCGACGCCGCCATGGCGCTCTCGCTGGAAGAGCAAACGCGGAAAGTCCTCGCCACCCTCACGCCGCGCGAGGAGCAGATCCTGCGGCTGCGCTTCGGCATCGGCGAGAAGTCCGACTACACCCTCGAGGAGGTCGGGCAGCGCTTCGCGGTGACGCGCGAGCGCATCCGGCAAATCGAGGCCAAGGCGCTCCGCAAGCTGCGCAGCCCGAATCGGGCCCGCGCGCTCGAAACCTTCGTGCAGCGGCAGTAGCCGGCTGGAGGAGCGGGATGCTCGAGAACCTGGAGAAGGAGCTCAGGAAGTGGCGCCAGAGCCGTGCCGCTTCCAAGCCCCAGCGCGAGGCACCGAGCGACCGGCGCACCGTCAAGGTGAACGGTCAGGAGGTGCTGGTCGTGCGCAAGAGCAAGAAGCCGAAGCCCGAGCCCGGCGCCGAGTAGCGGCCGGCCGGCGCGCGCGGGCGCTCGGCGGACGCGGGGCGTTCGCTCCGGGTTCTAGCGCGCGCCCGCGATCGTGACCGGCTGGCCGTCGCGCAACGGGGGCGGCGAGCCCACCACCACCGTCTCGCCGCCGGCGAGGCCGCTCGTCACCTGGACCTGGTCACCGAAGTCCTTGCCGAGCGTGAGCGCGACCCGCTTGACGCGGCCGTCGGCCACCATCCACGCGAAGGCGTCGCCGCCCTCGCCCCGCACCGCGGCGCGCGGCACGAGGACGCCGGTGCGGCCCACCGGCGCCTCGAGCGGCTCCAGGAACGTGATGCGCGCACTCATGTCGGGCCAGAGGAAGTCGTCGGGTGCCTCGATCTGTACCTCGACCCGCAGCGTGCCCTTCTGGCGATCGACCTGCGGGTAGAGCTTGACCACGTGCGCGCGGTAGCGTCGGGCGGGGTAGGCATCCGGGACCAGCTCTGCGCGCTGGCCCATGTGCACCTTGGCGAGCTCGCTCTCGGTCACGTCGACCTGGCCACGGAGATCGTCCAGGTTGGCCATGCGGATCAGGTCGCCCGAGCCCGCGAAGCCGCCCGGCACGGCGATCTCGCCCACCTCCTACGACTTAGCCAGGATGACGCCGCGGCGGGGCGCGCGCAGCGTCGTGTACTCGAGCGCGAGGCGAGCCTGCGCCAGCTCGGCCTCGCTCTGGCCGACCGCGGCGCGCGCCGTCTCCGCCTCCGCCGCGCGCAGATCGAGGTCGTCGCGCGAGATGACGCCCTCGCGGGCGAGCTTCCGCGCCCGCCCCAGCTGCGTCTCCCGCAGCGCGGCGGTGGCGCGCGCCTGACGCAGGTTCGCCTCGGCCCGACGCACCGACGCCTCGTAGTCGCGGGCGTCGAGCTGCACGAGGGGATCACCGGCCTGGACGTGGTCGCCTTCCTCGACCAGGTAGCGGTCGATCCGTCCCGCGACGCGGACGCCGATCGAGACGTAGCGGTCCGCGCTCACCACGTAGCCCGCCCCGGAGAGGATGGGCACCCCGCTCCCGTCGTCGGCTGGAGTCGCGGCCAGCGCGCTCACCGGGGCGACTTCGACCACGGCGGCGCGGCCGCGCAGCGCGCGCGCGCCGACGAGCACGAGCACCACGAGCGCCACGCCACCCGCAACCCAGCCGAGACGCCGGCGCGTCGGGCGGCCCGGCGCCGGCGCGTGGCGCGCCAGGCGGAGCGCCGCCAGGTTCCGGCGCAGCTCCTCCGCGGTCTCGGCCATCACGCGCGATGGAGCGCGTCGACCACGCGCAGGCGCGCGGCCCGCCAGGCGGGTGCGAGGCCTCCGAGGACGCCCACGCCGGTTGCGAAGAGGAGCCCGAGGGCGGCGCCGCCGGGCGAGAGACGGAGGAACACGGTCGCCACGCTGAAGGTCATCATGCTGAACTGCACGCCGGAGAGCAACGTGTTGATGGCGAGCACGGCGAGCCCCGCGAGCGCCGCGCCCACCAGCAGGCCGCCGGCGGCGAGCAGGCACGAGGAAGGAGGCGAGGACGGCGCCGCGCGAGAAGCCGAGCGCGCGCAGCGTCCCGATCTCGGCCGTGCGCGCCGCCACCGCGGCGTACATGGTGTTGAGGGCGCCGAAGGTGGCGCCGACCGCCATGGCGATGCCGAGGGTCAGCACCAGGATGTAGAGCGCGTTCGCGGTCTCGGCCTGCTCGCGGTAGTAATCGACCTCCGGCTTCGCCTCGAGCGTGAAGCGGCCGTCGCTCTCGATGCGACGCGCGAGAGCCCGGCCATCGGTGCCCGGGGCGACGCGCAGCCGGACGCCCGAGACGAACCCCTCGCGGCGCGTGTCGTCCAGGACGTCGGTCAGGTCTGCCCAGATCTCGCTGTCGAAGGCGGTGCCGCCGGAGTCGAACACCCCGACCACGGTCCACCGCCGCCGGCCGAAGGCGAGCGCGCTGCCGAGTCCGCCCGGGGCGTAGCGCCGGAGGGCGCCGCGGCCGATCACCACCTCGCCGAGCTTCGGGCGGAACATCCGCCCCTCGACCACGCGCACCGCCCGGTGCACCATGAAGGCGACCGGCTCCACCCCGCGCACGAGCACGTTCTCGCGCGTGCCG
>WNGN01004119.1_pt1 | contig 12216 bp, 12 predicted proteins | sample 5400561 | NCBI WGS metagenome assembly WNGN01 (sample SAMN13153379, study PRJNA577476) | soil metagenome | isolation source: 115 cm soil or saprolite under Garry oak tree replicate 2 | place: USA:California | collected 2016-06-15
ATGGCCAAAGGCGAGCCGATCGCACGCGTAGACACGTTGAAAAACCAGGGCCTCAACCCGAACTGCATCGTGCTTTTGCCCGAGAGGCCCTAGAGGACGTGGCTGACGAGAAGGTCGGATAAATTCAGATAGACAGATGTGGGGAACATCCGAAACCAATGGCCGCGCTGGGCGGGGGCGTTTTTGCTCTCTTTGGTATCAGCGGGAACTGCCCAAGCCACCGAGAATGGGGGCAGCATTTATCCTCATGGGGTGGAGAGTTTTCTCGTTGGCTCACTGCCGCCGCCGGGGAGCTATATCGTCAACGACGTCAGCTATTACGACGCGGGCCGTGTGAATGATGGGCGCGGCCATAGCGTCGCGCCGAACTTCCATCTCCAGGCGGTTGCAGAAGCAATTCATCTCTTACATTTCACGCCGGGGCCCTTTGGATCTACCTACGGCGTACAAATGATCGTGCCTTTCGTCCACCTGGATCTCCGCGTCGCCGGCAGTCACGTAGAGAAGGCGGGTCTCGGAGATATCACCGTGACGCCGTTCTTCTTTGGTTGGCATGGCGAGCGCTGGCATGGAGTTGTCTCGACGGATATTAATGCCCCGACCGGCGTTTATAACAAGGCTAGCCTGCTCAATATCGGCCGAAATTACTGGGAAGTTGAGCCCATCATTGCCGTGAGCTATATCGACCCGAACGGGCCGACGGTCAATGCGAAGTTCATGTATGACTTCAATCAGACGAATCCGGCGACTAATTATCGCTCGGGCCAGGAGTTCCATTTTGACTTCGCCGCGGGCTGGATTTTTGGGAATTGGACTGTTGGTGGCGTCGGGTATTACGACCGTCAGACCCAAGACGATACGATCAATGGCGTGAAGGTCGCGCTGGATGGTAACCGCGGTGAAGTGCTCGCGCTCGGCCCCGGAGTGCAGTACCTTTGGAAGGGGGTAGTGATGAAGCTCCTAATGCAGCACGAGGTCTATGCTTATAACCGTGCTCAAGGCGACAAGTTCTGGTTCAAGGTAGCAATTCCCTTCTGAGTAGGATTCGGAGGAGAAAATGGGGACAGGCACCATTCGGAAATGGAGCCAGTCCCCTCCTCGACAGGACCCGCTCCCCGCTCACCCGCTTGAACCTTATTCCTCGCCACGCTAGACAATCCCTTCGTCCAGGAGTAACGTTCCTCCACGCATTGTCACGTAACTCCAGAAACTTCAAGAAATGCTTTTGCGCAACCGGAGGACTTAACCGTCATCATAAGGAGGGTGGAAAATGGCGGAGAAGAGCTATGGCCAACTTCTGACTGAAGGGATTGTGCGTGCTATTCCATGGGCGATCGTTTTTTCGCTGGCATTTCTTATCACCATGAAAATCTTCATGGGAATGCTGGGCCAAGAGGTTAAAAAAGCAATTGATCTCACTGCGAAGACTGCTATCAACACCTCAATGAACATAGTCTTAAGCTCCGAGGTGTTCCCCAGGATCAAACAGAACACCAAAGAAGCAATCGAGTACACCGTCCACACTGTCAACAGAGAGTTGGTTGCGCAATACGTCAAGCCAATTAGCGTAAAGAAGTAGAAAAAGGAGGTGTCACAATGATCAGACTATTCGTTGCTGCACTTTTCTTGCTGCTCACAGGCGGCGCTGCGTTCGCGCAAGCGCCTACACAAGCGCCCCCACCGGAGGCCAAGCCCGCACCGGAAGCCAAGCCGACACCGGGCGATGGCTACACGATCCACGTCACAGCCGCGCACCTGATTGACGGAAAGGTCCGCGGCCCGTTCCACCATTATTGCAAGGTTGTCGCTCCGGACCCTTTCATCCAGTGTTTGTTATTTGAGACGAATGAACCCAATGCGAAGCTGGTCGGGATCGAGTATATCGTCGCCAAGCCCCTGACACGAAACAGGGAGGTTGTCCCGGCGAGTGTCTGGAAAAAGGTGTGGCATGATCATGCGGAGGAGATCGCAACAGGAAATGTCAAGGTGCTGGATCTCCCCCCCGATAAGGCCAAGGAGGTGGCGGACACGGTCGCCAAGACGGACGGGATCATTTTCTCGCTCTGGCCGGCAGGGGCCAAGTTGCCTAACGGCAAGGTAAGCATGGGCCAGATGGTCGGCCACGCAGTGCATTAAAAACGGCACAGAAAGGGGACTGGCACCATTCGGAAATGGTGCCAGTCCCCTTTCAGCGGCAGGTGGTGATGACCTGGCCGCCGAGGAGGGTGCTGGTGCAGATCGGCGGGCGGGAGAACTGCGGCGGCTGCTGCCGGTCTTGCGTTGCAGAAACCCTGGGCGGGTCCATCTGCTGGTCTCTGTAGACGTCAAAGACACCGCACCCGGAAGCCAGCACCACCAGACCCAGAACGCAACTGAACATCACGCCCTTCATAGGCAAACTCCTGAAAGATATCCTCGCGCCGATCCATCTGCCGCGTCAAGTGCGACAAACCCGCGTATACTGCATGCAAGAGGGCGAGGTGGACCGGGAGAACAGTGAGACCAATACAATGACTTGAAGAGAGGCATGTATGGCAAAGATTCTCTTAGCCGATGACGAGGAGATCTTCTGCAATCTGCTGCAAGGGATTTTAAGTAGCCACGGCCATGAGGTGCTCACCGCGTACAACGGCCGCGAGGCCCTCAAGCTCTTTCGTCAGCACCACCCGCAGATTACGGTGTTGGACATTCGTATGCCCGAGATGGACGGGCTCGAAGTGCTACGGCAAATTCACACGATCGACCCCAAGGCAGCAGTGATAATGCTGACGGCCTGGGGGACCGATGAGCTGGAACAACAGGCCCGGCAATATGGCGCCATCGACTTTCTCAGCAAGCAGCTGACGTATGATTCGATCGTCACCGTGGTGGAAAGGGTGGTGAAAGACCCGAGCAAGCTCTTCGAGCCTGGCTCGGTCTTGTTGGTCACTGATTCGGACGAGACCCGAGAGCCCTTCGAAAAGTTTTTGCGCGCCAACGGGGTGTCGATTCGAGTGGCCCGGGACAGCCACGAGGCATTGGCCCTGATAAGTGAGGCGCTTCCACAGCTCATTGTCCTGGATATGGATCTGACTCGGATCGAAGATCCGTGGCGTGGGGTCCCGAAAATGACAGCGCCGGAGTTCCTCAACGCCTTGCGCCAGACTCGTTATCCTGGCAGGCTCATCCTGATGAGCAACAAAGTTGATCACGCCATGGAGGCTCAGGCATCGAAGTCACAGGCTATCGACCATTTACAGAAACCGGTTACGCCCGACCGGCTTCTGGTCGCGATCCAAATAGCGCTTCCTACCGCTGGGAAACCTCCTACGAAGCGGCAGTAAGCGTCAGTCGCTCCCCTCCCTTTCAGCGTTTCCCCTCATGCGTTTTCCCCCCTTCGATTCCAGGATTCAACTGATTGTTCCGCTCCGGCCAGTCGACTACCTTACACAAGTGGGGTGGAGAGGTGTCGACGGTCAAAGACATAAGTTTACCAAGCCGCCGCAGGGCCAAAAGCTCTGTCGCGGGTTCAGATCCCGCCCTCTCTGCCATTACCACGGGTGACTTCGGCATAAAAAGCGAAGCGGTGAGGGAAACAAAGGGGCACTCATTCAGAACACGCATCGAATGGTGCGAGCGCCTGCGAAAAATGGCGGTTACGCTGGAAGAGGAAGAGGGGTGGCGGGCTGAGGAAGCAGGACTCCTTGATGCCTTTCTCGGCATAGATCGGACTGAGCTCACGACAAATTGCCACCCCCATCGGTTGAATCGCTATCAACTCGGCCTACGTGACGGGCGGACGGTCATGCGCATGTCTTTGTAGCGACCGCCTTTTCTTCTAGAAGATGTTTGGTGGACTGCCCTCTATGTGGCGGCCTAGTGGTTGATGAATACATTCCCAAAGGAGAGGTCGCGAGGCGTCAGAACATTCGTACGAGAGGTGAGGCGATGATGTGGATGAGGACCTGTCCACATTGTTGGCGCGTGCTCTTCAAACGAGATCCACAGGAACCATGGCACTGCCACCGGTGCGGCTGGAGAAATTAGAGAACGAAATTCCTTGGCGGACTTACCCTCTGCAGCGAGCCTTCCGCTTCTGATAAAATCATCCTAACTACGGAGGGGAGACCGGTTGATGCGTGCGCGCTGGGGGACACCTCCTGTTGTGGTCCTCGGTCTCGCCGCTGTGTATGTCCTGGCCGGCAAGCTGGGGTTGCTGCTGGCCTTCGTGCATGCCAGCGCAACCGCGGTGTGGCCCCCCACGGGCATTGCTCTGGCCGCCTTCTTACTGTTGGGCATTCGCGTGTGGCCCGGCATCTTCCTGGGTGCGTTCCTCGTCAACCTCACCACGGCGGGTTCCGTCGCCACCACGATCGGCATCGCGACCGGGAATACCCTCGAAGGGCTCGCCGGCGCCTACCTGGTGAACAGGTTTGCCTACGGCGCCCACGCCTTTGACCGTCCTCAGGATGTCTTCAAATTCGCAGTCCTCGCGGGACTGGCCAGCACGACGGTAAGCCCCTTCTTCGGGGTGACCAGCTTGGCCCTCGGCGGCTATGCCGACTGGGCCGAGTATGGGCGCATCTGGCTCACCTGGTGGTTGGGAGATGCGGGCGGTGCGCTCATTGTGGCCCCGGTCCTGCTGCTCTGGGGCCAGGACCCCCGTGCGCATTGGACTCTGGCTCAGGTGAAGGAAGTGGGCCTCTTGCTTGTGACCCTTCTGCTCGTGGGGCTGGCCGTGTTTGGCGGGGTGCTTCCGATCACCATAGAAACGTATCCCTTGGGCTTCCTGTGTATTCCGGTCCTCGTGTGGACGGCCTTCCGGTTCGGCCCACGTGAAACCGCGACGGCCACGTTGCTGCTTTCAGGGATTGCGATCTGGGGCACGTTGTCTGGGTTCGGCCCCTTTGCACGAGAAACCCAGAACGAGTCACTCTTGTTGCTGCAAGCCTTCATGGGGGTCACTGCCATAATGGCCCTGGCATTGGCCGCAGGCGTTTCGGAACAAAGGCGGGCGGAGGTAGCGCGGACACGCGAGGCAGCTAACACGCGGGCCATTCTCGATATGGCCCTGGATGCGGTGATTGGGATGGACGAGCATGGCGTCATTACAAATTGGAACCCTCGAGCCGAAGTCATCTTCGGTTGGACCGCGGGTGAAGCGGTAGGGAAAAAGCTTTCCGAGGTAGTGATCCCACCCCAATATCGGGAGGCGCACATCCGCGGCCTGAGGCATTTTCTCGCCACCGGACAAGGGCCGGTTCTCAACCGGCGCATCGAAATCACTGCTTTGCGGCGTGACGGGACGGAGTTTCCCGTGGAGCTCTCAATCCTTCCCTTGAAGGTTGGAGCCTCCTATTGGTTCAACGCCTTCATCGCCGACATCACGGAACGCAAACGGGCCGAAGAGACAAATGCCCGACTAGCAGCCATTGTGGATTTCTCGGAGGATGCCATCATTGGGAAGACGCTCGAGGGCATCGTCGTCAGTTGGAACCGGGGGGCAGAGCGCATCTTCGGCTACACCGCGGAGGAGGTCCTGGGACAGCCGATCGCGATGTTGATCCCACCCGACCGCTCGGACGAAGAGCCCAAGGTCATTGAACGGCTTCAACGTGGTGAGCGCATCGAACACTTTGATTCCGTGCGGCGACGGAAAGACGGAGAGGAGATTGCCGTCTCCTTGACCATTTCGCCGATCAAGGATGAGACCGGGAAGATTATCGGGATCTCGAAGATTGCCCGGGACATCTCCGGACGCCAGCGCGCAAAAGAGGAAATGGAACGTCTGATCCGCGATCTGATGGACGCGCTGGACAAAGTAAAGACCTTGCGCGGATTGTTGCCGATTTGTTCGTCGTGCAAAAAAATTCGGAGTGACGAAAACTATTGGCAAAGCATCGAAACGTATATCCAGCAACATTCGGAAGCATCGTTTACCCACGGCATCTGCCCGGACTGCGTGCAGAAGCTGTACGGTTACCAGCCAAAGATTGAAGGAAAGAGATAAGAGCGGCTCTGCCGTGAGCCGGCCCAGGTAATGATTCTTAATATTGATCTAGCTGTGGAATGTGCTTGGAATCCACGCGTGCATTGCTTTTGCTGATCCCCCGTACGCCTATGCCGGCTAATGGGACCGGCAGCGCCGCTTGAACGGTGACTGGATCGACGGGACGAGCCTCAAGACCCAGTTCGGAGAACCAGCGTAAGACCTCGTTGAAGCGATGTCGGTGTGCGTAGAGCGGTGTCCAGCAATCGCGGGCATTGTGGAGCGCATTCTTCATCGTATAGGTGGGACCTCTTTCGTAGAGACGTCTGGTCACGCGGAGGTTCCGCCATGCCAGCGGATAGAGAAAGATGTCCTGCATCCATCGTGGCAGACGCGCGAAAGTCGGCCTGAGGTATGTTTCCAGAGTATACTGGACTCGCCCTTTCCAACTTTTCTGGAAGAAGTCTTCGAGCGCGTAGACCCAGATGTAGATCGCGCCATCCGTCTTGCGAAAACGCTCAACGCACCGAAATGCGGCCTCGGTGGAGTACGTGTGATGGAGCACGCCGTGCGCGTAGACAAGATCGAAAGAACGATCGGGGAACGGCAGGGCAAACAGACTCGCGACCACCGTATGAACAAACTGCATCGCGGAAATCCTTGCGCCGCTGCTCAACAGTGACAGATTGAGATCGATCCCGACAACCTCCGCGCCGCGTGCCATCCCGCCGGTTGCATTGTGGATATAGATCGGCTCCAAGCCGAAGCCTGCGCCGACATCTAGGACGCGGAGCGCCGGAGCCCCGGGCATTCGCTGGAGCAGGTGGCTCGGCCAGTCCAATTCCGCCCTGAGGTACCTCTCGCGCTCTTCAATCGTGTAGATGAATGTGTGCGCGCCTTCGCCGAGTCCTTTCCATTCGATCGTGAAACTTTCCTGGATCTCCAATTCGCCCGGCCTTGGTGCACCAGGGGGTAAAGGAAAATCCAAGGCTTTGATTCCGAGGTGTCGATATCGGTTGCTGAACTGCGTGTGGAGCGGCAGCGGAAAGTCGAGAAGGACAGGCACATAGTTGACGATCGGATACCATGAACAACCGGACGCACATTCCAACACGCCGGTTTCTACGACCTCTTCTAATAGACAACGATCTATCCGCTCAGCGGTAGCTCGGCCGGACGCCTCGGGCGAGAGATTGACTTTGTGCGACTCTATTCGGCTGAGCCTTAGCTCGCTCTTACAACATGGGCATCGGAGAGATTCCAGCAGGCGGATCTTCATGTCCACCTTTCAGATTGTGGTGCGGTCATCTTTTAGTCAACAGGCCACGGTATCTACCACAGAATGACTTAGCGGGTGGCGGCGAACGGGCGCCCGGACGGAGCGGAGCAACGCCGTCTGTGTAGGGGCACGCCCCCTGTGGGTGCCCGTTGCAGGGCGGTCACGGGGGACCGCCCCTACGGACGACAGGACCCGCTCTAATCAGTGCCTGCCGTAGAACTTCTTGATCGTCTCAACGACGTAGGCCTGCTGGTCTTCGGCGAGCTCGGCGTAGATGGGCAGCGCCAGCGTCTCCTGGGCTGCGCGCTCCGCGTACGGGAACGAGCCCGGCCCATAGCCGAGGTCCTTGTAGCAGACCTGGAGGTGCAAGGGCGACGGATAATAGATCTCGGTGCCGACCCCCTGCTCCTGCAGGAAGGCCCGGAGCTGGTCCCGCTTGGGGACGCGCACGATGTACTGGTTGTAGGCGTGGCGGTTCTCGGCGGTGACCGTGGGCAAGGTCACGCGGCCTAGTAGATTCGCTTGCTTGAATAACGCCTCATAGCGCGCGGCGTTTCGCTGCCGGCCCTTGGTCCACTTCTCGAGATGTTTCAGCTTGACGCGCAGCACCGCCGCCTGGAGCGCGTCCAGTCGGCTGTTCAGCCCGATCGCTTCATGGACGTACTTCGCGCGGCTGCCGTGGACCCGCAGCATGCGGACCCGGTCGGCGAGTGCCTGATCGTTGGTGGTGACCATGCCGCCGTCCCCGAACCCGCCGAGGTTCTTGGAGGGAAAGAAGCTGAAGCACCCCGCCTGCCCGAGCGAGCCGGCCTTGCGGTTCCGCCACGTCGCCCCGATCGCCTGCGCGGCGTCCTCGATCACCGGGATTTTCTTCCGAGCTGCGATCTGCAGAATCGGCTCCATCTCGGCACACTGGCCGAACAGGTGCACCGGCATGAGGGCCTTGGTCCTCGACGAAACGGCCCCTTCGAGCAGCGCGGGATCCATGTTGTAGGTGTCCGGCTTGATGTCCACGAACACCGGCTTCGCGCCCAGGCGCGAGATGGAGCCGGCCGTGGCAAAGAACGTGTACGGCACCGTGACCACTTCATCTCCCGCTCCCACGCCGCAGGCCATGAGCGCCAATAAAATTGCGTCGGTGCCGGAGGCCACGCCGACGGCCTGGCTCACTCCCACGTACTTCTGAAAGTCCTTCTCCAGATCGGCCACGCGCGCCCCGAGGATGAACGCCTGCTCGTCGCAGACCGCTTCGAGGGCCGCCATGACCTCCGCGCGGATTGACTGGTACTGTGCTCGCAAATCCAGCAACGGAACGTTCACGTTCGTTTCTTGCCTCCTCTACCAGGCGACTGGCTGTTCACTCCGTGTCGAGCCCGTGTCCGCAGATGCGACGAGCCCCGCCGTGGCCAGCAACGTATCATAAAGCTTGACTCGTTTCTCAAGCGCGAAACGGCTATCGAACTCGTCCGGGATGTAGCCGCCGCAGCGGCGCATCCGCTCCCGCTCGGCGCTGTCCGTCAATAAGTTAATGATCCGCGCAGCCAGCTCGTCGATATCGCCGGGCTCGCAGAGCGAGCCATGGTGGCCATCAACGATGGCCTCAGCGGCCCCGCCCACCCGCGTGGCGACGGCCGGCAGGCTGCTCGCTCTTGCCTGCAACAATACCTGAGGGAGCCCCTCCCAATGGGAGGTCAGGAGGAAGAGATCCAGGGCCCGCATCACCCTGGGGATGTCCCGACGCCAGCCGGCCAGCCGGATGCGGTCTTCGAGGCCGGCCCGCCGGATCGCGGCCTCGACGGCGGGGCGCAACTCGCCGTCCCCCACCCAGACGAAACGGGCGGCAGGCACCTGTGCGCACACGCGGGCCGCCACGGCTACGAAGTCCCGCGGCGCCTTCTGTGGCTTGAGGGGCGCCACGGTGCCCACCAGCAGATGCTGACGGCCGACGCCCCACTCCGCTCGCAACCGATCGCGTTCGGGTTCCGGCAGCTGAGGAAACTGAAATGCCCGCGTGTTGATGCCGGGACGGATCACCGAGACAGTGGATCGCTGAAAGAGCCCCCACCCGAGTCCCTTGACGACGTCGGCTTCCGACACGGTAATCCAGTGCGTCGTGATCAGGCCGGTCAGCCGCTCGAGCCCGATCAGCAGCCATCGCAGCCAGGCTGGTTGGGTCGGGGAGATGCCATAGCCGTGAATCGTATGGATGATGATGGGCACGCCGGCCAGCCAGGCGGCCCACCGGCCGAGAATGCCGGCCTTGGAACTGTGGGTGTGCACGATCGCAGGCTTCAGCGTTTTCAGGAGTCTCGTCAGCTCGGCGAGCGCGCGCAGGTCCCGCCAGGGCCGAATCTGCCGCACGAGACTCGGTACCTGGTAGAACTCGACGCCACCCAGCGCTTTCGCCTCGTCATCCAACAGCCCCGGCTCGCCCGAAATCAGGACAGGCCGGAACCGGGACCGGGCCAGATGCGCGACGATGAACAGCGTGGTCTGCTGGGCGCCCCCCAGTTCCAGCTTGGTGATGATCTGGCAGATTGTGTGCGTCATGATGCACGCAATTGCTCCGCGAGCTGCTTGCCTTGGGCCATGGCGTCCTCCATGGACGTGTGCTCCCAGCGCCCGTACCGGCCGATCGAATGGATGCCCCGCCGCGCCAGCTCCTTGGCTGGTGAGAGACCTCCACGTAGAGCGAGCTGCACCCGGGCGGCCCCAGCGAGGGGGAGAAGTTCATGGGAAAGCCGACACGGTAGAACGGGAACTCCGGCTCGGGGAAGTAGATCCAGTGCTTGTCAGAGACCTTGGCCCGCGCTATCCCCAGATTGACGTTGTAGACCGATGCGCAGCGGAGCCCGCCCGCCGCTTCGCGGGTCGCCTTCGGCAGGTCGGTGCACCGGCGGACCAGTTCGGGCACCGGGATCGTGGAGACCAGCGTCTCGTACTCTTCGACGCGGCCATCGGAGAAGGTCGCCCGCCGGCGCTTCGTCTCCACTTCGATCAATTCGGAGCCGTAGGCGATGGCCCGCACGCCGGGCAGGAACGCCCGGGGCAGCACGCTGATCCCGCCCTGCGCCGGATAGAGGAAGGTCGGGTTGTAGCCAAAGGCCTTGTCCTTTATCCCCAGCGCGCCGTTGATCACGTCCTTGAGGTCCGGCTTGAGCACCAGCCAGGACACCCAGTCCGAGGTCAGCTCGTCCAGCGACACCTGCCAGAGCTTCTCATTGAACGGCACCATGAAGTGCTTGGCGATGCCCTCGCCCATGTTGTCTAGAATCCAGTCCTTGAAGGAGCGGTCCGCCGGCCGGGCCGCGGCCGGTTTCGCGAGCGTGGCGATGAACCCTATCAGGCACTCGCGGACGACTTCGGGCGGCAGCCCGTAGGTGTTGACCTGGAACGGGTACTCCGTGTAGGTCCGGTGCGAGTAGATGAAGGAGCGGCGGACATGCTTCTCCAGCCGGCCGTCCAGCAGTCCCTCCACGAGCGCCTGGATCGCGGCCTGGCGGAAATGGAGGAGATGGCCCGTGATGTCGAAGGTGAAGCCGTCCTTCTGGTAGGACCGGCAGAGACCGCCCGCTTCCTTCTCTTTCTCGATCACCCGATAGGGCCGGTCCCCCAGGTGATACGCGGTGCTGAGTCCGGCCAGGCCGGCCCCGATGATCAGGATCACGGCGCTCTCCGCACGGACTCCGGCGCGGGAGGCGCCACAGCCCCCCCGCCGCGACGACCGCCAGGAGCACCGCGACGCCCGCGATGATCAGCGCCGTCGCCGTGGCCACGAACATCATCGCCAGGGCCGCCCCGCCCAGCGCGACCGATGCGCCATAGCTCGCGCCGACAACCTGATGAACCGAGAGCCGCAACTGCCGCAGGCGGAGCGCGAAATGGTCCAGGCTCCCGAGGAACATCGGCAGGCCCCGCAGGCAGCGGACGTACATCACGAACAGCGTGTCGAACACCGGCACGCCGAGAATGAGGACCGGCGCCAAGACCGCCACCGGGTTCACCGCCGTGTACTTGCTCACCATCGCCAGCGCCCCCAGCATGAAGCCCACAAAGAGCGAGCCGGCGTCGCCCAAATAGATCGTCGCCGGGTGCAAGTTGTACCGCAGGAACCCGACCAGGCTCCCCGCCAGCGCCGCCAGCATCACAGCGACCGTTGTGTCATGGTTCACCAGCGCTACGACGAAGAGCCAGAGGCAGGCGATCACGCTGACCCCGCCGGCCAGTCCGTCCATCACGTCGATGATGTTGACGGCGTTGATGATACCGATCATCCACATGACGGTGAGCAGCAGGTCCAGCCAGTCGGGAAACGCGGCGATCTCAATGCGGATGCCGCTCCGGATCAGGACGAACACCGCGATGAGCTGGCCGATCAGCTTGGGCCAGGGCTTGAGGACCCCGAAATCATCGATCAAGCCCAGCATCACCATGAGCGTCCCGCCCAGGACCAGCCCCAGGACGTCCTGGCGGAATTCGAAGGTCAGGGCCAGGCTGATCAGGAACGCTAGGTAGACGGCGAGCCCGCCGAAGTAGGGGACCGGTGCGGACTGGTGCTTGAGCCGCCCGTCCGGCCGGTCCACGACGTTGAACTGCAGCGCCGCACGGCGCGCCACCGGCACCCCATACAGGGCCAGCGACAGCGCGAGGACGAACGCCAGCAAGTACAGCACCATCACTCGACCTCGATGGCGGACCAGACGGTCTTGATCGCTTCATAGACGAAGGTCTTCGCATAGCGGCGGCGCATCCACCAACCTTCCGGCTCGAACAGGCCGTCGTTCACCGGAGACGCAAGGAAATGAGGACCGTAGGGGCCCGCGGCCCGTACAAAAATCCGTTTGGCCCGGGCCGTATGGTAGTTGGACGTCACCAAGATCACGTCTTTCAGACCTCGGCGTTTCAGGATCGGAACAACCACGTCGGCTTCCTCCTTGGTGGAATCGCCGTTCTGCTTCACGATCAGAAT
>WNGN01003667.1_pt1 | contig 12214 bp, 12 predicted proteins | sample 5400561 | NCBI WGS metagenome assembly WNGN01 (sample SAMN13153379, study PRJNA577476) | soil metagenome | isolation source: 115 cm soil or saprolite under Garry oak tree replicate 2 | place: USA:California | collected 2016-06-15
GGAGGCCAGGCAGCTGTATGCGACCTATTCGGTGCCGACCCCCGGGAAGCCGCTGTTCCAGGCCGCGACGGCCAATCTCAACCCCTGGACCGAGGCCAAGGTCGACACCGGCAACCCCGGCCGCGGGCCGCTGCTGATCATCTCCGGCGAGCGGGACCACACCGTGCCGCCGGCGATCGCCAACGCCTCCTACAGGCAGCAGCAGGACAACCAGGGCGTGACCGAGATCGTGCAGATGCCCAACCGCGGGCACGCACTGACCATCGACAACGGCTGGCGCGAAGTCGCCGACACCGCCCTTGCGTTCGTCAAGCGCTTCGCCTAGAGACTGATCCGGCGATGCCGCGTCCATGCCAGGCCTTGCGCTGTGACCGATGCGCGAGCGGTGGGGTCGACCTCGAGCGGACGCTCGTCCGTATGCTTCCCGGAGCCCCGCCCGCCGGGCTTTCCAGCGGGTCGGCGTCGGGCTGGGCGGTAGCATCGCCCCGGATCCGGTCGAAGCGAGGAGGCCTTGATGATGGTCGAGCCGCCATTGCGGGTTGAGAGCCGGGAGGAGCTCGTCTGGTTGCTCACCCAGGCGTGCGAGCTGGAGCATGGGCTGATGTGCGAGTACATGTTTGCCCAGTTCACCCTCAAGCGGACCAAGGCGGAGGGGCTCAGCGCCGAGCAGCAGGCCAGGGTGGCCGCCTGGGAGGCGGTGATCGTCGATGTGACCAAACAGGAGATGCTGCACCTGGCCTTGGCCATCAACCTGCTCACCGCGATCGGGGCGGCGCCGCATCTGCACCGGCCGAACTTCCCGATCCTGTCCCGCTGGTACCCGCCGGGGGTGCAGATCGCGCTGGTGCCGTTCGGTGAGCGGGCCCTGCGCCACTTCATCTACCTGGAGCGCCCCGAAGGGATGGACCTGGACGACGCCGACGGCTTCGCCGCCGTCGGCAAGGCCCAGCCGCTGACCGATGGGGACTCGCTGATGGCCGTCCCGGAGGACTACCAGACTGTCGGGCACCTGTACCGCGGCATCGAGCACGGCCTGGAGCGGCTGGTCGACCGCCACGGCGAGGACGGGGTGTTCATCGGGCCGCCCCAGGCGCAGGCGACCACCGAGGTGTTCGAGTGGGCGGAGCTGACCGCGGTCACCGACCTGGCCTCGGCGAGGGCCGCCATCGAGCTGATCGTGGAGCAGGGCGAGGGCGCCCGCGGCGACTGGCGCAACGCCCACTTCGGCAAGTTCGTCGCCCTGCTCGACGACTACCTGGCCGCCAGGGCGGCCGACCCCGGCTTCGAACCGGCCCGGCCGGTCCAGCCGGCCTACGTGCGACGCCCCCCTGATGTGGAGGCTGAGACAGTGCTGATCACCGATCCGTTGACGGTCCAGGTCGCCGACCTGTTCAACGCGGTCTACGAGACCACCCTGCAGGCCCTGAGCCGCTACTTCGTCCACAGTGGGGAGAGCGGCGAGCAGGTGACCACGCTGGCCACCGTGGCCAAGCACCTGATGAACTGGGTGATGCGGCCGCTCGGCAGCGTCCTGACCACCCTGCCGGTCGGGGCGGACCGTCCCGGGGTGCTGGCCGGGCCGGCCTTCGAGATCGTGCAGCCCTCCTTCTATGTGCTGCCGCACCGGCAGGCGGCCTGGCGGATCCTGGCGGAACGGCTCGACGACCTGGCCGGCCGGGCCGAGCGGCTGAGCGGGACCGCCGGGCTGGGGCAGCTCGCCGAGCTGGCCGCCGACCTGGGCGGCATGGCCCGCGACGTCAAGACAGCCTAACGCCCGCCGCCTGGGCTGGTATGGGTCGTGGTGTCATCGCGAGCGAAACTATCGGCCGCACTAGATCCAGATGAAGGCGACCGAGGCGGCCAGGATGAGCGCCAGCGCGAGGTTGACCGCTCGCTGCGCGCGCCCGTCGTCGACCACGCGGTTCAGGGCCGCGCCGCCGGCGGCCCACACGGTCGCGGTCCCAATGATCACCACCGCGCTGGTCGCCGCGACCACGAGCGCCGCCGCCGCCGTGCCCAGCCCCGGCGGGAGAAACGTGCCCGCCGCCGCCAGCCCGAACAGCCACGCCTTGGGGTTGGCGAACTGGAAGGCCGCGGCGTTCACCACCCCGAGCGGCCGCGAGACGACCGTCCGGCTGGTCCCGTGGCTCCTGGCGATCCGGTACGCCAGGTAGACGAGGTAGGCGGAGCCGATCAGCTTCAAGGCCAGGTCGACCCCGGGGAGTGCCAGCAGGACCACACCGACCCCGCCCGCCATGACCAGGATCAGGACGCCCATGCCGACGGCCGTCCCGGCGACGTGCCGCGCGGTCCGGCGGAAGCCGAACCGGAGCCCGGAGGCCAGCAGCAGGGAGTTGTTCGGCCCCGGCGTGACCGAGACGACGAACGCGAAGCCGATCAGCCCGAGCAGCTCGCTCATCTCGCCGGTGGTGCCGTGGGATGCGCCATGCCCGCAGTGGACCCCAGCCGCCACGGTGCGGTCTTGTACGATCCTTGCATGTCGACGCCTGGTCGGCTCCCGGTCGGGCGGGAGTGGGTGCGGGCGTGGAAGCCGGTGGTCGGGGGAGTGGACGAGGTCTTCCACGCCCGTTTCGTCGACTATGCCTACCCGCCCCATGTGCACGACACCTGGACGGTGTTCGTGGTGGACGACGGCTGGATCCGCTACGACCTGGACACGCGCCAGCGCGGGGCCGGCGGCGGGCGGGTCACCCTCCTGCCGCCCCACGTGGTCCACGACGGCCGCCCGGCCAGCGGCGCCGGGTTCCGCAAACGGGTCCTCTACCTGGCGACCGACGTGCTCGACGAGCGCCTGACCGGTCGCGCGGTCGACGAGCCCGACATCCGCGAGGCCGGCGTGCTCCATGCCGTCCATGCCCTGCACCGTGCCCTCCGCGAGCCCGACGACGCGCTCGAGGCCGAGGCGCGCCTGGCGACCGTCGGGGAGCGGCTCCGCACGCATCTGGGCGAGCGCCAGGCGACGGTCGCGGCGCGGCCGGGAGGCAAGCTGGCGCGTGCGCTGCGCGAGCTGCTCGACGGGCGGCTGTTCGACACCACCACGCTGGCCGAGGCGGGCGCGGCCCTGGGGGCGTCACCGGCGCACCTGGTCAGATGCTTCGTGGGCGCATTCGGGATCGCGCCGCACCAGTACGTCGTGGCCCGGCGCATCGACGCCGCCCGCAAGCGCCTGCTCGGCGGAGAGCCGATCGCAATGGTCGCCGCCGGCGTCGGCTTCTACGATCAGGCCCACTTCACCCGCCAGTTCAAACGCCACGTCGGCATCCCGCCAGGGCGCTACGCCCTGTCGACCCACGGCGCGGCCCGCCGGTAGGGACTGGTCGGCCGAGCCGGCCACCTCCATGACATCCTTGGGCGATGCACATCTTCTTGGAGACCGACCGGTTGGTGCTGCGGCGGTTCACCGACGACGACGTCGACAATCTGGTCGACCTCGATAGCGACCCGGATGTCATGCACTTCATCAACGGAGGTCGACCGACACCTCGCGAGGAGATCCAAGACGACGTCCTGCCGGCGTTTCTGGGGTACTACGAGCGGTTCGCCGGCTATGGTTTCTGGGCCGCCGTCGAGAAATCCACCGGGGACTTCCTGGGCTGGTTCCATTTCCGGCCACCGGAGGGCCGCAGCCTGGATGACGTCGAGCTCGGCTACCGCCTGCGCAAGTCGGCCTGGCGCAAGGGCTACGCCACCGAAGCGTCGCGGGCGCTGATCCACAAGGGCTTCACGGAGCTCGGCGTGCAACGCGTGTTCGCGGAGACGATGGCGGTCAACGTCGCCTCGCGGCGCGTGATGGAGAAGGCCGGCGTTACCGGCCGCTGTCGCGAGCTCAGTCGTGCTTGCCGTGGCGGTGCTTGCGCCCGACCTTTCCTCCGCTGTCCTGGGCGGACGTCGCCGATCCGTCGCCGCTCGGGACCGCCGAGGCGCTCGATCCCAGCGGGGAGGCGACCGTGATCGTCACGGTCTCGCCCTGGCGCAGCGCGCCCGACGGAGTGATGCCCACCACGGTCCCCGGCTCGCCACTGGCCGGGCCAGTTTCGACGGCTACCTGCAACCCGAGCCTGATCAGCGCGTCGCGCACGTCGTCGAGCGCTTGGCCGAGATAGTCGGCGGGGTCGACGGTGACTGCCGCCGGCCCGGTCGAGATGGTGAGCGTGACGGGCGTGCCGCGCTTCAGCCGCGTGCCTGCGGGCGGGTCCTGAGCCAGCACGACACCGGCCTTGACGGACCGATTCGGCCGTGACCGCTCGCGGACCTGGAACCCCGCTCCGGCCAGCAGCTGCCCGGCCGTCGCGATTGGCTGGCCGGACACCGACGGCACCGTGAGTGTCGGTACGTGCTGCGCGGTGGCCGCTGTGAGCACGGTCACGAGCACGGCGAGAACAGTCAGCATCGCGGTCACGGCCAGCGGTCGCCGGCGCGAAAGTACGGCCTGGGTGAGCAGCATCGAGACCGGCATCCATTCGCCGGTGTCCTGGTCGGGATGGATGGTGTGGGCCTGTGCGCCGTAGTCGCTGGACCCCCGGTTACTGCTGGCCAGGTCGCTGATGGCTGGCGAGCGGCTGATCTCGGGAAGGCGGTCGCCGCCCGGACCGCCGTTGCCATCAGCCTGGGTGTTACGGTGCCGTCCCTCGAGTAGCGCGGTTCGAGCCCTGATCGCGTTGCCGGCCAGCGCGTCGGCGGGTGGTCGGGTGCGGGCATCCTTTGCCATGGCCCGCTCAACCAGCGCACGCACGGGTTTCGGCACATCGGGCGGCAGCGGGGGCGCGGGATGGCGCTGGTGGGCGATCGCGAGCGCAACCGGGTGCTCGGCGGTGAACGGCCGCCGGCCCGCCAGGCATTCGTAGGCGACGACCCCGAGCGCGTAGACGTCGCTTGCCGGCGTGGCCGGCCGGCAGGCGACCTGCTCTGGCGAAAGATACGCGGCGGTGCCCACGACCAGGCCGATCTCGCTCCGCGGCATCTCGCCGATTGCGCGGGCGATGCCGAAGTCGGTGACCTTGACCACGCCGTCAGGGCGGATCACCAGGTTGCTCGGCTTGACGTCGCGGTGCACGACCCCCGCCCGGTGCGCAGCCTCCAGGGCGAGCGCCGCCTGCGCGACCACGTCGAGGACCCGCCCGGGGTCCAGTCGTCGCTTCCGCGCCAGCACCGCCGACAGCGGCGCACCTTCGACCAGCTCCATGACCAGGTAGGCGGTGGGATCGGGCTCCTCGATCTCGCCGTAGTCGAAGACGCTGGCGATGCCGGGATGTGACAGCGCGGCGGTGCGGCGCGCCTCGATCCGGAAACGGTCGAGGAACGCCTGGTCTCCCGCGAATTCGCTTCTGAGGAGCTTCACGGCCACCTGCCGCCCGAGGACCTTGTCCTGCGCCCGCCATACCTGGCCCATGCCACCGCTGGCGAGCCGGTGGACCAGACAGTACCGACCCGCCAGAAGAGACTTCTGGACGACGGTGGAAGACATAGGTCGGTTCTACCCGTCCGATACGTCTCTCAACACAGTCATCGCGTGCTGCCTACGCTGTTCCCAGTCGCGCCGACCATCTCCGCCGCCTCCTGGGCTGGTCGGGGACAGCGCTCCGCACGCACGGGACAGCGCTCTGCACGCACGGGACAGCGCGGACGCGGCCGTCTTCCTAGGCGACCGGGTCGTCGTCGTCCTGGCGTCCACGTTTGGCGAGCCGCATGGTGGCCACCTGGGCACCGCCGAACAGGTCCTGGGTTCGCATCTTCACCGACTCCGTCTGGGTGCCGGCGGCGAACGCGACGGTGTCGTGCCCCAGCACCTCCGGGTCGACACAGACCCTCGCGCTGACCAGGGCACCCAGCGGTGGCAGGGCGCCAAGCTCGTAGCCGGCGAAGTCGCGACGCAGTTCCTCCTCCGTCGCCAGGCGAGCACGGTTGTCACCAACCGCCTCGCGGACCAGGTGCAGATCCAGGCGACGCGAGGCGGGGATGACCATCAGCGCGTAGCCGCCCCCCACCCGCACCGCCACCGTCTTGAGCACCTCACCGGCATCGATGCCAAGCGCTCGCGCCTCGTCGGCGCACGTGTAGGCCTGCCGGTGGGCAACCACCTCGAAGTCGCTGCCCTGCTGCTGGAGATGCTCGGTCACGACCGACATCGACCTCACCCCCCGGGCAGCGGGACGTCGCGGCGCCCGAGTCGCCGCCTCCTGGTCGTCCCGCGGCCGTCTGGCCTACCGTACACGGCGCCGGCGGCCCTGCCGAGGGTGGACCATGGATGGCGCGGACGCTCGATCAGGAGCGCCCCCGGGCGAGATCGGCTTGGCTGGAGCGCGGAGGGCGAGCGTCGAGTCAGCCGCGGCGGAAGGGGTAGACGGGGTCGCCAACGCCGCGGATCGGGATGCTATCGATGACGCACGGGTGGAAGACATAGCTTGCCGCGTCGTCGGGGAGGTCGAACTGGTCCATGTCGGCGTGGGAGTAGAAGCGGGTCTCACCACCCGGCTCGACGCAGCCGAGGAGCCCGTTCTGCCAGAGCACGGAGGGGAAGCTGGTGGCGCTGTCGAATTTCTCGGCGGCGCGCATCTCGACGAGCTCGAGCTCCTCCCTCGAGAAGCGGTCGTAGCCAACCTCCCTGATGATCTCGCGGACCTGCTGGTCGATCCCGGCCAGGTACTCCATGGTGCTGGTGTAGACCTCGGAGTAGCCGTGACGGGCGGCGTTCTTCGGCATGGTGTCGGCGGCGATCTGGTTGCTGGCCTGGGCGAGCTGGGAGTCGCCGAAGCGCTTCGACGCCCGCGCCACGACCCGTCGCAGGTCCTTCTGGGAGAGCTCGGAGCGGCCCGCTGCCTTCTGCCGCAGGATCTCGGCGCAGACCGCGTTGCCCAGTGAGACGACGTCCCTCGGGATGAGCCTGGTGTGGCGCAAGAGGTAGTCGGTCACCCGCTCGTGCACCCCGCGGGCCTCGTTGTGGACCACCGGGGTCCCGAGCCAGGCCTCGACCGGATGCGCATACCTCCCCGACGCCATGAAGTAGGTCGGGTTCAGCCGCCGCAGCTTCTCGAGGAGCAGGTACTCGATCGACTCCCTGCTCCAGGTCAGGACGCGAATATGCGGCTCGTCGTGGTATCTGGGCGCGTGCTCTGACCGGTAGACGGAGGACATCACGATGTCGCGGATCGAAATGACGATGTGCAGGCGACCGCCGAGCCTGGGGTCCCGGAGGAACCGCATCACCTGGTAGAAGAGGCCCTTCTGGCAGCGGAGCCAGTACATCGGCGCATGGCTGAATTCCTCGTCCACGGCGTCGAGGTAGAAGAAGATCGGCGGGCAGGTCCGCAGCATCGTGGCGAGCACGTCTTCGAGGTCGTCCCAGGCGGGGTCCTCCAAGTGGTTGGTGAGCTGGCGGCCGGTGTTCTGCCCGTTGATGATCGTCCGCAGCTCCCCATAGATCGACCTGGGTCGGCGGAACGCGCCCAGCAGGTGGCCGTAGTCGCTCCTGATCGACTCCGCCTGCTCATGGGTCACGTAGGGCCGGAGCTCCTCGTGCGCCAGCAGGTGGGTGGAGAGCGCGCTCAGGACCGCGCGGCTCCAGACCTGCATCCACTTCTCGGTGAGAAATTGCTCGGGAAACCACTGACAGGCCTTGACGATGGCCTCGGTGGACGGGAGGTTCTGCTGCGGGTGGTCGGCGAAGACCGAATCCTGGCGTGCCTGAAAGTCGCGCAGGCGCCGCAGGTAGACCGTCTTTCCGGCGCCGAGCCGTCCGACGATCACCCGGGTGGTCGCGTCGTCAGGCCGTGTCGCCAGCGCCCCGAACGCTGGATTGCCGCGGAAGTCGACGAAATGATCGAGAATATTCTCGATCGGCGCCCTGGAGCCGTCGGGATTGCCGAACGGGCCGGTCGGGTCGGCCAGTCCCGCGAAGATCAGGTTGTCGTCCTCTTGGACGTACATCCCGCCCTCCGTCTCTCGCATCATCGGGAGCTCCTGGAACCGGGAGACAGGTGGAGGCGCTGCGCAACCCGCCACGCCTCGCGAAGCTTTGCGGCTTGCCCCTCGTCCAGATATGAGAAGGCCTTCTCCGCACTGGCTGGGTCGAACAGGTCCTTGACGGTGAACGCATTCTCGGAGGAAAGGCTCTGCAGGCCGTCCTCGGTGATGACCCATTCGTCGTTCGGCAGCTCGATCACCGGTTTCAGTCGAGGCATGGGCGGGCTCGCGGACGGGGGTCGGGTTCGCGCCTCGATCGCAACGCGGAGCAGGCGCATCAGCTGCCCGAGCGCCCCGGCGGGATCGAACTGCTCGTCGCCCGGGTAGCGGTTGAGGCGTTGCAATTGCGAGGCCAGCGAAGCGGCCCAATCGCCGGCACGCTGCCGCGCCGACCAGGGAACCGGGAGCTGCCCGCGCACGGCCGCGCCGGGTGCCGTGGCGTCGTGTGGCACGGTCGCGTTCTCTTCTTCCAGCCCCACCTCCAGCGCCGGCGAGCTGCCGTTGTCGGACCGGCCGGGCAGGGGGAACCGTAACCTGAGCGTCGTGCCGGGGAGGTGGACCCGCACCCCGCGGTCCGAGATGCCATCCAGCTCCCAGGCTCGATTGAGCAACCCGGCGATGTTGGCGAAGGTCGGCTCCGCTTCGAATCTCCTGAAGGCCTCGTCGTCGGTCTGGCGGCCCTGCTGGACGTTCTCCAGAGCGACGTCGCGCAGGTCCTCGAGACCTGCGACCGTCTGCTGGCGGATCGTCTCGATGTCGTGCGACAACTGCTCGACCGAGGAGCGGGTCTCCTGCGTCTGCTGGCGGACCTCGCTCACGCCGCGCTCGAATATCCACTGCAGCCAGTACAGCGGACCGAACAGCACGACGGTCGACCCGAGTTGGACCCACACCTGGGGAGCGTAGTCGCCGCGGACCAGCGACCCGACGAAGATCATGAGGGCGCCAGACGACACCGTCAGCAAGGGGATGAGCCAGCGGCTTGTCTTCCTGCTCATCCGAATCCTCACGCGCGAACGGCTTTCCACCGCCCGATCGTTTCATCCGCTTCAGCAGCCGTAAAGGCGCTCTTGTCCCGTGCCCCTTCCGGACCAGCCAATCTGGGTGCGCGATGAGTTTCGGCCGGCACGTCAGTCGTACGCTCTCGAGCGCTAGCCTGGGCGTTTCGGTGCCTGAAGCCGACGTGAAAGGAGCCGAGCATGGCGACCGCCGAACGGCAGGCACGAATTGTCTGGGAGGGCCCGCTGCAGGCGGGGAGTGGCGAGCTCGAGTTCGTCAGCAGCGGCATCGGCAGCTACCCGGTGACCTGGGCGTCCCGAGTGCAACGGGCGGACGGCAGGACGAGCCCGGAGGAGCTGCTCGCCGCCAGCCACGCCACCTGCTACGCGATGGCGCTCAACGGCACGCTGGGCAGGGACAACCCGCCGGAGCGGTTGGAGGTCACCGCGACGGTCTCGCTGGACCCCAAGGAGGGAGGCGGGTTCCAGGTCACCAGCTCGGCGCTCGAGGCGACGGGCGTGGTGCCCGGTCTCGACCAGGCCAAGTTCCAGGAGGTCGCCGAGCAGGCGGAGCAGGCCTGCCCCATTTCCAACGCCCTCCGCAACAACCTGCGGATCACGGTGAAGGCGACCCTGGAAGCCTGACCATCGCCGTCAAATGTGGTGAAAGTGGTGCTCCGGGCGCGCGGTCGGTGTTGAGACTCACCTGCCCCTGGAGGCGCCTGACCGCCGGAGCGACCAGAGCAACCCAAGGAGCGCGAGCACGACCGCGGCGCCCTCGGCGTAGGCGGAGAGGAGCTTGCCGGGCACCTGCCAGGTGTTCTCGTACATGTCCGGCAACGGCCCGAGCGACCCGATATCGACGTACCGGTACAGCAGGACGGCGCCGAGGGCGCTGGCGGCGACCAGCAGCGCGACGATCCAGCTACTGAGCCGCGGCCGGATCAGGACGAGCAGCGCCGCGGCGCAGGCCACGCCCGCCTCCAGGCGGAACAGCCTCCCTTGCGACAGGATGACCTGGGGGTCGTCGTAGGCCGCCGCGTTGCCGGCATGGACGGCGGCGCTGATCGCGAGCGCGGCGGCGGTCCCGAGCCGCAGGGCCCACCCGATGATCGACGATCGCGCCAGGACCCCGCGACCGAGCCGCACGGTGCCGGCGTGGGCCCGGTCACCATCCGGCACCTCAGGTCACCTGGTTGCCAGCGGGGCCCACGACGTACCACAGGGCGCCGAAGGCGTTGAGGCCCTGGCCGTTCTGCTGCCCTGCCTGGGTGTCGCCGGAGTAGTGGTACAGCGGGTGCTTGTTGTAGGTGACCTGGGTGCTGCCGTCGCTGCGCTTGATCGTGCCCAGCAGCGAGGCGTTGACGCCGCTGCCCGCCGTGGGCGTGCCACTGCTCTTGTCGGCCGGCCAGGCCGAGGCGCAGGCGCCGCTGCACGCGGACTGGTTCGGCTGGTCCTTCTGGAACAGGTACAGTCCCGAGCTTGGTGCTGGAGGTCGAGACCGTCGCCGGACCACTGCTGGTCGAGGGGGCACCGCCACCGCCGTACGCCCCTCCGCCTCCGCCGGAGTTCGAGTTGTTGTTGCCGCCGCCACCGCAGCCCGCCGCCAGCGCCGCCGCCGCCGCGAGGGCGACCAGCGCGACCAGCGGGCGCCGCGGGAATCCCGTTCCGCTGTGCAGCGCATTCTTGATGACGACCCAGACGCTCACATGCGCTCCCCCCTTAGAGTCCAAGTCAGTGACCGGCTCAGGTACCACGACAGGCCTGCCGCAAACACGCCGGGGTGCCGGCGCGGTCCGGTCAGGCCGATTCCACCAGCTTGTCGAGTTCGGTAAGGTGACCGGTCGTGGACGCCTTGGCGGGTTACGCCCAACATGGCGCCGGCCACCGAGTAGCTGACCGCCGCGGCCGACGGGTGGCCGGCCCGGCGGATCACGACCTGTCCCAACGGGGTACGACACCATTGCGGGGCGGGTCGAATGGGGTGTCGCCGGGGTAGAGCGCGGAGACGATCCGGATGGCGGTGCGGGCTGCGGCCAGGTCGTCGTCTCGGCGGTTGAATCCACCCAAGTGGTCGCACGCCCGGCATCGGGCGGGAAGGAGGCATCGGCGGTGGAGCTCGGTCTGGAGGGCAAGGTGGCGCTCGTGACGGCCTCCTCCAAAGGGCTCGGGCGGGCGTCGGCGCTCGCCCTCAGCCAGGAGGGCGCCAGGGTGGTGCTGTGCGGCCGCCGGGAGCAGGACCTGGAGGAGGCGGCCGCGGCGATGCCTGGCGAGGTGCTGGCGGTGGCTGCCGACGTGACCGACCCGGCGACGCCGGCCAGGCTGGTGGCGGCCACGGTCGAGCGCTTCGGCGCCTTGCACGTCCTGGTGGCCAACGCCGGCGGGCCCCCGTTCGGTCGCGCCCTCGAGGTCGACGACGATGCGCTGCTGGCCGCGCTGAACGCCAACCTGTTGACGTCGGTGCGGCTGGTGCGCACGGCGGTCCCGCACATGCGCGCCGCCGGCTGGGGCCGCATCTGCCTGATCACCTCGATCTCGGTCAAGCAGCCGATCCCGAACCTGGCGCTGTCCAACACCGCCCGCACCGGCCTGTGGGCTTGGGCGAAGACCGCCGCCGCCGACCTGGTCGGCGACGGCATCACCCTGAACCTCGCCTGCCCCGGTACCCACGCCACCGAACGGGCGCGGCAGGGCGGCTTGCTCGGCAACGGACCGGTGGGGGACCCCGACGACTTCGGCAAGGTGGTCTGCTTCCTCTGCTCCGAGCCAGCAAGATTCCTCAGCGGCGCCGCGCTTCAGGTCGACGGCGCCGCAACCACCGGCCTGCTCTGACCCGTCCGACGCCACAGGAGGCAGCCTTGGGCCGATTCAGGGTATTTCTCCGCGCAAAACGCCCAGCAGCCGACCGAGGCAGGGCGATTTCTCAATATCGACGGCGTGCCGCGCGTGCACGTGTCAGCGACCGGCACCGGGCCGACCAGCTCCGTTCGTGATTCGGGGCGCCCGGGTCAGCCGGCCCCGTGGCGTGCGAAGCGGCGCAGGCGCAGGGAGTTGGTGACCACGCTGACGCTGGAGAAGGCCATGGCGGCGCTGGCGATGATCGGGTTAAGCAGGCCAGCGGCGGCCAGGGGGATCGCGGCGCTGTTGTAGCCGAACGCCCAGCCGAGGTTCTGCACGATCGTGCCGTAGGTCCGCCTGGACAGCTGGATGGCGGTGGCGACGCCGTCCAGGTCGCC
>WNGN01004084.1_pt1 | contig 12214 bp, 10 predicted proteins | sample 5400561 | NCBI WGS metagenome assembly WNGN01 (sample SAMN13153379, study PRJNA577476) | soil metagenome | isolation source: 115 cm soil or saprolite under Garry oak tree replicate 2 | place: USA:California | collected 2016-06-15
GCCGAGGTTCGAGGCCGCAATCGTCCCAACGCGCCGCTCGAAGCGGCTGGCTATGGTATTCGGCGAACTGGTCACGCACTTCCACTCAGCCCGGAGCGAACGGCTCACGAGCAGGAGATCGCGTCCGAGGCCGCGCTCGAGTACCTGGCCACCAGCCTTGAGGTGAATACCGAGGTGGCCGCCGAGGCTGGTGGCACGACGCTCGACCCCTATTCGAAGCAGGTGAGGTCCCTCACGAAGGAGCTCGCCAAGGAACGAAAGGCCGTTCAAGACGACGCCGGGACCTGGGACAGGTTGGCCGAACTCCTGTATCGGTGGGATGCCGCCATACAGGACGCTCTTTGGGCGAAGTCCGCACCTCAGGCAAGCGCGTATCAGCTTGGCCGGGGGTTGTCCGAAGCGTTCTGGAACCTGGAACCTACCCAACAGGATGACGACGATCCGACGAGCTGGTCGTTCCTGTTGGGATCGAGACGCCGCCCCACGCTCAGCCGGCTGATCGGACGGTTGAGCGGCTACTTCGACCCCCTTACCGCGCCGGCGATCGAAGGGTCCATCATGGTGTGGTCAGACGTAGCTCAAGATCCCAAATGGCGTAGCCAGCCCGCGCGGCTGCGATGCTTCGCGATCAAGTCCGCCGGTGGTATGAGCTTCTTGTTCTCGGCCAGGACCCCAAGACGCTTATCACGCCATACGCATTGCTCAAGGACTACCGAGTCGTCTTCAAGACCATCCGTGTCTATTGGCAGCAGCTCGTGATCGGGGCGCTGGCCATCAGCGCGCTCGCCGCGTTGGGCACGTTCATCGCGTCCGACGCCGGGTCCACGATCGCAAAGACAATCCTCGGAGTGTTCGGCGCCCTTGGGATCACGAGTGCCAGTCTTCAGACTAGATTAAAGAACGCATCCCAGGCACTCTCCTCACGTTTGCGCCAGGACGTCTACACGGATCTAGTTGCCGAGGAGATCACGGTCACCCCGACGTTTCCTTCGGGCGGCATTCACATCACGACGTCAAGCCGGAGGTCGAACCAAGCGGTCAGTTCGGCGGTTGGCAAACGATCGCTCAGTGCGCCGCCCCCGTAGGGCCGTGTCGGAAGCGACTTCGCAGGAGCTCGCTGCTGCCCAGGTGCAAGCGTTCCTCTGTCTGCCCCCAAGTAGCCAGCCCTCATTGACCGGTGATCAGGAAACCAACCAGGGCCACGATGAGCAGTCCCAATGACAGCAGGAGAAAGGCGATCTGACGGAACATGAGCGCTCGGCGCTTACGAAGCGTCCCTTCATGATGGGCCTTCCCGGAATTCTCGGCAGCCGACTTGCAGAGCTCGCGCAGTACTTCCAGCTCCGTGCTCGAAGCAGTCTTCGCGTAGATCGCCTCAGGATTCAGCCACAGGTCCAGAAGGGGTCGGTCCACATCCGGCTTGGTCGACGGGGTGCCACTAATTGGAGTCGAGGGCTCCAGCGTGAGGATGCCCATGAACAGGGCGGCGCACAACACGATGAGTGAGGACACATAGATGTACACAGGCCAGTGATGTGATGTGAGAGCCCCCGTGAAGAATCCAGCGCCCGCCAGGAACGCGAGCAAGATGCCGGTGACACTGAGCAACGTGTGGATTCGCTGCTGCTGGCTCTGCACCTGATCCGTCCAATGCTGTTCAATGCGGAGCAGTTCCGCGTAGAGCCACCGCCAGCTCTCGACATAACTACCGAACGGCTCCTCGACCGGTGCCATGCCGCGAGGATACAGCGCAGCGATTTCTACTCTCGCTGTCGGCTCGGCTGGTAGGTCCGTTCCCGAGGGGTGCTCGCCCGCCGCCCTGGTGTCGCCGTCACGATGGCGGTTGCCCCGGCCCCCACCGACACTGAGGAGATCTACCGCTACTCGGTCGCGGGTCCTAAGTGACCAGCGCAGGCGGGGATCGTGGACGAAGAGCGGGCCGTCTAGAACCACCGGGGCGCTCTGGAGTTGCCAGGGGCGCCAGGTGTGTCCCATTCAGAGCTGCTCCTAGGAGCGGGGGTCAAGCTCCCGCAACAAGCCGGGGCGTCTCCTCAATGGCCGAGATGCGGTTCGCGAGTTGAGCGTACCGACCAGCGGCGCTAATGCTCGAACGTGACCGCACCGTCTCCATGCGGGTTGGCGTGTTCGAGACCACCTTCCAACCACCACACGATCCAGACCAGGACACGAGCCCGCCGTGAGACGGAGGCGGTCTCTAGGTCGGGCGACCTGCGTCCGCCGTGTGCTTTCATGCTGCACCGGAGCTAACCCTCGTCCATCGCACCTTTCTTTGAGCCGTCAGATCGCCTATAAGGGGGAGCCTCGGGCGGCGGCCAAGTCAGCTCACTCGCCTGGACCGGCGGCGGGCAACGGGCTGTCGATCCTCTGGTTTGACAACGTCAGAGCAGTCGTGATAATCCGCGTTCGGGGGTGGGGTCGGGGAAGGCGAAGCGAATACCGACAGCCCACCTCTCTTTGCGCGGGCTGGGGATGTATCCGGCCGGCAAGCGGGCTGTCAACCGAGGGCAGCCCCGATGGAAGGGCCGCATCATGCTGACCTCCCTCACGCCCGACCACTGGGGCTGCGGCCTCGGGCTTGGACACACGGCGACATGAAAATGACCCTTCCGAAGAGCGCCGATCGTCTTGGCCGGGTCATTGCAAGCGCCAATCCGCCGGAAGGCCAAGTCCGTCTGTCCCTGTTGAACGGCTTCGAACTCACTGGGGACGGCGGCGAGATCCACGTCACGATGAGCGCGCAGCGACTCCTGGCGTTTCTCGCCCTCAACGACCGTGCAGTCGGGCGTCTCTTCGTGGCCGGGAGCCTCTGGCCGGATTCGACGGAGGACCACGCAAGCGCCAACCTCCGGTCGGCGCTATGGAGGCTCCATTCCACAGGTTGGGATCTCGTGCTGGCCACAAGGTCCTGGATGAAGCTGGCGCCGGCGATCCGCATAGACGTCCGCGACATGGGCCAACAGGCGACGCGGCTCATTAATGGCTCGGGCATGCGCTACCCGGGTGACTTCGTGATCGAATCCCTGGCCAGCGATCTGCTGCCCGGCTGGTACGACGACTGGGTCTTGAACGAGCGGGAGCGCCTTCGCCAGCTTCGGCTCCACGCCCTGGAGGCGCTGTGCGACACGCTCACCAGCCTGCGCAGGTTCGGGCAAGCCATCGAGGCAGGGCTCGCTGCCATCTCCGCGGACCCCCTACGCGAGAGTGCGTGGCGGATGCTTATCAAGGCCCACGTGGCCGAGGGAAACCTCGGCGAAGCGGCCAGACTCTACCGATCCTTCCAGCGACGGGCCGCCGAGGAACTGGGCGTCGTTCCATCCTGGGAGCTCGAGAACCTCCTGCGGCCACAGCCTTTGCCATTCACCCCGGAAGCGTAGAGGGCTCTGTATGTGCCCAGGATTGCGTCCCATTGTCGGGCCCCGAGAGCCTTCGATCCAACCATCCGGAGGGTGCGCATCAGCCGGATCCTCCTTGCATTTGCCTCGAGCAGAGTGAGAGCGACCCTCGGACCGACCCTGGCAATGGCTCTGCTCCTTACAAGCTGCCCGAGTTCGCCTCATGTGTCCACCCAGTCGGCTCCCCTCGTGACTCGTTCCGCGGGGGGTGGCATCGACTTCGCGCGCTGCTCTCCCACCCAGAACCCCGTCGGCAACGTTCATATTGCATCTCCCCCAGTGCTGAGGTTTCCGAACGGCCAGCCGATCGACCTATCGGGAGCCTGGTTGGCTGACGATGGGGGACGCTACTTCCTCCAGCAGACCGGCAACTGCTTGTGGTGGCTCGGTTTGAGCGCCCCGGATCAGGTGCTGAGTCATCTCGTCTACGGCCTCCAGCCGGGCCTGAGCTTCAGCAATGTGCTCCGAGGGGTGATTTCCTCGGACTTCTCCATCGCTGCCCAGTGGGCGGACGTCCCCAAAGGCTCCACTCAGGGACTTGGCACGCTGGCCCTGGTTGTTCGGGCACCTACATCCGACCAAGGAGACCTAGAGATTCTGAAGCAGGGGGAGACCGGGACGGGGTTCGGTGGCGGGCGGTGGTGGAGAGGCTCGCTCCCCCAGGCCGGTCCCTGCGCAGAGGTCGATATCGCCTGCAAGTTCAGCCAGGTGCAACGAAACGACGAGGGCACAATGGCCCGGCACATGAGCGGGGGGGGCGGGCCCAACGCAGGGTTATTCAGGGACAACGTCGTCGTGTACGGCTCGCTGGTCGATGGCGCCTATGTGAATTACCCCGGGTTCCCTGGCGCCGTCGACCTCGGTGCTCGGCCCCTCGATCGCTCCTACGCTCATTTCATGTGCGCCGACGGAGGCGCCGACGATCAGTACAAATGGTTCGACGGCGACATCGGCTCCGATCCCCCCGACGGCGACATCAACTTCGACGTCAACATCCAGGGATTCGACGGCTACTACGACAACAATCTGGCCTCAACCTACCTTGCTGGGCAGCCGGCCAACCAAGCGGGGCACGTCCACGCCGAGATGATCATGTACGGACGGAACGCCACCCGCGACAACTGTCAAGGAGCGGCACTCACGGTGCTGCCCGGCTGGGCGGACTCAGGGTCGAACAGCGTACTGTTGAACGGCCGGCCGCTGAACGGGTCCGACCCCGCTCAAGTAGTCGTCGCTGACGAACGCCCAGGCGGTGGTGCGTGTGACGGCATTTACCACAACGAGAACCTGTCTTGCCTCGTAACCTCTCTTGGCGGCCAGACCTTCGCGGCAGGGGAACTGGTGAGGGTAGCGGGTGTTCTCGCCAGGGATGAGCATGGCGGCCCTGGCGTTGAGATTCACCCTGTCTACTCCGTGGACATCGTGAACCCCCCTTCCTCCGATGACCTCACCGGCGTATGGGGCGGAAGCAACGACCGGGGCACGTACTACGTCCGGCAGATCCCCGAGCCCGGAGGAAGCTCCGTCGTGTGGTGGCTCGGGACGAGTGCCGATCTCGGTCGAACGTTCGCGACAGTCTTCCGTGGCATACGCGGACAGAACAACGTCATCACTGGCGATTGGGGACTTGTCCCCATCGGACTCGGGGGCGAGTGGGGAACGGGAACGGCTTCTGTCAGCGTGCCCGACCAGTCAATCGCGGTGCAGGGCGGGCCCAACGGCTTCCTCGTGCTCCGGAAGATGTATGCCTGAGGTCATCGGCTGCTCAGCATCATCCGAGCTGCGGATGAACCCTCATTACGAACTGGAGGAGACGTGATCATCCAAGCACTCAAGAGCCAGACCTTCATTGAGGCCGTGCTTGTCTTGTTGGTCACCGCGCTCTTGACTGGTCTGTTGGTCCCGATCATGAAGGCGAAGATGGACGACAAGAAGGGCCGACAGACAAAGATTCTCGAGTCGCAAGCAAAACTCCTCGACGATCTCACCGACGTGCTATGGGAGTTCCGGAAGCTCGCCGCTGAGGTCGCGTACTACCGGAAGGAAGGGCGACAAGACGGGTACCAGAAGGCGTTTGTGACGTACGACCAAGAAGGGTGGGGAGTGCTCGCCCAGTACTTGAGCTTGGTGAGCAAGTCGAGGCGGATCGCACCCGCGAGCATTCACGGGGAGCTGCTTGACCTGTACGAGGAGCTCACGTCGATTGATGGAAAGCTCGAGGGTCTCGCCCAGTCAGAGCAAGCTGGTTCTCTCGACTCGTCGCTCGACGAGCGGTGGCGCGAGCTCTTCGGGGACCTGTATCGAGGGTTCACTAACCGAATCGAGGACATCCTAGGCCGACTAGCTGACGAACTCCGGTTGACACCCGCGACCAAGATTAGGCACCGGAGGTAAGCTCCTGCTCCTTGGTCCATTCGAAGGCTCTTCTTGCTCGGCCACCTAGAGCCCTTCGCACTTGAGCGCCGCCCTCAGCCCGTGCATGTTCACGGTCAGCGGTCGGTCCGGCGTCAACCGGTCGGCGACGGGTTGGAGTTGACTCTCCAGCTCGTGACGAAACCCGTCGCCCAGGTCGGTCGGCAGGGTTGGCCTCGGTTCCGCAGGCCGGAGCTCCTCGTCCCGTCTGAGTAGCCGTCGGATGACTTCTAGCTGGTTCGGGCTTCAGGCGACGTCGGCCATGCTTGGAACTGTAGCGCCAGGGTGACGATACGGTGACGATGCGGTGTCGAAGGCTTGGTAGACAGGAGCGTTCACCGTGTTTGCTCCTTGAGCGGATACACGGTTTCGTAACCGCGACCCCGCGTCGCGCCAGCTGCCGGTCCCGTGGTAGACGGTGAGGGGAGGAGTTCATGGGAGCCAACCTTGTCACTATCGTCAGGAGCTTCTCACTCGAGACCCGAAGCTTTGGCCCGAGTGATGGTGACGTGCTGGACGGATGCGTTTCCCCTGGCTCTCATCGCCTCATCCGGTTCGATTTTCTCAGCCACAACGCGGGTAATGCCGACCTCCACGTGGGTTCTCCTTCCAGCAACCCCAGTATTTTTGTGTGGTCCGCGGCGCATGGTCACTACCACCTGAAAGACTTCAACCATTACATCCTGTTGGACACTTCCGACCGGCTGGTGGTCCCCGGTTTCAAGCAGGCGTTCTGTCTCATGGACATCGAGCGAACCGACCCCACGGCACCTCGCACGACCGGTTTCTATACCTGTTCGGACCAGGGTGTGTCGGCGGGATGGTCGGACGTGTACAGCTCCGGCCTTCCCTGTCAGTACATCATCATCGATGGCGTGCCCGATGGCGATTATCGGCTCGTCGCTACTACCAACTACAGCCAGGTCGTTCCGGAGGATCGGTACCTAGACAACTCCGTTGTTGCCGCCCTACGCCTGCAGAGCAACACGGTTACCACTATCCCTCTGATCTGGGGCGGCTGGGAAGGCCTCGGTGGAGTGCTCGTGTCACAGCCCCACGCGGTGTCCTGGGGTCCCAACCGCCTCGATGTCTTCGGCGTAGGCACGGATCACGCCGTGTGGCATCGCTGGTGGGACGGATCGAACTGGGGCGGCTGGGAGTCGCTCGGCGGCTCGGTGATCTCTCCAGTGAGCGCAACCTCGTGGGCTGCCAACCGGCTCGACCTATTCGTGCTAGGAACGAACAGTGCGCTCTACCGACAGAAATACGGATAGGAGGAAGAGGTTCGGCTGAGCGCGGACCTAGGAGCGGGAACTCCAGACGAAGGAGGGCGACATGCCGACAAAGCGACCGAAGGCGACGGGCGAGATGCCCACGCGCGAGATGAACGAAGACGTTCCAGCGGGTGGGATGATGCCGATGGAGGAGAGCGCGCCGCCAGGCGCCGCTGAAGGTAGCGCCCCTGAAGCAGCGAACGCCGGCTCACCGCAAGTCGATGCGGAGCTCACGCACTATCTCCAAGAGCAGGGGAAGAAGAAGGGCGCGCCAACCGAGTCCAGCGAGATGCCCGATCGGCGCATGGGCTGATCGTTCATTGCCGCTTGGTAAGCGAGCGCGAGAAGGCGAAAACCATCCATCTCAACTGGGCTCCAAACTCAGGGAAGTTTCGGGTGGCATGGTTGGTGTTGAAGTAGCGTGACCTCTTCGAGCCACGCCGGATCGGTGTTCCCATCTTCTTGGCAAAGATAAGCCTGAACCGCCGCCCGCATGGCCTGGTAGTCGGCCGCCTGCGAGTAGCCGTAAGAAGGGACGAGGGCGCCTACCTCGCGCCTGGCGGCGGCGAGCCGGGTCGCAGCCCAACCCCCCATACTGAACCCTTGCCCCGATGGGCCCGGCCGCACACTCGCTGGGGGTCAGCAGCGCGTCCAGCGTGTGTGAGAGGTCCCGCTCGGTCCGGTCCTTATTCAGTGCTTCCATCAGGGCTTCGCCCTGCCCGAGGATGCCCTTACACAACGTCAGCAAGAGTCCGTGGCGTGACGGCGCGGTGACGCTGTGGTGACGGTGCCTTGAAAGTCTCTCCGTACTGAAGGAGGAGTGGCTGCGAAGACTCCCGGCATTAGCGTCATGCCCCATGGTGCGCCATCGCGTCGCGAGTATCTCAACCCGGTGCTCGTGACCGACCGGTCGGTCCCCTTCCTCCGACACGAAACCCCGACGAGGGGCCGGATCGCCTGGACGAACGGAACTCCAGGCGAATCAGCGCTCCCGCTTGAACGACCTCGTGCCCCTCGCTCCACAGAGAGGACGTAGCCATGACCTTGGGAGATGGCATCCGGCGCAATATCGCATCGGTTGATCCGACAGAGCGTGCACTGCTTCGAGATGCGCTGATCCAGCTGAACCACCGGTTCTTCCCTGGGACCCGAACCGACTCGGTTCCAGGCGGAGTCAGCTGGTGGTTCAAGCAGGATGAGATCCACCAAGCCACACACGTGCACCACGGACCGGAGTTCATCCCATGGCATCGAGAGATCGTCAATCGCCTGGAGGACCTACTCCGGCAGATCAACCCCCAACTCTCGCTGCACTACTGGGATTGGACACAGGATCCAAGAGCCGTTCCGAACGCGAATCTGGGCGGGGGGACGACGGGAACCTTGAACTTGTTCACGACGGACTTCATGGGATACGGAGAGTCGGCGGACGCTCCCATCGGTGAACCCTGGCAGAGCGCTGGGTACTACGTACCCGGAGCAAGTCCTGACAGGGACGGCTCCGGCAATCCGGCGGACCCGCCACTGGAGGTCGATCGATCCGTTGTGGGCGTCCCCGCGTCGGTTGCTTCGGACAATGCCATCTTGGCCGCCGTCGACTACGCCGACATGCGGGATCTCATGGAGCAGACCCATGACGCCATGCATGGATTCGTCAGGATGGGAGGACCGCACATCTCCTTCCGGGACCCGTTCGTGTTCCTGCTCCACTCCAACGTTGATCGGCTGTTCGCCAGATGGCAGACTGACCCCGCCCATATGGAGAGGCTTGACCCGACCACGGTGTACGGCACCGAATCGAACCTCGATGTCGTCGTTGTCTCTATTACCCAGAACCTGAACGACAATGTGGAGCCGTGGTCGACGGGCCACTCCTATGACCAGTTCGGCAGCGAGCATTTCACGAGGCCCTGGTATGCCCCGGACAACCTGGGGGTGCCCCACACGTACAAGCACCCGTCGGTGGTGTCTCCGCCGTGCTACGACACGAACTACACGGCCATCCCGCTCGTCGAGGTCACGAATCCGGGCACCCCGCCGGTGGTGAACTTCAACAGCGTCCCCAGCGGTGACACGGCCATGCGTGCGGCCGTGTTCCGTATCTACGGCTGTGGCAACGTGACCATCCGCGTGAAGGCGGGCGCCGGCCCGACCGCCCCGTTCTCCGTGCTCTATCCCGCGTCGGGCGAAGTGACCGTGGCGCACCAGCTTGCCCCGTTCGTGGAAGCGCGTATCTGGTTGGCCTATACGGCCGGTGCCGCCTGGGTAGCCGTGCCGGATGGGTCGGCGACACTCGAGTGCGTGGAGAACAGCCAGGAGTTCGATTTCGTTCTGAAGGCCAACGCGATCGACCGCCCGACGGTGGCGGTGGTGATGGCGCTGGACCAATCGGCGAGCATGAACGACGCGGCCGGAACGTCGGGGAACACCCGGATAGAGGTGCTGAAGGACGCCGCCAGGCTCTTCATGGAAGTCATCCAGAAGAACAACGGGGTGGGCCTGATCCGATTCGATCACAACTCCTACCCGGTCAACGACCCGACCTACCCAGGCCTAGCCGTCACCAAGATGACTTCCGACGACATCGACGCTGCGCGCGCCGCCGCGATCGGCGCCGTGAACGACCACCAGACGAACCCCATGGGCAACACGTCCGTCGGCGACGGCGTCGACATGGCGCGACAAGTCCTGAACGCCCTCCCACTTGGGGACTACGCTCAGCACGCCCTCATCGTGTTCACCGACGGACTCGAGAACGACCCCTTGTGGATCTCGGATGTCACCGGCTCCATCGACAGCCAGACGTTTGCGATCGGCCTCGGGAACGAGCATCAGGTGAACACCCAGGCTTTGCGTGACCTGGCCGACGGGACGGGTGGCTTTTTGTATCTGACCGGTCTGCTGAGCGCCTCGATCGACGACTACTTCCGGCTGCGCAAGTTCTTCCTGCAGATCCTGGCTGGAGTCACCAACACCGACATCATTGTCGATCCGAGAGGATACATCGGGCCGGGCACAACGGTTCGGATTCCCTTCAATATCACCGAGGCCGACATCGAGTGCACGGCGCTGCTCATGACCGACGTGAATGTGGTCGACCTGGCACTCGAAACGCCCGACGGAACGCTCATAGAGCCGCCGATGGCACCCGGACTGGGCATGACCTTCAGCGTCGGAACCCAAACGAAGCACTACCGCTTCACGCTTCCCGTGCCCATCGGGGTTGGACAGCGAGAGGGTGTGTGGTATGCCATCCTGAAAGTCGATGGGGCCGACTTCAAGAAGACCCTCTCGCGGATGCGGAACCGGAAGGACGAGGCTTTCCAGGTCTTAGCGACGCATGGCGCCCGGTACGGAGTGGTCGCCCAGACGTATTCGAATCTCAGAATGACAAGCGCGGTCGAACAGAGCAGCTTCGAGCCCGGTGCTGTTCTTGCCTTCCGGGCCGAACTCACCGAGTACGACTTGCCGGTGGAGAAGCGGGCCCAGGCGAGGGTAGAGCTGACCCGCCCGGGCGGATCGGTCGTGACCCTCGGGATGGAGGAGACCGACCCAGGAATGTTCGAGGTCATGACCAAAGGGAACTTCACGGGCGTGTACCACGCGCGCATCATGGCGAACGGGGCCACGTTGCGCGGCACACCGTTCACCCGGGAGCAGCTCGGCACTGCGGCGATCTGGAAGGGCGGAGATGATCCGTATCAGCCGCCGCGTAGTACCGGCTGGGAGAATTGGTGCCGAATGATGGCGTGTCTGTTGGACGAGAAGCACCTGTCTGGCCATCTGCTGGAGCGATTGGTGAAGGAGGGAGTCGACGTCGAAGCCATTCGCGACTGCTTGAGGGCCTATTGCGGCGACGCCGATCGGACGATGGTCAGACGCTAATCCTGCCCGCCCACTCTGGTCTGTGTAGTCGCGGAGTCCGCCCTATCAGGCTGCCCGCCCGTTCGAACTCCCACAGCCGAAGCGTCCGAGGTCCTAGGGCAGGGCCGCCCGCCGGTCCCTTCACCTGCCGCCGACTGACCCTCAGCTGGTGACGAAGCACGAGCAGTTCCATCTCGCGCTCCTCGTCCGGAGGACGGCCCGTCCCGATCAGGCCGCGCAGGATCAGGTACAGCACTGAGCTCTGCATGGATCTCCTTCCACTGGCGGGAGACCGCATGTTAGCCGCACCGTGTGGAAAGGCGATCGGAGTCTGAACCATTCAGGGCCGAATCCGCATCCGCCGCTCCTTGGCGCCTGGATGTGCCCAACCAGTACCAAGTCGCCGTATCTGATCAATCCCATCGAGTCTGGCGGCTCGTCAGCCAGATCGGGTTTCTGGACCCCACGCCATCCGCGGGCACCCCTGGGAGCTAAATTCACGCGCAGGAGACCGGCGAAGGCGCCTCCAGCCCTGGTTCGCCCAGCAGACTGAGGCACCCGGAACCCCCTGGGATAGTTCTGAACTAGTTCAGATGTATCTGGTAAACTGCCTGCATGGAAACGACTATCGAGCACACTCTGTCCGACGTTCTCCGCAAGCCGAAGCCGGTCCTCCGGGAGGCGGAGCGGCGCGACATCCTGATCCGGCGTCGGCAGGCGAGCGACATGATCCTCATGGGAGCAGGTCGTGCAAGGGCCCTTCGGGACGTCCTGGGCACCCTTTCACGCCTCCTCCAGACGATAGCTGATGTGGCAGGAGTGACAGGCCGCCTCATCGACGACGTTAACGTCGCCCTTCCCTGGACATCATTGCTGCCTCCAGAGGAACGCGGTCAGTTCGTGAACGAACTCATGCAGATGGCCAGCGCTGCCGCCGAGACAGGCGATTACACGCCAATCACTATGCTGCTCCGCGACTGGAAGGCTACAGCCCTTGTATACGCCGATCCGGCTGCTTTCAAGGAGCTCACCGAACCCCTGGAGGAGGCGGAACTCCCGACTCTACTTACTGAGCGAGCAGGGCCTGGGCATTCGAAGCCTCCGAGTGCGAGTACGACGGTGTCACGCCCCACCCGCGTGGCCCGCATCGCGGCTTCTGCAGCGCCCGTTCAGAAGAGAGCATCCACCGCTCTTCCCTCGGGAACGAGTCGCAAGACCTCTGCCAACACAAAGTCAACGAAGAATCCGGCG
>WNGN01003852.1_pt1 | contig 12213 bp, 12 predicted proteins | sample 5400561 | NCBI WGS metagenome assembly WNGN01 (sample SAMN13153379, study PRJNA577476) | soil metagenome | isolation source: 115 cm soil or saprolite under Garry oak tree replicate 2 | place: USA:California | collected 2016-06-15
CCATCGGCTTGTATTTTATTATCATAAGATTGGGAGAATTCCTAAGGATTGGGCATACAAGCCAATTGCAGCCTCACTCGACTAGCCCCAACGATCGTCGACTAGAGCTCCAGCGAACCGCCGACGAAACAGCGTCGACAATCAGAGAAGCAGCTGGTAAAGAATCAACCATCCTGACAGTAACGCATTTCGACGCCGATGGGCTGACCGCCGGTGCAATAGCGTTTGAAGCTGTAAAACGTCTCAATACGATCGTTCATCTGCGGATCGTGGAAAATCTCAGTGAGAGAACGGTCGAGGAGATCGGAGCCATTGACGCTGACTTCATCATCTTCTCCGACATAGGCAGCGGTTATCTCGACATTGTATCCAAAGGGCTCAAGAATCGCGAGATCGTTATCGCCGACCATCACCAGGTACTGGGCGAGGCTCCGCCGAATCTTCATCACTTCAACACTCATCTTATGGGTTTCAATGGCTCTGAAGAGATCAGCGGGGCCGGAACAGCCTATCTCCTCGCAAAGGCGATCGATCCAAGGAACGTGGACCTCTCCGCACTCGCTATAGTAGGATGTCTTGGTGACCAGCAGGATAAGGGCCCGAAGAGATCTCTAATCGGCCTCAACACGGAGATTCTTGAGGACGCGGTCAAAGCTAAACTGGTTGAGGTCACGCAGGATCTGGTTTTGTTCGGACGACAAACAAGGCCGATTCACAGGGCAATTGCATCAACTACAACCCCGTTCCTGCCGGGATTGAGCGGCGAGGAGGATCGCTGTCTAGCGTTGCTTGACTCGGTGAACATTCCCACGAAGGTAGATGATCGTTGGAGGACTATCTCTGACCTCTCACTTGAAGAGAAGAAACGGCTTGTCGACAGGATCATTCAACACATGATCTCACTGAAGCTCAGTGGAGAAGTCGCACTTGAACTGATAGGGTCTGTGTACACTCTGACCAAAGAAGAATCCTCAACTCCTCTCCGCGACGCCAGAGAATACGGATCTCTCCTGAACGCTTGTGGACGTATGGGCAAACCAGGCCTCGGAGTAGCCTTGGGCCTAGGGGACCGTGGGGCATCTTTTGAGGAAGCACAACAAGTTTACTCAGAGTACCGGAAATTCCTATCGAAATACATGAACTGGATTACCTCTGATCCAAAGTCGCTGGTTCAGAAGGGACACTTGGTCATTGTCAGAGGAGAGGGAGTGATCGATGAAAACATGACCGGAGCTGTTTCCTCCATACTCTCCTCATCGAACCTCTTCGGCGGATCTAAGGTAACCTTGGTGGTGACGGCGACAAAGGAGGGGGAATCGAAAGTCTCTGCGCGTGGAACCGATCAGCTGATCGAGAAGGGACTGAATCTTGGGAAGATTCTTCAAGACTTGTCGCCTAAGTACGGCGGATACGGAGGCGGCCACGCGATCGCAGCAGGCGCTACTGTACAACGTCAGAGCTTAGAACCGTTTCTCACCCAGTTTGAAAAAACCATCGAGTCGACGATCAAGTGATAAGAGCGCAGATCAAGATCTCGACCCCGAACAAGGCTACATCCAGGTCGCTTGTCGCGTCGGTCCAGCCGGATAACTTGAACATGAAAGGTCTCACGGTAAAGGGAAAAACATTGGACCGGACAGCATCATTTAGTCTCGAATTCGGTGGAAAGATTGAAACCTTCATATCCACCTTGGACGACCTCCTCCGCTGTCTTCAAGCAGCAAAGGAGACGCTAGAAAAAGTATCAAGCTAAGAAGAAATGGAATAGAGACTGTGTCAAAGACCACCAAGAAAGTGCGGGACAAATGGAGAACCAAAGAATGGTACTCCGTGTACACGCCCGCCTACTTTGGAGAACAGAACGTGGCCGGAATACCGTGCGAGGATCCGAAGAAGCTCATCGGACGAGTCGTAGAAACCACATTGTATGATATTACTAATGATTTCTCCCACCAGTCCATCAAACTCTACTTCCTCGTAACCTCGATCACAGGCGACCGGGCTGATACGATCCTCAAGAGCCACGAGTACTCCACTGACTATCTGAGAAGCCTTGTCAGGCGAGGAAGTACTCGTTGCGATGGGATTTTCACCGGTCGAACAGTTGACAACTATCTTACACGAGTCTACATCGTAGCATTCAGCCACGGCAGGATAAACGGCTCGCAGGAGCACGGGATACGACAGGTTATGGGCAAGATCGTTGCAGAAAAAGCGTCCAAACTCACGTACTCACAACTCTGCCACGAAATGGTCCTCGGAAAAATGGGATCAGACGTCTACAACGAAGCCAAGAAAGTCTGCCCCCTCCGCCACATCGGAGTACGCAAATCAAAACTGCTCTCGATGCCATTGAGCCTGGAAGATGCAATGCCCAAGGGAAAAGCCCCCAAGGAAGTCATCGAAACTATCCCTGAAATCGCCGCGGTTGCTCCCGAGCCAGCAGCGTAGCGCTGCCCGCTTTTGAACCTGCAATTCGGCAGTTCCGGAATCCGGGGCAAATATCCTGAAACTGTAAATTCATCAGTCGCCTTCGAGTTAGGCAACCTCATTCCAAGGATTATGGGTGAAGAGCTGGCGCTTGGAAACGATCCGAGATACTCAGGCCCGGTCCTGAAAGCGTCTTTTCTTGCGGCTGCTCTTGAAAACAGAGCGAAAGTTCTGGATTATGGTTTGATTCCGACACCAGCACTCGCCTACGAGACGAAGGCGCGAGGGCGAGCGGCTGGGGTAATGATCACGGCTAGCCACAACCCGCCGGAGTATAACGGGTTCAAGGTGTTCAACAAGTCCGGGGAGGCTCTCGACGATGAGACGAGATTGAGCTTGAAGAATCCGAAGATGCTTCCCTACAATGGGAGAGCTTCCAGTCTTGAGCCTGCGGACCCGAGGGAGTACAAGGAACTGCTTGCACGTGTGTCTTTCAAGAAGAAGTGGAAAGTTGTACTCGATTGCGGTAACGGCGCAGCCTCACAACTCGCCCCCGCAATCTACCGAGAGAGACTGGACAAGGTTACGACCATCAACTCGTACCCTGACGGTGGATTCCCGGGTCGTGGGTCCGAGCCCACGAGGAAGAGCGTGCAGACTCTCGGTAGCATGGTAGGGGAGATTCATTTTGATGCTGGTATCGCGTTTGACGGTGATGCGGATCGAATGTACATTGTTGACGAGAAGGGAGTTTGTCCCTTGCAAGATAGAATCCTCGCATCCTACATCGCTTTTCTTGCGAAAAGATCCAAGGGGCCGTTCGTGGTCCCACTCGATGCGTCAATGGTTCTGGATGAGATAGCCAAGAAAACAGGCGCGAAGCTTGTTCGAGGCCCGGTGGGCGATGCTAAGCTTCTACGAGAAGCCAAGAGATTGAACGCGAACTTCGCCGGAGAGCCCTCTGGGGCATGGATTCACCGAGACTACAATAGCTGTCCGGACGGACCCTTATCAGGACTACTATTTCTCAAAGCGGCAGAAACCCTTGGTCTCCGTGTGTCAGAAATGGTCCAGGATGTTCCGGAATACCATGTGATCAGAGAAGGGATGAAGTACACTGGAAAGCTCACACAAGGCAAATTTTCGACACTAGCTTCCGGCTTGAAGAAGATCCTTGGGAAGGGCTCGTCCATGGAGACAAAGTTTGGGCTGAGGGTGAGCACTGAGGCCACCTGGGTTCTTGTCCGGGACAGCGGCACAGAGCCTGTGATACGCGTGACCGGAGAATCGAAAGATAGATCCGAGGCAACGAGAGTTATGAGAGAGACACTCAGGCTCTTGAGACAAGTCCTGAAGGCACGGTGAACTGATTGAAGGCAGCTATCCTCGCGGCGGGAAGAGGAGAACGCCTCTGGCCGCTAGCCGAGAAGAATCCTAAGCATTTGCTCCCAATCGGTGGAGAACCGCTTCTGCAGAGAACGGTCAGAGAGCTTGTTCAGGCAGGGGTCGGCGAAATGGTGATAGTTATCCAATTCGAAGCGGAGAAGATCAAGAATTTCTTCGGAGATGGTCAACGTCTTGGTTGCAAGATCAGATACGCGAAACAGAAGAGACTCGGAGGAACCGCCGACGCAGTGAGGACGGTTGAGAATGAGCTGCGGGGAGAAGACCGGTTTCTAATTGTCTATGGCGATAATTACTATGATCAGAAGGCTCTCAACAAGTTCGTCAAGACCTCTGAGTCCAAGGATATGCTGATGGGTGCGGCGGAGGTCAAAGACCCGTCGCGCTTCGGTACGTTGGAAGTCAAGAAGGGAAATATTGTCTCTATCCGCGAGAAGGTGGCTAGCGGCAATATCGGAGTGGTCAACGCCGGTATCTACGTTCTCGACAATTCCATCTTCTCTGCCATAAGGAAGACCCGCAAATCTAAACGCGGAGAGTTCGAGCTCACAGACTCGCTAAGCTTGCTAATGGCTGAAGGGAGACGGATCCGTACGATTCCCTTCGGCAAGGGAGAATGGGTGGGCATAAGCTATCCATGGGACCTTCTAGAAGCGAACCGGTCGGCGCTGGATTCCGACGAAGAGGTTCGGGACGGAGAAACGGAGCCTGGTGTGCATCTGAAGGGCAGCGTCAGCCTAGCGAAAGGATCAAGGGTGAAGTCTGGCTCTTACATCGAGGGTCCCGTCTACGTCGGCGATGGTGCAGTAGTAGGGCCCAACGCCTACCTCCGACCGGGAACCTCGATTGGGAAAGGAGTGAAAGTTGGAGCGGGCTGCGAGGTCAAGAACAGTATCGTTATGGACGAGACCAAGATTCCTCATCTATGCTATGTTGGAGACAGCGTTCTCGGCACGGACGTATCGCTCGGAGCTGGCACGATAACTGCTAATTTGAAGTTCAATGATTCCAACGTAGAGTCGAGAGTGAAAGGGCGGCCAGTTGACAGCGGATTACGAAAGCTGGGCGCAATCCTCGGAGACGGGGTAAGGACGGGCATCAACGTCTCCATTTTCCCCGGGGTAAAGATTGTAGCAGACGCCTGGATCGGCCCCGGAGCAACTCTCAGAACAGATGTCCCCTCAAAAGCTAGAGTGAAGTGACCACTTTTCAGAAGCTTAGACCCATTGCTGGAACGGTTCTTCGCCGATGAGGTTGAGCATGGTCGGAACAGGGCTCGTCATCGCCGCGTCCGGCCTTGTCCTCTGGCAGATCCTTAGATATCCTATCTGGATCACCGGGGCTATAACCTCCTTCAATATCCTGCTCGGCATCATTACCCCGAGATCTCGCAAAGTCGACTTGCAACCCGAACCTTCTGGCGGAGTGAAACTCGTTGTGGACAAGGTCGTGCTCCGAACGGGCAAGTTCACATTCAACAACTACGAGCTTGTGTTCTTGGACACAAAACTTGTCATGAAGAAATTGGTCTCGTGGAAACTAGTTTTCGCAGTGGGCGCATTTTTCCTCGCCATAGGAGGGTTTGTTGGTGCTTTGACCGAGTTGTCTGTGCAGGGGTTTCTGGAACAGCGAAAGCGTGACGGGATACGCGATCGGAACGCGTTCACCACCGTATCGAGTGGAGACATGGAAATCCCCTATGAGAGCATGAGCCAAGTACGGCTAACCGGGTTGAGCCTAATCATGTCCGTTGGAGGCCGCGTCTCAATATTCAGTATGGGAACAGAATATCCGCCCATGATCGCGCGTCGGCTCAAGGAGATAATCCCAAACCAGTGCTGGGCCCCTCCAGGTTCGGTTGTACCTTACGGTTACTGACGGGTTTCCAAACGACTAGAGCTGTGAGCCGAGTCCATTCACTCGCAACCTCCCCGGAAAATCGATCTCGCCCTCCAGATCAAGTCTTGTTTTCGTCAACCATTCCGCGACCCTGACATTCGTCATCGTGTGTTGTGTAACTCGCGACATCGAGACATCGGACGCCCCTTCTGCCAGGACTATGTATGGGACGATCATATCTCCCATGTGTCGATCTAGGCAAGCTTTAGACTGGACCTCTTCAATCAGGATCTTCCCAGCGATCGAGCCAACTTCTTCGGCAGGTCTTCCTCTTTCTCCGAGAGCATCTGATCCCAGAACATTCCCGTTCTGATTCTCTACTGACAACACTATCCCACTGCCAGGACTCAACTGGTTCCTATCGTCTAGAACTTCAACTTCTATTGAGGGAGATGGTAACAATGCGTCCTCTAGCCGTTTCTTGGCTGAAGTTGCCTGTCGTTCCGCAACGTGCCTCGGTAGAGCTGATGCGTGACTGACACCATGAATTCTTGATATGGACCCTGACTTGTCGTTCGCTAATGGTTGCAACTTCGAGGGACCTTGTGTCGAGAATCTGACCAATCCCCCTCCCTTTGGATAATGCCCTCTTCGCGCAGTCTCCAGATGACACTGGTAGCCGATTTTCTTGAGGATGGGCAATGTGACAAGACGAACGTAGTCGATAGGTGGGCTCCACTTCACATCTGTTCCACCCGTAATGTCTAGTTGTACTATTCCAGGCGCAAAAGCGACTATGGGCATGAGTGTTTGAAGGACGAGGGTGACGCTTCCCGCGGTGCCTACATCAAATTGGAAAGTCCCCGCTCTTAGTTTTCCAGGCTTGAAAACGAACTCAGTAGCGCCAACCTCCAACCCTTGCAAATTAGCCGAACAAAGCTCGGCTGCAGCTTTGACCCCGGTCATATGTTGAGGTCTCAATCCCGGTTCGGCTCTACCCGCCCTGATATTGAACACATGGATCTCTTTCGATAAAACTGCCGCGAGGGCAACCGCGGTTCGGAGAACTTGTCCTCCTCCTTCGCCGTAGCTCCCGTCTACCTCGATCATCTTGCGCCCAGCGTTGAACGACTATTCTTTAAGGAGAGCAGTTCTTGAAGAAAGAAGCGAAGCAACTAATGGAAAAACTGACTTTTGCGACCAAAGAGCGCGACGGAACCTGGTTTGGTGTACTGATAGGTGATCAAGGTGGACTGATCGCCTCGTCATTCTCAAAATCAAGAGCGAGTCTAGAACGACATCTTCGAACCGACACTCGCGGAACAATCAGTCATGGCGATACGCGCGAATCAGACAATGCACTGGACCAAATGATCAACCTCTATCAAGGTAAGAAGACGACCAGTACTGTGCCCCTCGAGTGGGAAAGAGTATCTGAATTCCAGAAGAACGTCTGCCAACGCATGATGGAGATTCCGAAGGGACGAGTGACGAGCTACGGGTTGATAGCCCGACGAATCAGCTCGGGTCCAAGAGCCGTCGGGACCGGTGTCGCGAGAAACCCATGGCCATTATTCATCCCATGTCACCGAGTAGTTCCTGTAAGTCTAGAGATTGGCAACTACTCCATTGGAGGAGCACTCTCCGATTACGGTTGCGAAGTCAAGCGGGACCTTCTAGAGCGAGAGGGCGTATCAATTGAAGGCGACAAGATTGCTTCGAAGGCCCTTTGGGTTCCAACCGGAGCCTGAGAGTTGACGACCGGCCTCTATATCGGCCGGTTCCAGCCATTCCACCTCGGACACCTTGAAGCGGTAAAACATATTCTGGGTAAAGTGGACGAGCTAGTCATAGTCGTAGGAAGCGCCCATGATAGTCATACCACTGAAAACCCGTTTACTGCCGGCGAACGGATTACGATGATCCGGCTTGCTCTGAAGGAGGCGAAGATAGATGCGAACCGATACACGGTATTGCCGCTTCCTGATGCCGAGTTTCACAAGGTATGGGTCTCCCACCTTCTCTCCCAAACACCCAGCTTTGATCTAGTTTTCACAAATGAACCTCTAACAGGTAGGCTTCTCAAAGAAGCAGGAATGCGAGTTGAGAAGATTCCTATGTTCAACCGAACCGCGTTCACAGCAACCGAAGTGCGGAAGAGAATCATAGAAGGAAAAAACTGGGAAGAACTCCTGCCAAAATCTGTCGCCAGTTATGTGAAACAGATCAAGGGAGAGGAACGAATGAGAGAGATAGCCCAGACCGACAAGGCAAACTAGAACCGAAGTTCCAGTTTGTCCAAAGGCTTCGCGTTGAGCTTGTCTCGAGCGCTTCCTTCTCTGACTGCTATTTCTAGGAAACCTTGACTGCCAAGCAAAACAGCGAGAGCTCCCTTCTCCACCTCATAGTAGGACCTTGCGTAATGAGCCCTCAATTTCTTGGCTCCCACCTGGACGTTCACACGGCCTTCAGACTCCACTGGTATTTCTCGGACCAGTCTTTCGTCCACATTGGTGATGACATTGCCAAAGGTGTCCGTGTGCAGTATTTGACAGACAAGTCTCCTCTCTAGGAGTCTAGGTGGAGATATTCGCAGTCTTTCCACCTTGGAAATTCTTGGCCCCACTCCCTCTGGCTTCCTGCCACATGCGATCAAGCCGGCAGCGTATGCGAAGATGTCTCTCCCGTGAAAGGTAGTTGATAGTGGCTTCCTTTGAAATTCCGGTTCGCGGATTTGATAAATAGACTTCAGACCCAGCCTTTCGCTTGCGCGGACCATTAGCCCATTATCAGGTCCGACCAAGATTCCTTTTTCACACTCGATAACGATTGCCTTCCTCGCGCTTCCCACTCCCGGATCGACAACAGCCACATGCACCGTACCCTCGGGAAAGTAAGGAACAGTTGTTTCAAGAATGAACGATCCCGTTGGAACATCGTATCGTTCGACATTATGGGAAATGTCGGTGACAATGGCATTCGGGCAACTGTCGAGAATAGTTCCTTTCATCTGGGCAACGTAGCCGTCTCTTAACCCGAAATCAGAGAGAAGAGTGACGACTCTCATCAAAGGGTCGAGAGTAGAAAGGGGAGACTTAAACGCTCCAACCAAGTTGGCACTCTTTCGATGAAGCTCGAAAAGCATCAGAATGGAGAAAATTTCCCTTTTCCAAAGGAGCTCAGAGCGAATCGTTCTTGAATCTTAATTCCGACGACCTACGTCAAAAACCGCTTTCGGCATATTGGAACTAAGAGTAGTGCAATTTGTATTTTCCCACGATCTCCCTCGTCAGATTGAAAGGGGACCCGTTCTGATATTCTTCCAGCTGTCGATCCTTAATTTTTTGGCTCGCAACTAATGGAGTATGTTTAAGAGAAGACGCAACGGCAGTACTGGTGAATATGACAACGAATCCAGTTACCAAAGCGTCTCGCTGGAAGGAATCGGATTTCTTCACCCAAGTGGTTTCCGGTCTAGTCTTGACCCTTTGGGTTATCGTCTCGGTGATTTCTAGATTGGACCCCTATTTTATCTCTGAAGTTGGAGTGGCTCTGTTTCTCCTCTTTATTGGCTCAATAATCTATCACGACTATACATCAAGAAAATTCAATTTGCAAGCGAATTTAGATAAGCTCAATGCGGAGAGGCAAGCACAAGCTTCCAACATCCAAGCAGAGGCCATGCGATTATTTACGACGGAGGTACAAGGGGCTTCAAGCAGACTTGGAGCAGACATGGAGCTGCGTCGGGCGGTTCTTGATACAGTAGTTTTGATGCTTGAGGACTCCTTGAGAAATACGACGCTTTCAGTAGAAAGAAGAGAATCTTACACTGAGATTCAGAATCGAGTCAGGGATATGCAGCGTTCTCTGTTCAGTGCCCCGTATGAGGTACAGTTTCTAGAATCTAGAAGAAGGGCCATGGAATCCAGAAGTCCTACTAGCACAAATGCACAGCAGCCAAGCTAGATTGCAATCTCGTAGTGTTTTCGGGGACCGATAACCTAAGCCTTAAAAGAACCACGGCGTCGTTTCGCGAAACACTAGCTGGGCAGGGTTGATTCTTGAGTGAGACCCAGAAACTTCTGATGTTGCCAGGCCCCACCAACGTTCCGCCTCGGGTCATGAGGGCGATGTTGAAGCCGCTTATGGGTCACAGGGGTCCAGAATTCAAGGAGCTCTTCAACAAACTTCTGGGCAAGACCAAGAAGGTCTTCGAGACGAAAGGTGACATGTTCATTCTTACCTCCTCGGGAACCGGAGCCACCGAGGCTGCTCTCCAAAACATTACGGATGATGGCGACAAGATCATCGTTAACGTGAACGGGTTCTTCAGTGAACGGCTGGGTGAGGCGATCAAAGCCTATGGTGGAAAACCCGTCGTTCTTGGCTCAGAGTGGGGTAGAGCGCCTCGAGTTGAGGATTTTGAGAAGATTGTCAAGGCGAACCCTGATGCGAAGGCGCTTGCGGTCGTCTACAACGAGACTTCTACTGGTGTGACTGTCAGGGCGCTTGAGCAGCTTGGGGAGATGTGCGCTGAGCATGATATGCTCTTGATGGTGGACGCTCGATATTGGGTGGCGACAAGTTGCCGGTGGACGATTGGAACGTCGATATTTGTGTGACTGCAAGCCAGAAGTGTTTGATGACCCCGCCGGGGTTGGCCTTTATCTCAATCAGCGATAAGGCGTGGACAAAGATCAAGTCGAAGAAAGTCAATCGCTCCTATTACCTTGACCTCCTAATGTACCAGAAATACATCCAGGATGGATACACTCCTTTCACCCCGGCTGTCACCCTTCTATACGCGTTGAACGAGGCTTGCGACATGATACTCGAAGAAGGGCTACCCACTCGCTACGAACGGCACAGGATATGTGCGGAGGCGGTCTACAACGGAATGGAAGCCATGGGACTCGGACTCTACGCGGAGAAGGAATCGCGATCCCATACTGTTGCTGCAGTAAATAGTCCTATGGGGATGGATGAGGGGAAAGTGAGGGAACTCATAAGAACGAAGTATGGAATAGACTTCGGCGGAAGCCTCGGGAAAGCGAAAGGAAAAATGTTCAGAGTGGGAATCATGGGCAACGTCGGATCCGCCGACATAATGACCACAGTCGGCGCCATAGGATCCGCGACATCGGAACTGGGTTTCAAGGCTAAGATCGACGAAGGGTTAGAAGCAGCAAGAGAAACCCTATCAAGACTACCCGGAAAGGTGAACTGAGAACCATGGCAGTCAAACCAGGAGACTTCCTCCTAGTCAACTACACCCTGAAAGTGAAAGAGAGTGGGGAAACAGTTGACACCACATTCGACTCCGTGGCAAAAGATGCCCACATTCATCGAGAAGACTCCACCTTTGGTCCAAAATTCATCATTCTCGGAGAAGGATGGCTACCGAAAGGACTAGAAGAGTCCCTTGTCGGTCTAGACCCGGGGACAAACAAGACAGTTGAGCTGACCCCTGAGAAGGGTTTCGGCAATCGGGACCCGCAAAAGATGAGGCTAGTCCCGCTAAGACGATTCAGGGATAAGGAATACCCGACTCCTGGCCAGCAGGTAGAGTTTGATGGAAGGCCCGCCGTTGTCCGCGCTGTAGGTGCAGGACGAGTCCAAGTTGACTACAATCACCCGCTTGCAGGCCGCACGTTGGTATACGATGTGTCAATCGATAAGGTACTGGACAACGAGAACGAGAAGATACTCAACCTGATCGCCCTGAGAATCCCTGAGGTCCCGAAGGAAAAATTCGCTCTAAAGAAGCACCAAGACGATCTCACGATCGAGGTGCCGGAGGAGGCTTTCTATCTCAGCGGACTGCAAGTAGCAAAGAAAGCTGTTACATCGGATCTGCAAAAATTCTTCCCGGATATCGATACTGTGGCGTTCCAAGAAGTCTTCAAGAGATCCGAACCAAAACCAGAATTACCCGCTACCGCCGCGAAGCCAGGAGAAGTTTCTGCAGAGAGAGAAGAGAAGGCAGAAGCAGCGCCTGTTTCAGCACCTAAGAAACCGAAATCCCCGGCAAAGAAGAAAGAAGCGACGTCGAGGAAGCCTTCCACTAGTACATCTCGCAAGCGCGCTAAGATGGGATCCGAAAACCAGAGATAGAGAATTCAGTTTAAGTCCCGCTAGTCGATACCTTACCAAAGCGCGTGACTCTATTGGCGATGCTTAGAGTTGCTCTGGGCTAGAATATGAGGAGCATAGTTCTCATCCTAGGCGCCGCGATCACCTCAGCTGTTGTACTCATCGCGTTGGTAGGCGTCCCATTCTGGATCTCTAACGGCACATTCGGCCGGACATTCCTCGACAAGCCCAGCTTCGTCATAGTCGCGGTCAATCTCTCAAAGAACGGCACCGACTGCTATATCCGGTCGACGGTCTCGAACACCGGCAATATCTACATCAACCGACTCACGCTGAATCTGAATGGTACCTATGTCTTCTCGGACGGCAGGGTTGCTCCTAGCGGGCTCGATGACAACTGGCAACGATTTCAGAACTACGGATCCTTCCACTGCTCAGACGTTC
>WNGN01002558.1_pt1 | contig 12207 bp, 10 predicted proteins | sample 5400561 | NCBI WGS metagenome assembly WNGN01 (sample SAMN13153379, study PRJNA577476) | soil metagenome | isolation source: 115 cm soil or saprolite under Garry oak tree replicate 2 | place: USA:California | collected 2016-06-15
GCCTCGGTCATGATCTTGCCGCGGTCGAACCGGCGCGCGTCGTCCCAGGCGAGAGGCCGGCTCAAGCGGTGGTTCATGCCGATGTCGAGGTCGAGCATGACGAAGATCGGCGTCTGCAGCCGGTCGGCGAGGTCGAAGGCGAGCGCGGTGAATTCGAACGCCTCGGCCGGATCCTCCGGGAAAACCAGCACGTGCTTGGTGTCGCCGTGCGAGGCATAGGCGCACAGCAGGAGGTCCGATTGCTGCGTGCGCGTCGGCATGCCGGTCGAGGGGCCGCCGCGCTGCACGTCGATCACCACCGAGGGAACCTCGGCGAAATAGGCGAGCCCGAGGAACTCCTGCATCAGCGAGATGCCCGGCCCCGAAGTGGCGGTGAAGGCGCGGGCGCCGTTCCAGCCGGCGCCGATCACGATGCCGATCGAGGCGAGCTCGTCCTCCGCCTGGATGATGGCGAAGCGGTTCTTCTTGCCCTTGGGATCGACCCGGTAGCGCGCGCAATGGCGGGTGAAGGCCTCGGCGAGCGAGGACGAAGGCGTGATCGGGTACCAGGCGCACACCGTGGCGCCGCCGTAGAGGGCGCCGAGCGCCGCCGCGCTGTTGCCCTCGATGAAGATGCGGTCGCCGACCGCGTCGGTGCGCTCGAGCCGGATCCCGAGCGGGCAGGGAAGGTTGGTGAGCACGTAGTCGCGGCCGAGATGGAGCGCGTGCACGTTCGGCTCGATCAGCGCCTCCTTGCTCTTGAACTGCTCGGCGATGAGCCGCTCGATCGCGGCAACGTCCATGTCGAGCAGCGCGGAGAGCGCGCCGATATAGATGATGTTCTTGAACAGCTGGCGCTGGCGCGGGTCGATGTATTCGCGATTGCAGATCGCGGTCAGCGGCACGCCGACCTGCGTCACGTCGGAGCGGAATTTCGCCGCCGGCAGCGGCTTGGTGGAATCGTAGAACAGGTAGCCGCCGGGCTCGATCGCGGCGACGTCGCGGTCCCAGGTCTGCGGGTTCATCGCCACCATCAGGTCGACGCCGCCGCGCGCGCCGAGGTGGCCTGCTTCCGACACGCGCACCTCGTACCAGGTCGGCAGGCCCTGGATGTTCGAGGGGAAGATGTTGCGCGGCGCGACCGGCACGCCCATGCGCAGCACGGCGCGGGCGAACAGCTGGTTGGCGCTCGCCGAGCCGGAGCCATTGACGTTGGCGAACCGGACGACGAAATCGTTCACGCGCTCGATCGGCATTTCTCACCCGCGTAGGTCATGTCCAGCAAGAATTTCTGCATGTCCCAGGCGCCGGTCGGGCAGCGCTCCGCGCACAGGCCGCAGTGCAGGCACACGTCCTCGTCCTTGACCATGACGCGCCCGGTCTTGAGATCGTTGGCGACGTAGAGGTCCTGGGTCAGGTTCCTGGCCGGCGCGGTGAGGCGCGCGCGCAGGTCGGCTTCCTCGCCGTTGTGCGTGAACGTGATGCAGTCCATCGGGCAGATGTCGACGCAGGCATCGCACTCGATGCACAGCGAGGAGGTGAACACCGTCTGGACGTCGCAGTTGAGGCAGCGCTGCGTCTCGGCGAAGGCCAGCTGCGGATCGAAGCCCAGCTCGACTTCGGCCTTGATATCGCGCAACGCCACCACCTTGTCGCGCAACGGCACCTTGTAGCGCTTGTCGAGCGCGATGTCGTTGTCGTAGCTCCACTCGTGGATGCCCATCTTCTGGCTGGCGAGGTTGACCATCGGCGGCGGGCGCTGGTCGATCGGCTCGCCGTGACAGAACTTGTCGATCGACACGGCGGCGTCGTGGCCGTGGGCGACCGCCCAGATGATGTTCTTCGGTCCGAACGCGGCGTCGCCGCCGAAGAACACGCCGGGCCGCGTCGACGCCATGGTGGCGGGATCGACCTTGGGCATGTCCCACTGGTCGAACTCGATGCCGATGTCGCGCTCGATCCACGGGAACGCGTTCTCCTGGCCGACCGCGACCAGCACGTCGTCGCAGGGATGATGCTCGTCGGGCTCGCCGGTCGGCACCAGCTTGCGCCGGCCCTTGTCGTCGCGCTCGGCCCTGACCTTCTCGAAGGTGACGCCGGCGAGGCGGCCGTTGTCATGGGTGAAGGCCTTGGGCACCAGATAATTGAGGATCGGGATGCCTTCGTGCATCGCGTCCTCCTTCTCCCACGGCGAGGCCTTCATCTCCTCGAAGCCCGAGCGGACGATCACCTTCACGTCCTCGCCGCCGAGCCGGCGCGAGGAGCGGCAGCAATCCATCGCCGTGTTGCCGCCGCCGAGCACGATGACGCGCTTGCCGATCTTGCTGATGTGGCCGAACGAGACGTTGGACAGCCAGTCGATGCCGATGTGGATGTTCTTCGCCGCTTCCGTGCGGCCGGGAATGTCGAGGTCGCGCCCGCGCGGGGCGCCGGAGCCGACGAACACCGCGTCCCAGTTCCCGGCGAGCAGGGCCTTGAGGCTGTCGATGCGCCTGCCGCCGACGAACTCGACGCCGAGGTCGAGGATGTAGCCGCACTCCTCGTCGATGATGGTCTCGGGCAGGCGGAATTTCGGGATCTGGCTGCGGATCATGCCGCCGGCCTGCGGGTCCTGGTCGAACACCACGCAGTGGTAGCCGAGCGGCGCGAGGTCGCGCGCGACGGTGAGCGAGGCGGGGCCGCAGCCCACCAGCGCAATGCGCTTGCCGTTCTTCTCGGCGGCCGGCTTGGGCAGGCGGTCGCGGATGTCGCCCTTGTAGTCGGCGGCGACGCGCTTGAGGCGGCAGATCGCGACCGGCTCCTTCTCGACCCGCACGCGCCGGCATGCGGGCTCGCACGGCCGGTCGCAGGTGCGCCCGAGGATGCCCGGAAACACGTTGGAGTACCAATTGACCATGTAGGCGTCGCTGTAGCGGCCCGCCGCGATCAATCGGATGTATTCGGGCACCGGGGTGTGCGCCGGGCACGCCCACTGGCAGTCCACCACCTTGTGGAAATAGTCCGGTGCCGAAATATCGGTAGGTCTCATTTCCTCCTCGAACACGCGGCCCTGGAATCGTGGGCTCCGTTAGGCCGCGTGACGCATCGTACCTTCCAGTCCCCCGGTTCGGCTGTGAGGCCGCCGAATCCGCGGCGGATATTAGTCGCGCGCTCCGCCGAATGCCATCACTAGATCGTCAATGTGGCGGCCGGTTGCCGGCGTGCTTAGCGCACGCGCTTGCCAAGGGTCCGTGACATGGGGATAACGGCGTCAGGCGTCAAGCGTTTCCTCGGCGGGGACTCAGGAACCAGGCTTAAGCTATTGAAATTGATCATCTTTGACTGCGACGGCACCCTCGTCGACAGCCAGCACCTGATCGTTTCGGCGATGCATGCGGCATATGGCGCGCACGACCTGCCGGTGCCCCCGCGCGAGCGGCTCCTGTCGATCGTCGGCCTGTCGCTGGCCGAGGCGTTCCGCACGCTCGGCGAAGGCCATCCCGCCTACCCGGTCGCCAGCCTGGTGGAAGGCTACCGCGCCGCTTTCTTCGCCTTGCGCCAGGCGCAGACCCAGGTCGAGCCGCTGTTTCCCGGCGCGCGCGAGGCGGTCGAGATGTTGGCATGCCGTCCCGACGTCGTGCTCGGGATCGCGACTGGAAAGTCCCGCCGCGGGGTCGAGGGGGTGCTCGCCCGCCATGACCTGCTCGGGCATTTCCGCACCATCCAGACGGCGGACACATCGCCGTCGAAGCCCGATCCCGCCATGGTGATCGAGGCGATGCGCGAGACCGGGATCGCGCCCGCCGACACCGTCGTGGTCGGCGACACCGCCTTCGACATGCGCATGGCGCAGTCGGCCGGCGCGGCCGGCATCGGCGTTGCCTGGGGCTACCACCCGCCCGACGCGCTCCGTGCGGCCGGCGCGGTCGCGGTGATCGAGGAATTTCCCGCGCTCCTGCCCACGCTCGAGCGGATGTGGGCCGCGCCGGCGGCGGCTGCGGCCGAGTAAGCTCTTCGGTTCTACCCCATCTGGTCGCGCGCCCGGTCGGCCGGGTGTAAGCTCGTCAAACAACAACATCCTCGCGGGGAGGCTTGCTCATGCGCAGCGCCGACACGTCAACAAGCCGTCGCAACTTCCTGAAATTTCTCGCCGGGAGCCCGCTGCTCGCCTTTGCGGCGCCAAGCTTCGCCCACGAGACGCCGTCGCGCCTTCCCGACCCCATGACGTGGGCGCCGCGCGACATGGGCGAGCCGATCAAGAGCCCGAGGGACGCCATCAACGTGTTCGACTTCGAGCCGGCCGCCTACAAGAACGTGCCGCCGGCGCACTTCGGCTATATGGCGTCGGGCATCGACGACGAGGTGACGCTGCGCGCCAACCGCGAGGCGTTCAATCGGCTGGTGCTGCGCCCGCGCCGCCTCGTCGACGTGACCAACGTCGATCCCGGCATCGAGCTGTTCGGCGTCAAGTGGGAGACGCCGATCATCATTGCGCCGACCGGGGGCAACCGCGCCTTTCATGCGGACGGCGAGCTCGCGGTAGCGCGCGCCGCCAAGGCGCGCCGGCATCTGCAAATTCTCTCGACCAGCGCCTCGACCTCGGTCGACGACGTGACCAAGGAACGCGGCATGCCGATCTGGTTCCAGCTCTATGCGTCGCCGAGCTGGGACGTCGCCAAGGCCCTGGTGGGACGCGCGGAAGCGGCGGGCTGCCCGGTCGTGGCGCTCACCGTCGACCGGGTGGCCGGCCGCAACCAGGAAACCTTCTTGCGCCTGCGCAAGATCGACGCGCGCGTGTGCTCCGATTGCCACGGGACCACCATCCAGGACCGGGCGCGCACCCGGCCCAATTACGACGGCATCGACCTCTCCGCGCTCAAGCGCATGGAGTCCTCGAACCTCACCTGGGACTTCGTGCGCCGGCTGCGCGACGCGACCCGCATGAAGCTCGTGATCAAGGGTATCCTCACCGCGGAGGACGCCAAGCTGTGCGTGGAGAACGGGGTCGACGGCGTCATCGTCTCGAACCACGGCGGACGCGGCGAGGACAGCGGCGGCGCAACAATCGATTTCCTGCCCGAGGTGGTGCAGGCGGTGAGCGGACGCATCCCGGTATTGGTCGACAGCGGCTTCCGCCGCGGCACCGACCTCGTCAAGGCGCTGGCGATCGGCGCGAACGCCGAGTGCATCGGGCGGCCCTATCTGTGGGGCCTCGGCGCCTTCGGCCAGGCCGGCGTCGAGCGGGTGCTCGAATTGATGCGCGCCGAGCTCGAGGTCGCCATGCGCCAATCCGGCGTGCGTTCGGTCAAGGAGCTGACGCCCGCCTTCGTGCGGAAAGTTTAGCGTCCGCGCGAGGACACCGATTTGCGCGACATCTTCGCCGACCTGTTCGCCGCCGAGCGGCCCGATCCGATCGAGGCGGCGCGCCGCTCGATACGGCCGCGCTTGCCGCGCCGGTTCTATCGCGAGGTGAGCGTCGGGGACGGCGAGGGCGGATTTTGCCTGCTGCTCGACGGCCGGCCGGCGCGCACGCCGGGGCGCCGCACCCTCGCGGCGCCCACGCGCGCGCTTGCCGAAGCGATCGCCGCCGAGTGGCAGGCGCCGGCCGAGACCATCGATCCGGCCAAAATGCCGCTCACCCGGCTTGCCAATTCGATCCTCGACGGCGTTGCCGCGGCACATGAAGAGGTGGCGGCGGAGATCGAAAAATATCTGGGCTCCGACCTCCTGTTCTATCGGGCGGAAGGCCCGCGCGAGCTGGGCGAGCGCCAGGCGCGCCACTGGGATCCGATCCTGGCCTGGGCGCACGAGGCGCTCGGCGCCCGGTTCGTGCTGGCGCAGGGGATCGTGCACGCGGCGCAGCCGGAGCCGGCGCTCGCCGGGGCGCGCGCCGCGATCCCCCACGATCCCTGGCGGCTCGGCGCCGTGCACGCGGTCACCACCTTGACCGGCTCGGCGCTGATCGCGCTGGCGCTGCTGCACGGCCGCCTCGCGACCGACGACGCTTGGGCGGCGGCGCACGTCGACGAGGACTGGAACATCGAGCAATGGGGCCGCGACGAGATCGCGCTCGAGCGCCGCGCCTTCCGCTTCGCCGAGATGCAGGCCGCCGCAACGGTGCTGGCGACGGCGGGATGAGGGGGCGCCGGCGCCGGTATGGTTAACATCCGGTTCACTCCCGCGGCGTAACCTGCCGGCGCAACCGGAGCGCCGCGCGGTGGACATCAGCCTGCCCTCGCTGCTCGCGATCCCGAACTCGTTCGGGGCGCCGCCGTCGCCGTTGCAGCCGGGCCAGATCGTCGATGCCTTGGTGCTGGCCGTGCTCGACAACGGCGTCGTGCGATTGAAGGTGCCGGACGGCATCATCGACGTGCGCACCGCCGTGCAGCTCGTGGCCGGCGCCAAGGTGCGGCTCGCGGTGAACAGCACCAGCGCCGGCCTGCAGCTCACCGTGCTGACCGACGCGAACGGGGGCGCCATCGCGGCACCCGCGACCCTGGTCGGACGCGGCCAACCGGGGCCCGACATTCCGCCGCGCGCCGAAGCCCAGGCGCAGGCCGCCGAGATCGCGCTTTCGGACGCGCCCCAGACGCTGTCCGCGACGACCGCTCCTGAGACGGCGAGCCCGACGGGCGCTGCAGATGCAGCCGAAGCGCTTGCCGCGGCGATGCGGACCGCGGCGGCCCGGCAGGGCGGGCTTGCGCCGCTCATGGCGGACCTCGAGCAGGCCGTGAACGCCGGCACGACGCTGCCGGCGCCGGTCGCCGCCGCGGCGGCGCGCGTGCTCGATCTGCGCGCGCCGCTCGAGGAAAGTCTTGTCGGCGCCGACGTCAAGCAGGCGCTCGCGCGCTCGGGCCTTTTTCTCGAGGCGCGGCTGGCGCAAATGCCGGCTGCGCCCGCGCCGGTCGATTTGAAGGCGGCGCTGGTGGTCTTCCGGCAGGTGGTGAAGCTGTGGCTTGACGCAGGCGTGCCCGACGCGTCCGCGCCCGCCGCGAGCGCGCCCATCGCGAGCGCGCGACCGGCGGTGCCGCCCGCCGCCCCGCCGCCGCCCTATCGCGGCGCGCCGCCGACCGCCCAGCCGATCGCGTCTCCCACGCTGCCGCCCGAGGCCCCGCCGCGTGCCGTGGCGGAGCATCTGCTCGGGCAGGCCGAGGCGGCGCTGGCGCGTCACACCCTGCTGCAGGTCGCCTCGTTGCCCGAGGCCGTGCCGGCGGGCGGCTCGCAGGCGACGCATCCCGGTTCGCATTGGGCGTTCGAGATTCCCTTCGCGACCGGGCAGGGGACCGCGGTGGCCCAGTTCGAGATCAGCCGCGACGGCGGCCATGCAGCGGCGGAAGGCCGGACCGTGTGGCGCGCCCGTTTCTCCCTCGATGTCGAGCCGATGGGGCCGGTGCATGCGCTCGTCGCCGTGCTCGGCGAGCAGGCGGCGGTTACCCTGTGGGCCGAGCGCGAGGCAAGCGCCGCGCGCCTGCGCGACGGCGCTGGCCTGCTGGCCGATGCCTTGCGAGGCGCCGCGCTCGAGCCGGGCAACATCCAGATGCGCGTCGGCGCGCCGTCAGCCCCGCCTTCCGCCGCCGGCCGCTTTCTCGATCGCGCGTCGTGAGCGAGCCGCACAAATCGCCGCTCGCGGTGGCGCTGCATTACGAGCGGCCCGGCGCGCCGCGCGTGGTCGCCAAGGGCCGCGGCGAGATCGGGCACAGGATCATCGCGGCGGCCCGCGCCGGCGGCGTGCCGATCGAGGAGAATGCGGCGCTCGCCGAGGCGCTGGCCCAGGTCGAGCTCGAGCACGAGATCCCCGAGGCGCTCTATCGCGCCGTCGCCGAAGTCCTGGTCTTCATCCTGCGGGTGTCGGGACGGATCGGCTGAACGGGAACCGGCGCGTCACTCGCGCGCCGCCCGCCCGATGCGCCCCAGGTGGGTGAAGCCGAAGCCGGCAAAATATTTGAGACCGTAGCCGACCGCGCGGTCGAGGCCGACATGGGCGGCCCAGATCAGCGCGACCGCCAACGCGATCGGAAGCGGCCCCAGCACGCCGACGGCCGCGAGCACGATCGGGCCGATCGTCGTGTGCAGCGCGTTGTAGACGATCGCGCCGGCTCGCGCGCCCGCCAGATAGGCGAGGAAGCTCAAGTCCGGCGCGAGGAACAGGATGACATAGAGCCACCAGCCCGCGCCCGTGCGCTCATAGGCGAAGGTCGCGACGGCAAACAGCGCCGCGCCCTCGATCCTCAGCAACAGGCGGGGGCCGCCGGCGACGGCCGCAGGCGCCGCGCCGGTCATGCGGCGTCACGGTTCCTTGTAGAAATACGCGCCGCCCACGATGGCGATCAGGTCGGCGACGAGCGCGCCGACGCCGCCGATGATGATGATGCCCTGCGGCAGGTTGCCGAGCGCGAAGCTGCCGAGCGCGGTGGCGAGCCCGCCGGCGAGCCAGAGCAGGAAGCCGGCGATCAGCGCGGTCTTCGGGCCGGCGCCATAGCGCGGCCGGATGCCCGCATAGATCCACAGGCCGGTGAATCCGTTGACGAGCGACACGATGATCCAGATGACGATCGCGCCCGCGTGCGACATTGCAAGCGGCAGGTGCCCGGTGCTTTGCCAGGCCATCCATCGGCTGCCCAGGATGGCGCCGTGGATGATGAAGCCCGCCACGAACAGGATGACGCCCGCGACGATGGCGCCGATGACGAGGCGCCCGACGTTGATCTGACCCATGGTTCCCTCCCGGAAGGATGTCGTCGCAGGCGCGGGCCCCGCACGAGCAGGACGCGCCGGACCGCGGCATCCTACGCTAAACATCGTGCCCCCGGAACATCGCTCCGGCCGGTGACCCGTCGGGAGAGGGAGTCGGAGATGCGCATCCGCCATGCTATGAAACCCTAGAACGGGGTGCCTTATCTTCGAATCGTCATCCCGTTCTAGGTCGTTGTTGGAGCGTGATCTTTTCCGAAAACCGGTGTCCACTTTTCGGGATCATGCTCTGAAATCGCAGGTTCATTCGACCTTCGGGGACGGCATGAAGGACATTCTCGAAAAGCTCGAGGCGCGGCGCGCCCATGCGCGTGCGGGCGGCGGCGACAAGCGCACCGAGGCGCAGCATAAGCGCGGCAAGCTCACGGCGCGCGAGCGGCTCGAGCTTCTGCTCGACAAGAGCTCGTTCGAGGAGTTCGACATGTTCGTCGAGCACCGCGCCACCGAGTTCGGCATGGCGAAATCGAAAATCCCGGGCGACGGCGTGGTCACCGGCTGGGGCACGGTCAACGGCCGCACCGTCTTCGCCTTCGCCAAGGATTTCACCGTGTTCGGCGGCTCGCTGTCGGAAACCCACGCCATCAAGATCACCAAGATCCAGGACATGGCGATGAAGGCGCGGGCGCCGATCGTCGGCCTGTTCGACGCCGGCGGGGCGCGCATCCAGGAGGGCGTGGCCGCGCTCGGCGGCTACGGCGACGTGTTCAAGCGCAACGTCATGGCCTCGGGCGTCATCCCGCAGATCTCGGTGATCATGGGCCCGTGCGCCGGCGGCGACGTCTACTCGCCGGCCATGACCGACTTCATCTTCATGGTGAAGGACACGAGCTACATGTTCGTCACCGGCCCCGACGTGGTGAAGACGGTGACCAACGAGGTGGTGACCGCCGAGGAGCTGGGCGGCGCCGGCGTGCATACGACCAAATCCGGCGTCGCCGACGGCGCGTTCGAGAACGACGTGGAATGCCTGCTGCAGATGCGCCGGCTGATCGATTTCCTGCCGGCGCACAGCGGGGAGGGCGCGCCGGAATGGCCGTCGTTCGACGACCCGGAACGCGAGGACCCTTCCCTCGACACCCTGATCCCGGACAATCCCAATAAGCCGTACGACATCAAGGAGCTGATCCTCAAGGTCGCCGACGAGGGCGACTTCTTCGAGATCCAGCCGGCGTTCGGCCGCAACATCGTCACCGGCTTCGGCCGCATCGCCGGGCGAACGGTCGGGTTCGTGGCGAACCAGCCGATGGTGCTTGCCGGCGTGCTCGACAGCGACGCCTCGCGCAAGGGCGCGCGTTTCGTGCGCTTCTGCAACGCGTTCAACGTCCCGATCGTCACCTTCGTCGACGTGCCCGGATTCCTTCCCGGCACCGCCCAGGAATACGGCGGGCTGATCAAGCACGGCGCCAAGCTGCTGTTCGCCTACAGCCAGGCGAGCGTGCCGCTCGTCACCGTGATCACCCGCAAGGCGTTCGGCGGCGCCTACGACGTCATGGCCTCGAAGCACGTGGGCGGCGACATCAACTATGCCTGGCCGACGGCGCAGATCGCCGTGATGGGCGCCAAGGGCGCGGTCGAGATCATCTTCCGCCAGGACATCGGCGACCCGGACAAGATCGCCGCGCGCACGCGCGAATACGAGGAGCGATTCCTCTCGCCGTTCGCCGCCGCCGAGCGCGGCTATATCGACGAGGTGATCATGCCGCACGCGACGCGCCGGCGCATCGCCCGGGCGCTCGCCATGCTGCGCCACAAGACGGTCGAGATGCCGGCAAGGCGGCACGATAATTTGCCGCTATGAGGAGAATGCCCACGCAAGTACCAATCCTCATCCTGAGGAGCGCGCCGAAGGCGCGCGTCTCGAAGGATGGAAGCAAACGCGTCTGTCGCCATCCTTCGAGACGCCCTCGCTGCGCTCGGGCTCCTCAGGATGAGGTCGGAGAGCGTGAGTTGGTAGAGAAGCTGCTCGAAGGGGCCTTCCATGAAATTCTACGATTGCGCCATTGCGCCGAGCCCGCGTCGGGTGCGCATCTTCCTCGCCGACAAGGGCATCACCTTACCGACGATCCAGGTTGATTTGCGCAAGGGCGAGCAGTTCAGCGAGGCGTTCCGCGCCGTCAATCCCGACTGCACGGTGCCGGTGCTCGAGCTGGACGACGGGGCGCGCATCGCCGACGTGATGGCGATCTGCGTCTATTTCGAGCAGAGCCGGCCGGAGCCGCCGCTGATGGGCGCCGGCGCGCAGGACCGCGCCGTGGTGACCGAGTGGCAACGGCGCGCCGAGCGCGACGGTTTCTATGCGGTGGCGGAAGCGTTCCGCAACGCGACGCCTGCGTTCAAGACGCGCGCGCTGCCCGGGGCGGACGACTACGCGCAGATCCCGGCGCTGGCCGAGCGCGGGCGCGAGCGGGTGCAGAAATTCTTCAAGGCCATGGACACGCGCCTCGCGGGCCATGAGTTCGTGGCCGGCACGCGCTACAGCATCGCCGACATCACCACCTTGGTGGCGGTGGATTTCGCCGGCTGGATCAAGCTCGCGATTCCCGACGATTGCGCGAACCTGCGCCGCTGGCATCAGGCGGCGTCGGCGCGGCCGAGCGCGAAGGCCTGAGACGGACCGAACCGGACCCCGCGCCGGGCGTTGACCGCCGGGTCAGCGCGGGCCACGGTGGGAAAATCCGAGACAGCTGCTAGAATCGCCGGCGAAACCTCGATCCGCCGGACACGAAGGTGCCCCATGGCCCGTCACCCAACCTACATCCCGCACGGCGTCATTCCGGCGGTGCTGCTGCCGTTCGACAACGACCTCGCCATCGACGAGGCGAGCTTTCGCAAGCATCTGCGCGACGTGGCGGCGACCGACGGCATTTCGGCGATCACCGTCAATGCCCATTCGACCGAGGTCGCCTCGTGCACGTTCGAGGAGCAGCGCCGCGTGCTCGAGATCGCGCACGACGAGATCGGCGAGCGTCTGCCGATCGTCAACGGCGTGTGGGCGGACGGCAGCGTCCAGGCGGCGCACATCGCCCGCATGGCGGCGGCCGGCAGCGCCTCGGCGCTCCTCGTGTTCCCGCCGGCGCCGTTCACGCTCGGCCAGTCGCCCGAGATGGCGCTCGCCCATTTCAAGCGCATCGCCGACGCGACCGATCTGCCGATCATCGTGTTTCAGTATCCGCTCGCCACCGGCCAGGGCTATCCGCGCGACACGCTGCTGCGGCTCGTCGAGGAGGTGCCGGCCATCCGCGCCATCAAGGACTGGGCCGGCAACGTGCCGCAGCACGAATGGCACGTGCGCACGCTGCAAAGCCTGCCGCGGCCGGTCAACGTGCTCTCGACCCACAGCGCGTGGCTGCTCAGCTCGCTCGTGCTCGGCTGCAACGGCCTCCTGTCCGGCAGCGGCAGCGTGATCCCCGACCTGCAGGCGGATCTGTTCCGCGCCGTGCAGGCCGACGATCTCGCCGCGGCGAAGCGCATCAACGACCGCATCTATCCGCTGTCGCA
>WNGN01015118.1_pt1 | contig 12205 bp, 14 predicted proteins | sample 5400561 | NCBI WGS metagenome assembly WNGN01 (sample SAMN13153379, study PRJNA577476) | soil metagenome | isolation source: 115 cm soil or saprolite under Garry oak tree replicate 2 | place: USA:California | collected 2016-06-15
GGGGAAGGTCGACGCGAGAGAAGACGCTGTCCGCCAGCGCGGCACCACGATCACGGTCCGCGCGCTGTTCTTCAACACGCCGGCGCGTCGCAAATTTCTCCGCGCCACCGCGACCGAGACGCGCGCGGCGGTCGAAGCCCTCACTGTCCTGGCGCTCACACGCCCCGACGTGGCGTTCACGCTGACGAGCGACGGACGCGTGTTGCTCGACTGCCCGCCGGCGGCGCAGTCGATCGATCGCGTGCGCGGGCTGTGGGGCCGCGAGCTCGCCGATACGCTGCTGCCGGTGTCGTATCGCGAGGGTCCGCTCGAGGTGAACGGCTTCGCGCAGCGGCCGGCGCAGGCCCGCCCCGCCGGGCGCAAGGGGTACGTCTTCGTGCGCGGCAGGCCGATCCGCGATCCGTTCATCCTGCGCGCCGGCGAGGCGGGATATCGCTCGACCATCGCACCGGGCGACCGCCCCTCGCTCCTGCTCTTCCTTCATCTCCCGGGCGACGCCGTGGACGTGAATGTCCATCCCGCCAAGCTCGAGGCGCGCTTCCGCGACAAGTTCTTCGTCGAGAAGGTGGTCGCGGAAGCGGTGCGGGCGGCGCTCGCGCCCCTCACCTCCGCCGCCCCTCTGGGAGCCGGGAGTCAGGAGGCAGGAGTCGGGGCCGGCTGGCTCGGCGTCGGTGCCGGCGTTTCCCTCGATCTCTTCGCGCGCGAGTCCCTGACTCCCGGCTCCCGACTGCTGACTCCGCCTCTCCTTCAAGTATTCGATACCTATATCCTGTTCCAGACCGACTCCTCGGTGGCGATCGTCGATCAGCACTCGGCGCACGAGCGGGTGTTGTACGAAGACGTAATGCGCCAGCTCACCGGCGACGGGGCCTCGGCGCAGCGGCTGCTGCTGCCCCTCACGCTCGAGTTCAGTCCGCCGGAGCTCGAGGCGATCGACGCACATCGGGAACTGCTGCAGCGCGTGGGGTTCGAGCTCGAGCCGTTCTCGGGCCGCAGCGTGGTCGTGCACACCGTCCCCAACCCCCACCCCCGCTTCGAGGCGGCGCGCTGCATCCAAGAGCTCGTCGCCGATCTGGCCGGGGGGCGTTTCGGCGGCTGGCAGAACCGGCTCGAACGATTCGCCGCGACGTTCGCCTGCCGAGCCGCCATAAAGGCCGGCCAGCGCCTCGACGGCGACGAGATGCGCGAGCTGGTCGTCCGGCTCCTCACCGCCACTCTGCCCGCGCACGACGTCCACGGGCGGCCGAGCATGGTGCAGCTGCCGCAGGACGAGCTGGAGCGTCGGTTTGGACGCAGCTGACATCCGACAGCTGACACCGGTCCTGGTAGGCCCGACGGCCGTGGGTAAGACGGCCGTCGCGGCCGCAATTGCCGCCCTCACTCCGATCACGGTGATCTCCGCGGACGCGCGGCAAGTGTATCGCGGCCTCGACATCGGCACGGCCAAGCCCGACCGCGCGTTGCGGGCGCGCGTCCCGCACATCGGTCTCGACCTCGTGGACGGGCTGGCTCGACGAGATTCGCGCCGCCGGCCGGCTCCCCGTGGTGGTCGGGGGCACCGGGTTCTACGTGCGGGCGCTCGCCGATGGATTGTTCCGCGAGCCGCCCCTCGAGCCCGGGCGGCGCGAGCAGCTGCGGGGCTGGACGGCGCGTCTCCCCGCCGCCGACCTGGCGCGCTGGGCCGGCCGGTTGGACGCGCGGTTTCAGGCGGGCGGCCGCCAGCGCGCCGCGCGCGCCATCGAAGTCGCCCTGCTCACCGGGCGGGCCCTCTCCTGGTGGCAGCGGGAGGCGCGCGCAACCGGGGTCATGCGCCCGTGGTACATTCACCTCACCCTGCCACGCGAAGCCCTGCGGACGCGCATCGCCGCGCGGGTCGACGCGATGCTCGCAGCGGGACTGGTGGAGGAAGTCCGCAGCGTGCTGGCGCAGGGCGTCCCCCCCGATGCTGCCGGGCTCGACGGGGTGGGGTATCGCGAGGTCGTGGCCCAGCTGACGAACGGGACCCGTCTGACGGCCGCGGAGCTGCGCGAGGCCATCGCGGCCGCGACACGCCGGTACGCGAAGCGGCAGGAGACGTGGTTTAGAAACCAACTGCGGGAGCCAGGAGCCGGGAGTCGGGAGCCCGGGATTTGGACCCTTGATGCCATTGAGCCTCCAGAATTGCTGGCCCGTCGCATTCACGAACGGTGGTCATCCCTGACTCCCGACTCCAGGCTCCCAGCTCCCAGATGAGAATCGGCATCACGTGTTATCCGACGTACGGCGGCTCGGGCGCGGTGGCCACCGAGCTGGGGCTCGAGTTGGCGCGGCGCGGCCACGAGATCCATTTCATCTCGTACGCGAGCCCGTTCCGGCTGCGTGGCTTCGCCGAGCGGGTGACGTTCCACGAAGTCACGCATGTGGAGTACCCGCTGTTCGAGCAGTCGTCTCCGTACGCGCTGGCGTTAGCGGTCAAGCAGCACGAGGTGGCGGTACGCGAGAGCCTCGACCTCATGCACGTGCATTACGCGATCCCGCATGCGGCGACCGCTTGGCTCGCAAGTTCTCGATCGAGCAGTCGGACGCGGTCACCGCGGTGTCGGCATTTCTGCGGGAGGAGACGTACAAGGCGTTCGGCTGCGCCGGCTGCGACGTCGTCGTCATCCCGAACTTCATTAATCCGGCGGATTACCACCCGACGACGGATCCTCCCGGTCGCCGCGCCCTCGCTCCGGCGGGTCACCGCGTGCTGGTCCACGTCTCGAACTTCCGCCCGGTGAAGCGCGTGCTCGATGTGGTGCACATCTTCGCGGGCGTGCGGAAGGCCATGCCGGCGACGCTCGTGCTCGTGGGTGACGGGCCCGATCGTGACGCCGCCGAGCACGAGGTGGACCGGCTCGGCCTGAAGCGCGACGTGCGCTTCCTCGGCAAGGTGGACAACGTGGCCGATGTACTGCGGGGCGGGGATCTCTTCCTGCTGCCGTCGGCGACGGAATCATTCGGTCTCGCGGCGCTCGAGGCGATGGCCTGCGGCGTTCCGGTCGTCGCGAGCGCCGCAGGCGGTATCCCCGAGGTCGTCACGGACGGCGAGACCGGCGCACTCGCCGCCGTGGGCGACGTGGCGGGGATGACCGAGCGGGCCCTCGCGATCCTGAACGATGCCGCCAACCACGAGCGTCTCAAGCGCAACGCGGCGGCGCGGGCCCTCGAGTTCGCCGCCGAGCGCGTCGTGCCGCGCTACGAAAAGCTGTACGAGGATCTGCTCGCGTGAGCGTGCGAGGCGGGCTGCGCCTCGTGCGTGCCACGAATCTGCTCATCGCCGCCGGCGGCGTGCTGGCGGGTGGATGGATCGCCCTCGGTGCCATTGGGCTTCCTACGCTGTTGGTCTTTGCGGCGCTCTCCGGCATGGCGCTCGGTGCGGCGGGCAACGCTTGGAATGATATCTGCGACACGGCCGCCGACCGCCTGAACCGCGCGCCGGGGCAGCGTCCCCTTACCGTCGGCGGGATCCGCCGCGGTAGCGCCGACCTGCTCGTTTTTCTGGGTGCGGTGTTCGGGATCATCGCCGCCGCACTCGTGAGTGGCCTCCAGGTGATCGCCGCGCTCGTCGCGCTCGCGGTGATGTTGCTCTACTCGCCGATCATCAAGCCGCTGCCGCTCGCCGGCAACATCGCCGTCGCGCTCGTCGCGGGGCTGCCGCCGTTCTACGGCGCGCTCGCGCTGGGTGCACCGGCGGCGGGGGTCGTCCCGTGGGTCCTCGCCGCCTGGCTCCACGTCGCACGCGAGATTGTGAAGGACGTGGAGGATGAGGCGGGGGACCGCGTCATCGGTCGCCGCACCCTGCCCATCGTGGTCGGGCGGCGGCCGGCCCAGGTCGTGGCGGCCGGCGTGGCGTTGCTGTTCGTGCCGGCCAGCCTCCTATTGCCGCGCCTCGCCGGGTATGGCGGCGCGTACTTCCTGATCGCGCTGCCTGCCCAAATGGCTGTCTTGCTCGCCGCCACGTGGCTGATCCTCGGCCGCGTGGAGCGGGTCAGCGTGCTCCTCAAAGCGTCCATGGTGGTCGGACTCGTCGCGCTCGTCGCGGGAAAGGTCGCATGAATCTCTGGCAAGGTCTCGTCCTCGGGTTGGTGCAGGGACTCACCGAGTTCCTTCCGGTGTCGAGCTCGGGGCATCTGGTGCTCGTCGAGGCGCTCACCGGCGTCCATTTCACGGACGTAACCGTCGAGGTGTCGCTGCACATCGCGACGCTGGCCTCGCTGCTCGTGTTGTACGGCCGCCGGTTGTGGGAGATCGTCCGGGGCGTGCTCTCGGGCGACGGCCCGAGCCTGCGCTACGCGCTGCTGCTCGTCATCGCGACGATCCCCGCCGGCGTGATCGGCGTGCTGTTTCACCGCCAGATCGAGGACGCGTTTCACTCGCTCGTGTGGTTGGGGATCCAGTTCCTGATCACCGGCGCGATTCTCTGGTGGACGCGCGGGCCGGCGGGTGAGCGGACTGTCCCGTCCACGGGAGCCGCGACCGCGATCGGTTTCGCGCAGGCGTTCGCGATCCTGCCGGCGATCTCGCGCTCGGGCGCGACGGTCGCGGCCGCGCTGCGAGCGGGCCTCACGCCCACGGCGGCGGCGGAGTTCAGCTTCCTCCTGTCCGTGCCGGTGATCGCCGGTGCCGGCCTGCTCGAGGCCCGCCACGCCGTCCTCAACGTGGCGCAGGTCGGCGCGGTCCCCTGGGCCGTGAGCTTTGTGGCCGCGTTCGCCGCCGGCATCTGGTCGATTCGCTGGCTGGTGGCGTTGCTCAAACGCGGCCGCTTCTACGCGTTCGCTCCTTATTGTTGGGCCGTGGGCGTCTTCACGCTGGTGTATGCGCTGTGGCACGGGTGACGCTGGACGACATCCCCGCGAACCTGCTCGCACGCCGTTGGGGCGTGCCACAGTGCGGGGTGTTCCGCACGCTGTCCTCGAGCCTCGACGCGATCCACGACGTTGCGGCGCAGGGCGCGCCCGCCGGCACGGTGGTCGTCGTCGAGGAGCAGACGGCGGGGCGGGGACGCGACGGACGCACGTGGCGCTCCCCGGCCGGCGGTGTGTGGCTCGCGATGCTGCTGCGTCCACCAGTCCCCGTCCTCGGCGCCGTGTCGCTGCGCGTGGGACTCGTCCTCGCCGACGTCGTGGACGACCTCATCGGGCGAGGGGGGGGGGCTTCACGCGCCCGCCTCAAGTGGCCCAATGACGTGCTGATCGACGACCGCAAGGTCGCCGGCATCCTGTGCGAGGGCCGTTGGCAGGGCGATGCGCTGCAGTGGCTCGGCGTCGGCGTCGGCGTGAATGTCGCGAACGAAATGCCCACCGAGCTCGCCGACCGGGCCATCGCGTTGCGCGAGCTCCTCCCCGACATCCGCCGGCTGGACGTCCTCGATCGTCTGGTGCCGGCGCTGGTCCCGCTCACCACGCACCACGCCCCACTCACCGAGTCCGAGTGCACGGCGTTCGCGCGGCGCGACTGGCTGCGGGGACGGCAGCTCCGGGCCCCGATCGCCGGGCGCGCGGCGGGGGTGCGGCCCGACGGGGCGCTGCTCGTGGACACGGGCGCCGGCACCACGATGGTGCGTGAAGGCCACGTCGAGCTATCTTAGCCGGCCATGCTCCTCACCCTCGACATCGGCAACACCGAAACGACCGTGGGGCTATTCGCGGGCGACCGCCTCGAGGGGCACTGGCGCCTGCACACGACGCCGCAGCGCACGCCCGACGAGTGGGCCGCGGCGCTCACGGCTCACCTGATCCAGGCGGGGCATTCGACGCAGGAGGTCCGCGCGGCGATCGTCGCGTCCGTCGCGCCGCAGGTGACGCAAAGCCTGTGCGACGGCGTCGTGAGCGCCACGACGCGCCAGCCCGTGTTGGTGGATGGGCGCTCCAAGCTGCCAATCACGCTCGACGTGGACGAACCGTTGACCGTCGGCGCCGATCGCATCGTCAATACCCTCGCCGCTTCACAACTCTTCAAGCGCGACACGATCGTCGTCGACTTCGGCACCGCGACGACGTTTGACTGCATCACGGGCGACGGCCGGTTCATCGGTGGGGTGATCATGCCGGGGATTCGGACGGCGTCCGACGACCTGGTGCGCAAGACCGCGAAGTTGCCTGCCACCGAGTTGACGCCGCCGCCACGCGTGATCGGGCGCCGCACCGAGGACTGCATCCGCGCCGGCGTGTTGTGGGGAACGGCGGACGCCGTGGACGGTCTGGTGCGGCGCATTAAGGCCGAGTGGCCGGGGAAGCAGACGCCGCAGACCATCGCCACCGGCGGCCTCGCTGGGCTCGTCGCGCCGCTTTCCAAGGAGATCGAGTCGGTTCATCCAGACCTCACGCTCGTGGGCCTGCGACTCGCCGCGACGGCGCTCGGCCTCGCGTGGTGAGCGACGCCCGCACCCGGAACGTCTGGCGTCGCTGGGGCTATCGTCTCCTCCCAGGCGATCTGTTCTCGTACATCCTCCACCTCCGTCCCGCTGAGTGGCCGATCATGGCGGGACACACGCTGCTCGGATACGTGCTGGCGGTGGGGATTCGGGGAGCGGTGCGCGGAGAACAGCTGACGGCAGCGCTGTGGGCGTTGGTGCTCTGGGTCGTGTTTCTGAACGGCGGCACCCTCGCCATCAACAGCGTGTTCGATCGCGACGAAGGGGACATCGGCTACCTCAACGCGCCGCCGCCCCTGCCGCGCTACCTGCTGCACTTCAGCGTCGTGCTGCTCGCCGGCGGACAGCTGCTCGCCTTTCGGTTGCCGGCGGGGTTCCGCCTCGCGTACGCGATTTGCTTCGCGCTGTCGATTCTGTACTCGGTGCCGCCGTTCCGCTTCAAGGCGGTGGCGGGCGTGGATTGGGTGATCAACATGTGGGGTTTCGGTACCCTCACCCCGTACGCGGCGTGGGCCGCCACCGGCCGGCCGCTCGACCTGGGACATGGGCTCGTGTTGCTGGCGTTCTGTCCGCTGTTCGCGGGGCTGTATCCGCTGACACAGCTCTATCAGTTCGACGAAGACCGGCGGCGCGGCGACCGTACGCTCGCCTTGATTCTGGGGATGCAGAAAAGCCTGATCGTCGCGCTCGCCAGCGTCGTGCTGGCATTCGGCTTGCTCGCGTGGGCGGGCGTGGTGCTCCGCGCTCCGATCGCTGCGTTGGCACTGCCCTTGGCGGCGTGGTTGGCGGTGCTGGTACCCTGGCTCATGCGCCACGCGTCCTGGACTGCCGCCGAGCACCAGCGCGGCATGTATCGGGCGCTCACGGCTTGGGCCGTCACCGATGTGCTAGTCCTTCTTGTGTTTGCCTGGTGACCGCACGGGTTTAGATTAGCGGGACCGACTCTCCACCCACCTCGAGGAGCTCGCCGCGCATGACGGCCGGTACTGCAGCCGCGACCACGGATCGCTCGGACTTCCGCCACATCCTCGGCGGTGGCACGCGGATCGGTGCCGCCGTCGGCGCCGCGGTGATCGTCTACCTGCTGGTGTCGCGCCGCGTGCCGGCGGGGATGGCTCAAGCCCTGATACAGACCGCCGTCGTGCTCGCGGCTGCCGTCACCGCCAGCCTCATGCCGGCCCAGTTGACCACCGCGCGCAACACCCAGGGAATCGCGGGCGCGGCGGCGGTCGGCTTGTGGGGTACACGTTCTCCGCCTGGATGGGTGGCCTGTACACCGCGGGCCGCGCGGCACGCGGTGCGTCGACATCGCTCGCGGCACTCGCGATGCCGCTGCTCATTGGGGCGGTCGGCCTTACCATTGTCGCGCAGCTTGCCCATCTCGGGATCTACCTGCCCGTCGCGGCTGGCGCGGCTTTCACCGCCACCCTCACCGTGCTCGCTGTCGTCGCGATCGCCCGCAAGGCCTAATGCCTCGTTGGCTGGCCCATCTCCTGGTCGTGGTGGGATGGCTCCTCACACCCCTGTGGGCGTGGGGAGCTTCGTATCTCGGGCTCGTGCTCGGTGCGCTGATTGCCGTCCGCTTCACCAGCCCCCTCGCCATGCTCGTCGTGGCGGTGCTCGGGGCGGTGCTCGTCGGGTTCGTGGTCCTGTGGCTCTGGGTCCGTTTCATGCGCCGGTTGCCACACCTGCTGTCCCATCTCATGGCACCCCGCGCCTCTGAGGAGCAGACGGCGATTGCGGCCGCGGACTGAGCTGCTCCTCCTGCTGGCGTGTCTTCCCGCGAGTCTCGCGGCTCAGGGACGCGACTGGGAAGTTCTCTACGGCCGGTGGTACAGCGGCAACCGGGCACATACCTATGAGCTGCGCATGGGCCACTTGCAGGCACAGGTTCTCATCCACAACAGCCTCGGTCGCCGCCGCGCGTTTTACGGTGCGGGCTGGGCGATGCAGTTTTGGCGCCGCCCCGGTTCTCTCGCTCCCTACTTCAGCTCCGGCGTCTCGCTCGGTTTGGCGACCGATACAAGCAATCAGTCGCTCGCGGTCCTGTGGGATGTGGGCGGGGGCGTCGAGTGGCGGCCGATCTCACAGCTTGCGGTGGGCTTCGAGGCTCGCTACCGGCTGGAAGACCTCGGACCGCGCGGCTTCTGGCGTTCGACCGCCCGTTCGCCCGACGGCGTGAGCCTCGCGGCCCGCGTCTCGATCGGGATCGGCGGCGGAGGCTCGCGGGGGGCCCCTCCGGGTCCGTCGTCGCCCCGGATGCCGCCGCCCGAAGTGCCGTTGCTGATCACGGGCAACGCCTCCGACGTCGTCCACACGGCACTCGACGCCCTCGGCACGCCGTACCAGTGGGGCGGCACGGCCGCAAACGGGTTCGACTGCTCGGGCCTCATCCAGTATGCCTACGCGCAACACGGCATCCGCCTGCCGCGCATGAGTCGCGACCAAGCGACGGCAGGGAGCGAGGTCCCGCCGGTCGTCGAAGCCTTGAAGCCCGGCGACATCCTGCTCTTCTCCGCGCGTCCCGGCGGTGGCGTCACCCACGTCGGCATGTACGTCGGCGAGCAGACGTTCATCCACAGTTCGAACACGGGCGTGAAGCTCTCGCGCCTCGAGGTCCACGATCCCGAAGGGGCGTGGTGGTTGGCGCGGTGGGTGGGCGCGCGGCGGATACGGGAGTGAGGGCGCTCCGCGCCGGTAGCGTCGTGGTCTGCTTCTGGGCCGCCGGTTGCGGGGCGGCGCGTATCCCGGCGGCGTTGCGCGGCTACGAAATCCTCGTCGAGCGGCGGGACCCCGAGGGCGCGGAGATGGCCCGGGCGTTCCGAGAACACGGGTTCCGCGTGCGAGCAGCGGTCCGCGGGGGCAGTCGGCCCACCGCGGTGCTCATCTTCTTCACATACCGAGAGCCGGGTCGCGGCACAGCGCCCTGGTTGCACCTCCGGCTGGCCAACACGCGGACCGGGGAGATCGTCGGGGCCGTGATGATCCCCTTGGACTCGGTCGCTCCGACCCCACGCGCGCGGGCCGACGCCGGTATCCGGGCCCTGCTCGCGGCCCCGGTTCCGACGCCCCCTTGACACCTGCGTAGACGCAGGACAGATTCCCCCCTGTTGGATTAGCACTCACTTCCCCAGAGTGCTAACAGGTAATCAATTCAAAGAGTTACCGGAGGTTGGCGCATCATGGCAACGGCGACCAAGACGAAGTTCAAGGTGTTCCCTCTGGCGGACCGCGTCGCGATCCGGCCGATGGAGGAGACGGAGACGATGAAGGGCGGGCTGTACATCCCCGATACCGCCAAAGAGAAGCCGATCCAGGGCGAAGTGATCGCCGTGGGGCCGGGGCGGCGGGAGAAGGGCGAGGCGGTCCCGATGGAGCTGAAGGTCGGCGATCGCGTGGTTTACGGGAAGTACAGCGGCACGCAGGTCGAGTTGGACGGCGAAGAGATCATCCTGATCAAAGAAGCGGACGTCATCGCGAAGCTCGCGTGAGTTCCTAGGGAGGAAGCACAGATGGCAGCCAAGTATCTCGAATTCAGCACCGACGCCCGGGCCCGCCTCAAGCGGGGTGTGGACCAGCTGGCGGACGCGGTGAAGGTGACCCTCGGCCCCAAGGGCCGGAATGTGGTCATCGACAAGAAGTTCGGCAGTCCGACCGTCACCAAGGACGGCGTGACCGTCGCGAAGGAAATCGAGCTCGAGGACGAGATCGAGAACATGGGCGCCCAGATGGTGAAGGAAGTGGCGACCAAGACCTCCGATCTCGCGGGCGACGGCACCACCACGGCGACCGTGCTCGCCCAGGCGATCTACCGTGAGGGCCTGAAGTCGGTCACCGCAGGCGCCAACCCGATGTCGCTCAAGCGCGGCATCGAGAAGGCGGTCGAGACCGTGGTGACGGAGCTGAAGAAGATCTCCGTACCGACCGCCGGTCGGAAGGAAATCGCCCAAGTGGGCTCGATCTCCGCGAACAACGACAAGGAGATCGGCAATCTCATTGCCGAAGCGATGGACAAGGTCGGCAAGGACGGCGTGATCACGGTCGAGGAGGCAAAGGGCCTCGAGACCACGCTGGAGACCGTGGACGGCATGCAGTTCGACCGCGGCTACCTGTCGCCCTACTTCATCACCGACCCCGAGAAGATGGAAGCGGTGCTGGAGGATGCGTACATCCTCATTCATGACAAGAAGATCTCGTCGATGAAGGATTTGCTCCCCGTGCTCGAGAAGGTGGCGCAGGCGGGCAAACCCCTGCTCATCGTCGCCGAGGATGTCGAGGGCGAGGCCCTGGCGACGTTGGTCGTCAACAAGCTGCGCGGCACCCTCAAGGTGTGCGGCGTGAAGGCCCCCGGGTTCGGAGATCGTCGCAAGGAAATGCTGCGCGACATCGCCATTCTGACGGGTGGCCAGGTGATCTCCGATGAGGTTGGCGTCAAGCTGGAGACCACGGCGCTCAACGATCTCGGCCGTGCCAAGCGGATCGTCGTCGACAAGGACAACACCACGCTGGTCGACGGCAAGGGCAAGCACGAGGCGATCGAGGGCCGCAAGTCGGAGATCAAGGCCCAGATCGACAAGTCCACGTCGGACTACGACAAAGAGAAGCTGCAGGAGCGGCTGGCCAAGCTGGCCGGCGGCGTCGCCGTGTTGAACGTGGGCGCGGCTACCGAGACCGAGATGAAGGAGAAGAAGGCCCGTGTCGAGGACGCGTTGCATGCGACCCGCGCGGCGGTCGAGGAAGGCATCGTCCCGGGCGGCGGTGTCGCGCTGCTGTGGTGCCAGAAGGTGCTCGACAAAGCCAAGGGTGCCGATGAGGACGAGAAGATCGGCATCGAGATCGTGCGGCGCTCGTTGGAAGAGCCGATCCGCGCGATCGCCCAGAACGCGGGCGCCGAAGGCGCCATCGTCGTCGGCAAGGTGAAGGAGTCGAAGGACAAGAACTTCGGCTACAACGCGCAGACCGACGCGTTCGAGGATCTGGTCGCGGCCGGCGTCATCGACCCGACCAAGGTCACACGGACGGCGCTGCAGAACGCCGCGTCCATCGCGGGCCTGCTCCTCACGACCGAGTGCGTCGTGGTGGAGAAGAAGGAGAAAGAAAAGGCTCCGCCGATGCCGGGTGGCGGTGGTATGGGAGGCATGTACTAACAACCAGACGCGTAGACGCTTAGACGCGTAGGAGAAACCAACGCCCCGGGGGACAAGTCCTCCCGGGGCGTTGTCCTTTTTATCGGGTCCCGGTCACCGTGAGCGGGTGGCGCAGCACGGGGAGGCCGCCGATCTGCCAGTCGGTGAACACGACATACTCCCCCGGCGGCAGCGCCGGGTAGCCGATCTTGGCGATATCGTGCGCGACGAACCGCCGCGTAAACGTCAGGGAGTCGCGCGCCGGGATCTTGTAGTTCCAGATCACGGTGAGGCAGCCGTAGCCCGGCGCGGGGTACACGATTCCGGCCGGCCCTTGGAGCGCGAAAAACGTCGGCACGGTGCAGGCTGACGTCAGGGTGGTGTCGAGCGCCCCGGTATTGCGCACGACGAGGTGAACGGTGAACGAGTCGTCGGGGGAGACCTGCGCCGGCTGCACGTCGAGGCGGAGCGACAGGGAACCGACCGACCACGGCTCCCCACTGCAGCCCGCCAGGAACAGCGCCAGGAGGGGCCCGAGCCCCGGTCGAACTGAAAGGCGCATACGACGCTCCTGATAGGTAGGTTCGCAATAGATGCCAAGCCTTCCCGGATTCGGCAAGTGTGGTCCGGACTGGCATCTCCCCCGCGAATGTGACGCTGAGCACGGGAGGGATAGGCTATGTTG